>Ga0208645_1000694_pt1 | contig 33817 bp, 43 predicted proteins | sample VirMetDEL_Sep_01_FD_184519 | JGI IMG/M metagenome (GOLD analysis project Ga0208645, IMG submission 184519) | Aqueous microbial communities from the Delaware River and Bay under freshwater to marine salinity gradient to study organic matter... | ecosystem: Environmental > Aquatic > Marine >... | reverse complement strand
GAGGAGACAACCACATGGCACAACGTCACGATCATCGGCAAGCTGGCCGACGCCATCAAGAACTACGTTCGCAAGGGGCAGGAGATATTTGTCCAAGGCGAACTCAACAAGCGTGAGTACGAAAAGGACGGGCAAAAGAGGGAGTTTGTTGAGATTGTCGTAGGCTATGGCGGCGTCGTTCAAATGGTCGGCAAGCGCCCGGACAATACCAACAGCGCACCCGCTGCCTCTACGCCAGCCGCCCCTATGGACCTTGACGACGAGGTGCCCTTCTGATGGATGATCTTCGTCTGGCTCCCCTATGTCCGTGGTGTAACGCGGGCAAACAAGGCGACGTTCAGCTAGTTTGGTTGAACGCCGCTCAAGACTCCGCTTGCGAATGCCAAAACTGCGGACTGCGCGGACCTATCTTTGAATCCACCTACAAGGCGCTGCAAGCATGGAGGATCCTGAGCGAACCAAAGAAGCCGAAGAAGGAAGGGAAGAAAGAAAAGCTACGGCTTGCCAAGGCCCGGGTCAAAGAGCTTGAAGACATAAACGAGGATCTGCAAAACCAGATACTCAGCATGAAGCCATAGGGAGAAATCAAATGACTGACCTCACAGCCCGCCTGCGCTTTAGCGCCGACGAAGCTGCGGACGAGATTGAGCGGCTGCGGGAAGCGCTGGAATTGATAGCGGAATCCCATGACTCAGGACGAGGGGACGGCCTGCCCGAACCATGCCCGGCGCATGATGATGTGATGATGTGGGGCGTGGCCCGCGCCGCCCTGGCCCCAAGGGAGACAGCGGATGAATAAATATTGGGTCGCCCTCGGTCGCAAATCGGGTGGCGGATATTATCCGCAGTCCATCACCGACAATCAGAAATTTATTGACAGTTCTATCCGTGACACATCCACGGCTGTTGTCATTGAGGTACAGTTTGACCCGGAAACTGGCGGCGTTTCAGCGACGGTCGAGAAAAACACCTCAACGCCGGAGAAGACCAATGACTGACACAATCAAAAACCCTGCATACCGAGCGCTCGTGGAAGCATTCGCAACACGCCCGAACAAGCAACCATCATCGGTCATTACTGAGCGGGACTTCCTGCATATATTAGAGCGGATTACGCCAGTGATCGCCGCTGATGCGCGGCGGCAGGCGTTGGAGGAAGCGGCCAAGACAGCCGAATGGTCGCACATGGTTCCGCCCGATGGCGGCAGTCCAACAGAGGATGAATGCAAAGTGGCAAGCGAAGCGGGGAGACACATCCGCGCCCTAATCGACACGCCGGGGCCAGACCAGCTCGCGACGTTGGCGGAAGGCGGGTGTTGTTTGCGGATTACGCAAAGAAGTCCGCGACCATAATAGACACGTAAACAACGGGAAGCGACCATGTTACTTTTGAACAGATGCAATGAAGTTGATCTCGCCATATGGCGTAACGCCTATGCGTTGGCGATGGCGTCGTTGACAACATCAATTAAAGCCGACGTCTTTTTAGATGAAAAGGTCCACCGCATAAGCGTTGAGGCAGCACTCCATGCGGACGCCGCCGTGATCCGATACAATAATCAACTGTACCCGGAAGAAGAATGAACGCGGTGAATGGAATATTGCCCATAATCAACCGCCGCTTGATTATGGCCCTACATCAAGGCGCATCTAGGAAGTCCGCCAGTGTTTGGTCAACCTTCGTTCGGGCCAACGCCAGTATAAACAACATGTCACCAATTTCAGGGGTGCTCCCCGCCATGTAGAACTGCTCGTCACGGTCTAGACCCACAACAAGCACCTGCTCTAGACGGCCCTTAGCGCCCTCAAGAACACGATCCGGGTCGAGGTCAAGCATTGTCGCGCCTGGATATTCTAACACATCGGCTGTCATGTTGGCTCCTGTCTGAATGCGGCAATACCTTAAGCCGGATCACCCCGCGGCCCAAGCGCTAACGCTTCCCATCCTTGGCCGCTCGCCACAGCACACATATCGCCGTCCGGCTGCGTTACGGTTAATGTCCAAGACCCAGACGGCGACGCCCATAGTTCAGCGATTGCTCGGTTGTTTATCATGCCCCAGTTGATTGGCGTTTCGCCGTGTTTGGCGCGGAGGTTTTCGGCCATTACATCACGCGGTGCACAGTAGACTGGAATATTTACCTCGCGTGTTTGCGCTTGCGCCGCCCCTACGATAGCCGCCAGGAGCAAAGCCGCCACCATTCCGGCGATGATGTAGCGCCAAAAGTCACGCATCGCACAGGTCTCGCCACACAAGATTATGCGCCGCCAGTTTGCGGGCCAAGTCAGCGCTGATCGCCGCTATGTCCGGCTCGCCCAGATATATCGGCTCAAAGATCAGGCAAGCGCTATTCGGGCTTGCCGCCGGTTCGTCGCTCCGGTGGACGCAGGACGTTATCAACATCATGGCGAGGCATAACGTCAACGCCCCGCCGTATCTCTTGCGCCCGTGAGATTGCCGTGCTGGCATTTTGTAGCCCCCGTGCAATGGCTGCGGCCTCGCCAGCGTCTATCAACTGGCGCTGCCGAGATCGTTGGACCCATGCGCCCGCCAGCTTTAAGACGCCGTTCAGAATAGCAAGGACGATCCCCGCACCCATCAGGGCTTGTTAGGCAGGAAGTACACCAAGAACCCAGCCGCCGCCGTACTGATGGCGGAGATCAGGGTGGCGTCACCACCAACGCTCTCGCCAACATTGACGACAGCTTCAGCCGCGTCCGGGCCGAGGAAATGCTGCGCTGCCGTAGCCGCGATCCCGACGACAACAGCGATGATAGCCTTAGTATAGCGTGCGATGTTCATAGTGATTCTCCTTCAAGGGTAGACCGCCCAAACGTCGCCGTATTCGGCGTGTGTATCGAATGACGGGCAGGCTTTGTTAGCAAAATCGCGATGCCCAAAGATCAGCAGTCGCTTGCTGCCGTCCTCATGCAACGCGCCGTATTGTAGCGTGGCCGCGTCAAAGGCGCGCTCAATGCCCGCCCGCTGCGCGTCCGTGCGCGTGTCCACCGCCTTGTTCGTGCGAGGGCTTAGACCGCCAGCGTAGGCGATGCCGATGCTGCCGTTGTTCTGGCCCCGCGTGTGTGCGCCTTGATATTGTTCCGGGCGGCATGGAATGCACTCGCCCGCCAACGTCACTAGCGTATGATAGCCAATATGTGACCAGCCGCGCTCGTCCACATGCCAGCGCCGCAGGTCATCATGTCTCACCTCCCGCCCCGCTGGCGTGGCCGTGCAATGCAGAATGATCCTGTCGATAGGCTTGGTGTGTTTCATCATTTCATCGCTCCTGCGGCGGATAAATCCGCGTGTAAACGTCCCATAAGAACAGGCACGAATGGTGTACGTAGGCCCGTGACCCGCGCAGTTCGGACACGCCAACTAAATTCCACGGCCCTGCGATATGATCCCCAGGTGGGCGGTTTGGTGGAGCAACGGCATCCTGCGGCGGAAACTCTATCAGCACCCGTTGGCCGGTCGTCGGATGGTTCCAATGGATGCCCCGAAACTTACACCACACCTTTTCGAACGACACGTATATTTCCGTGCCAGTATCAGACTGCTGGTCGCTGATGATCTCAAAATTATTGATCGGCGGGATGAACCGTTCGATGAATGGGCCAACGCTAATGCTGAAAAATATCACCAGCATCAGCGCAGTCCAGGTAGCCAGCGTTGATTGGCGCATTTCTTTTTGGCTAATCATACCGGACCACCCCCCGCTAACCCCCCATTGAGTACCCAAGCAACAACCGCCAGGATAATCGCACCCGCGATCAGCTTAAAAAAGTTCTTGGCGTTCGCGTCTGATGCGTCCAGGCGCTTTTCAACGGCGTCGAAGCGCTTGTCCATATGCTGACGGTCAACCTTTGCAACCGCGTCCCGCGTAATCACAGAGCTCTGCCATTTTTCCAAGCTCACCACTTTATCTTCTAAAGCCTTAACCCGGATCGCGTTGCTTTCCTCTGTCATCGCCCGTCACCTTCATCCTGTTGGTCAGACACAGAATCACACCGCCCAGGCTTCGAGCGATTTAACCAGCCATTTAGTATCTCCCATATTCATTACCCCTTTAAAAGAATACTATTACGCCAGGTGGCACAGTGCTACCTGCCGTGTCGTCAAAGCGCCGCGATTAAGAATGAGTGCAATTCGCCATATCGCAAGCCGTATGCACTGCCCGCCGCAGATACATGCTCGCCTTCAGAAGTGAACCTGTCCTCCCATTCGTCATAACAAAACATGCTGTACTCTTCCGGCTTCAAGCCTTCTGCAACAAACGCGGCCGCAACGTCTTGAGCCATAATGCCGACATGCGTTCTCGCGGCCGCACCCTTCTCAGCGACAGAAGACTTGAACTTATATTTCCTGATACACGCCTTGATCCGTACAGCGACCCTGCGCTCGGCGTCAGTGAGCTTCTCTTCTTGTTCCTTTTGGCGTTCATCAGACGTGTTGATCGTCGCGTTTCCACAAAAGATTTCGCCCCAACGATTAGACGCCCCGCCCAGCGCGCCGGTGTTGTCGCCAGTCGGGAAAAAGTTATAGGCGCTTGTGTCAAACGTAAACTTAGTCGCGCCCCCCGCCTGAAGATACACATCGCGAGCCGTGGAGTAAGTGTTTAGATATAGCGCACCAGAATTGGCTGTGATTGTAGCCTGTGTGGCGGCACCTACGCCGTCCCGCAAAATAAGCGTGGGGTTAGTCGAAGCGATTATGACGTCACCATTGGCGGTTAAAATATCGCCATTGACGGTGTAGTCACCAGTATGCTCACCAGACACTGTGATATCGTCAAAAAGGTTGACCGTTTGCGTGCCAGTCAGCCAAATCGCGCCCTTGTGCCAAGTGTTAGCTGCCATGGTCGCATCAGTCGCATTGCCAGCTAATGTTATAGCCCCAAAGACCTTGCCCCCTCCGGTGACCCCGCCAGTGGTGAACTCCAAAGCGATGTTGCAATTGCTGATCTCAGTAGTGGATTGAGCAAAGAACATGCCCGCGCCCACCTCGACGCCTTTCGAGCAATGTTTCAGCCGGACAGGATAGCATTGAATGCATGCGTCCATGCTCGTCATGCGGAATGCGTCGGCCAGTGCGCCGCCCTGTGATAGCGAAAACGATATTGCGTGGCCCGCACCAGCCGTAAACCCGGCCACACTAGCAGAGCCGAAGCTCACGCGCTGAAATTGAGAGCTCCCGCCAGATGTACCCTGGAATAGTTCGTCCGCATCAACACCGCCACCTAGACATGATTTGTTGAGGAAAATCTCAGCCTCTCCAAATGAACGTAAGACCTTATCGCCCGCGCCGCAAAACGCCATCTGGTCATACGCATAGATACGAGACCCGCCGCCCCTGGCGAACAGCAAATCGTGTTCGGTCCCTGTCCCGTCAACGCCAAGAACGTACCCTATGCCAAAGTTACGCAAGGTCAGCCGCCCGCCGTTCAGGCAGTTAAAGAACCCCTCTCTCGCGCTCCCTTCCCAATCGCTGCCAGCAATATCGCCCGCCGTAACAAGCAAAGACGCCGAGTATGAAATCAGCGTGTTCGCGGTCAGTCCGTTTGTGACAGTGTTATCCATCGCAGTCGGGTCAACCGGCGCACCATTCGGAGATTGCATTTTCCAAGAGACAGAAAGGCGGTCCCCGGAAATAGCTGTGACAACGTGAGCCCCGTTAAAGCATTCAGCATCATTGTCGCCCTGAACATTTTGCGCGCCAATGACCGATCCAACCACTGTCTGAGCGTTTAAAGCTGGGCTGACCGTGGCCGTCACATCGTAGATAGTGCCTGTATCAAGCGTGGAGGATATTCCTGTAATGATGCTCGACAAATCAGGTGACGACGCGCCGCGTATGTCGATAGTCACACCAGCGCCGTCGATATCAACGTACTCCGTCGCCGCGGGGGATTGGTTCCCGTCAGCGATTTCAAGATAAAACTCACCATCGCCTGACACGATGCAGCCGCGCATCCATCCGACCATAGCCTTGATGCTGTCGCCAGCGCTCGGATCACAAACAAGAAAAGCTGTCTCTCCGTCCTCAACAGCCAGTGGACGCCCCGCCGTATAAGCCGCAAGCGCCGCTGCCTCGCCACTCGGATAATCCGAAATTCGTATCACCCGGTCTTCGACGCGAATCCAAACACCAAGAGACGCATCGTAATCATCCGACTTGATATATTTTAGATTTGTTGGGTCCGCCGCAACTTCAGCCGTGTAATTCCCAACCGTCCACGTAAACACACCAGAATCATTACCCGACAAAAGAAGAACCGAACCAAGAGAAATGTCGGCAGCTTTCAGCGAAGTGATGCTCTTAAACGCATCATCAAGCGCAGACGGCACTGTTGTCGTAACAGTAGGGTCTCCCGCATTATCAAAACTTAACAGCTTGCCCGCCCGAAGGGCGCTAGGAGGCAACAACAATTCACCCGCCTCATCTGAAAGAGGCGTCCGGAGAGCCCGATCAGAAGAGTCATCAAGCTGCTTCATTAACAGCATGTACCGGGCAAGCTCGTCGTTTAGTGCCGTGACCAAAAAAGGGCCACCAAGAGGGAATACAGTCTGAAGCTCAAAAGGCATGGCACGAAAAATTGTGACCTCATCACCACTAGATGCGCCAGCCCCAAGATTAACAGAGCCACCACCTTCGACACCTGCACCGACAACTGAGTATTCTGTAACTAATGTTGGTGAAGCCGCCAGGGTCGCTGTCGTTCCATTCAGCAAAACAGTCAAATCAGCATCAAGAAGAAACTCAAACGGGACAGCAAACAACGTCTGCGCCGCCGTCGCAGTGTAGGTAATCCTTGGCGTCACATCATTTACAAACATGATTATTCTCCGTTATCGTTTGTTAGCGACCAAGTAACATCTCGCAACGTATCACGCCACCAGATCATACCCGTCAACGGGATCACACGCTGGATCGCCCGCGCCTGCTCGTAAGTCGTTGCATCGCCATCTGTCAGCTTGTCCACGAGATCATAGCCGAGTGACCAGCCAACGCCCGCGATATCTTGGGCAATCTCAGCCCCCTCGTTCCCTTCCTCAACGAAAGGAATATCAAGGCCAAGCGCGCTTCGCATACCAAAGCCCATCTTATCGACAATGCCGTGCGTCTGCTCAAACATCCCCATCAAGCCAGAGATTTCCATAGAGCGGACCAGCTTTTCTGCCGGTTCCTTTTCGTCCCACGCCCAATCCGGCGTCTTCAGATAGTCCACAATCATGCCCATCAGCATGAATGCAGCCACGCCCTGCACCGGATACCCGCTGGCACCCGACCCAAGTGCGTGTGTGATCTTTGTCATGGACGCAATCGGGAACGACAACAGCATCGTAGACATGGACAGAAGGATCGTAGCGGGCGTCTGTATGCGGCTGTCCTTGCCCAACGCTGAATGGGCCATGCGACGTTCGCTTGACCGCTCCTGAAGCGCCTCACGCAGCGCATTGCGCTCTCTCGTAACTGTCGGATCATGGAAGTTGCCAGCAGCCCGTGCGTCTCGCATGTGCCCTTGCAACAACTCGCGAGAAGCGTCCTCTAAATCAATAAGCCTTTGCAGTTCAACCCGTGCATCGGCCAGCTTACTGCGAGAGGGGATAATGCCTTCACTGATCTGCCATCGGTTCAAAGGGCCTGGTGTAACAACGATGTTTGTCGCCTCGGCATAGGCCGCATCGCGCAGCTTTTCGAACAAAGCGCCGCCTTCTGCGCCCGTCCACTTCTCATACTCCGGCCAGTAGACACCGTTCTGGCTTTTAGAGTGCGGGAACTTGCGAAGGTTCTCAATGTCTTTAGGCGAGAAGCCTAGCCGCGCCAGTCGCGCCTGTGCTTTAGACGAGCGCTTTGCCTTGAACGCATCTTCAATGATTGCATGATTGTTAAACCGAACAGCCGTGTCTTTCATAAGCTGGTTAACTGGCGTCATTAAGTTCATCTTGAAGAACTTGTCCATCTGCCGTTCAGACCACCCACTAATGCGGGACGTGCGCGACATAGCCGTATAGTCACCTTCAGCCACACGCTGCACAGCAGTCGATAACTGCCACTGCATAAGCTCCGCAAGCTGCAATCCATGCGCCGCTTTCTTGATCTTTGGCATGTTGCCCGTAATGTGTTCGGCCATCATCTTTGCCGCATTCACGCCACCCACACGGGCGATCATGTTCCCATAATCCGCCAACTGCGTAATGACAGAGCCACCCAACACAGCAGCGTTGACATAGTTACCAGCCGCAGCCCGCGTCCGTCGTGCCCAATGGTCATACGGCAGCACATGCTGCGCCCCAAGCAGGCGATCCCGCATTGTCAGCATGACCTGCTCAGCGTGAAGCGTATCCTTCTCACTCAAACCAGATTGGATCAGATGCTGGCGCACGTTTTCAATTGTGCTGGTCGCATCGGGCTCGCCAAACATGCGCTGCATTTCCACACGAACGCCGGTCTTCCGCATGTAAGACAGCATCACGCCGGATAGGTCGTCCTCAATGAAGCTGACCTGCCGATCCTCGAAAGGCTTTATCAGTCGCCGGGTATCCAACCGCAGCTTACGACCATGTGTCATAGCAGCAGACGGCAGCAGACGGGACGGGTCGTGCGTCAGGTCTGGATCAGAAAGGTACGCATTCAGGAAATCCCACGCCGCCCTATCAGCCGCGGCCTCGTCCGTCATGCCCGCGCCTTCAGGGTGCATAAAGTGATCGTCCCGCAGCATCCGCTGAAACTCTATGTCGTGCTGCTTAATCACATCCTTGCGAAACATGTGCGGGAAGTAATTGTGCCCAAAGCTGTCTTTGCCTAGCGGGGTTTCCAGCATCACATTTAGACGGGCCTCAAGCTCCGTCACCTGGGCCAACACTGCGCTGTCTTGGCTAAAGGTATACTCACGCCGAAGTTCAGCAACCCGCGCCCGCATTTCATTCTGCGACTTAAGCAAACCAGACGACCGCATTTCCTTTTCGCCGTATGCAAACACCTCTTGGATATGCCGCGCCATCTGCTCTACCTGCGGCGGCAGCACACCATAGATCGGATGCGGGAACTCAGTGTTAAAATCACTGATATACAAATCAGCAGCGGCCATCCCAAATTCATTGAAGTCCATTTCGCCTTCGCGCTTGCCAGCAACGTACTGGCGCATCCCCGTCTGCATATTAGAAGCGGCGTTGCGAACATCCCGGCTTAGGCCACCCACACCCACAGTCGAACCTGTTTGATACTCGGCATACAGCGAAGCGTGTTGCGCCCGCAGTCGGCCAATAGGTGCGATGTGGCGCTCTGACTTCATCAGCACGGAAGGCGAAGACTCCATACCCGCCGCGTTCGCCGCCGACATAGACTCGAACTGACCGGCGATCTTCTGCAACGTCGTCATGTATTGATTGTTGTCCCGCGCCCCCTTGGGTATGCGGTTGATTGGCGTCCACACCACCGACAGCTTTTGAAGCCAGTTGGCCCGCAGATAGTCACGGGAGGCACGGGAAGCGCGCAGTCGCTCCGTCGCCATTTCCCTTGCCTTGGTCGTGCGTTGCCCCTCTGGAAGTTCAAGCACATCTTCAGACCGCATAGCCAAATGAAACTCTGTCAGCCAGTTTGATAGCGCAGCCCCGCCTTCCTGAATGCCAATATCGTCCGGCAGGTTCAGCCGCGCAACAAGATCGGCTGCATCCGCAGGAGATAGGTTCGGGATATCAGCAAATGCCTGATCCAACCGCCCGACATACTCAGCGCCCTCGCCCTTGCGAAGCTCACGAATAGTCATGGTCGTTCCATCAGCCCACGTTGCCGTCAGACCGCCGACCTCTGGGTCAGCATTCTCAGTAAGGATCGGGTCGCGGCCCTTTTCAAATGTCATGCGGCCGAGGTCACGCAAATGCTCCGGCGCATACTTCGTCGTCTTTACCATCGACCCATCGGGCAGCAGCGTATCCACAAACAAACCACCAAGAGGATCTGCAACACCAGTGCCGTCACTGATACTCAGCCCTCGAATACTCGTAGCAACCGACTCAGCACTCAGCCGCCAATCATTGCGAACGCCGTCCCAAACCCAAGTGCTTTGCTTGCCGCCGACCCAAGACTCACGCACTGGCGTCCCAGCATTCCAAAAGCGGGGATCGGTGCCCGCCGATTCCTGGCGCGGGCGCACAAACACAGCGCCATCGTCCGGATAATCAATAATGCTCTCACCCGTTTCGACCACATGGCTGCGTGTGTTCGGCTGGTCAGGGGCCATGCGGCGCACAGCAGCGCCAAGGTTAGCCGCAGCCCGTGCTGTTGACGGTGCCGTGTATCGAATGCCACCAGCAATCCCACGCCCACCAGCGACCATGCCCGTACCAATAACAGTCCCGGCAATCGTGGCCGTCATAAACATTTCAGCAAGTTCTTCATCGTCGATGTACGGCGCGAACTGCGACACCGCCCCGACCTCGACCGCAGAGGTTAAAGCAGACACACGCGCCATGCTCCCGGCAGTCCGCAGCACTGTCGAAGTCCCGGCCCGCGTCACGCCAAACAGACCCCCCGTCACATAGTTGATAGGGTTCAGCAGCTCCGGCAGTAACGAAACGCCGAACGTGTAGACCATGCTGTCGTATTGCTGGCCCATCATAGCGCGACGGCGAACATCTAAGTCTTCTCGCAGCCGGTCAGCTTGGTCTTCGTTCAGCAAGCCGCTGAACAGCCCGCGCTCGCTTGGGTCTTGCACGTAATTCTGCCAGCCACCCGACATATAGTCAGCATCAAGGTGTGTCTCAGCCGGGTCGATAAGATCAGAAACAAAGTCCAGACCGAGATAGGGCAGGCTGGTACGCCACGCATCGCCAACATCCTCAAGGAACCCTTGGTCCCTCAAGCCTTGATCGGTGTTGATAATCCGCTCAGTCGAACGCGCTAGAACAGGGTCCATGCGATCAGCCATTCGCTGCCCTTTTTGCTATTTCAGCTTCAACATTGGATAGCACTTGAGCGTTATTGGCCTTAAGCAAACCTTGAAGCTCTGCGTCTGTCGCGTCCTCAAGCTGGCTTGGTGTGCCAAAGCTAAGGCCTCCCGCGTCTTCCGCCGCTTCGTCTGCCGGATCAATCGGCGTTTCCATGTCCATACCCTCAAGCGGGCCGACAGGAGTGAACACCAACGCCTTGATCCGCTCGACAAACTCTATCGTTCCCTTGCTGACTTCTGCTTGCCGCGCCCCATATGCGTCCCACGCCTCCCCATAAGAAACCTTCAGCGCATCACTGCCTAGCTCTTTCAAAAGATAAGCCCGCGTTACTGCCTGCGTATGAGTCAAATATGTAGGGTAAGGCTTGAGCTTTGACACATATGCCAAGTCCCGGACAGCAGGCACAACGTCTTCATCAAGACGGTTCTTCAGTAGTGCATGACCGAGAAGCCCACGCAAAACACCGTCGCGATCAATAAGGTCGCCGCCGCGTTCGTAGTGGAACTTGATATCTGATAACTGGCGAACCTCTCGCTCTCCCTCAGCTCGCTCAAGGTAGTCATTAGCTGAAGCCTTTTCCACAGCGGCAGGCAAACGCGCAATGGCCTCCGGCCCCGTGAGGCTGACATATTCTTCGGGAGCCTTAATGGCACCGCGCATCATGTAAGTGTTGCTGTTCTCATTGAACCCGGCATAGCTATCATTCCGACCGCGAGTAATCCCCCGCAGCCCTTCAATATCAGGCGGGTTGGCCCGATTGATTGCCCCACTGGATGTGTAGAATCCGTGATGCAACCTGCCTAGAACAGCAGCATCGACACCCACCTTTTCTTCAGCAGTCAGCATTTCTTTATCGTCGTGGGCTTTCTGAAGCCCCTTCGGACCAAGCTTAAAATACTTCTTGGCAGCAACGCCAATCTTGCCAAGGTCTAGCCCCTTATCAAAAGGGATAGCATTCCCGATAGCCGCACCTAAATCCACATCAGACATTCCCGATGTGATTGCGCGCCGCATGTTCAAAGCCTTATTCGCTGCTTCCTCTTGATCCTTCATCCGAGGCGCATCATCGTTCCATGGGAGCATGGGCGGCTCGTTGGGCTGGCGCATTCCGTCTTCTATTTGCTGCAACGTGCGCGCAGTGCCAGGAATTTCCTTCCAGTTTGATTGCCCCACATCGTCCCGGTAATGCAAAGAGAACACGACCTCACCGGCATTGTTCTCAGCTTCTTCATGCAGCCGGAACTGGCCTCCCTCCCGCGTAGCTGCGTCTTCATTTTGATTCCTCAGCCAATCCATAATCGCGCCGGGACCACCTAACTGATCTACCGCCGCGGTCGCCAAAGCGCTCATATTGCTTGTCGCAGAATTACCCCACCTTTGCTCGACCTTGGTAGCAGCACTTTCTAGCACGGCATCAATGTCTGCCTCCGGCCCCGCTCCGGTGTACATTCGCCAAGCCAAGTGCTTAACCCGGCTCTTGTGCCTGTCCTCGACTTCTTCAAGGCCTTTCTTAATGGCCTTCTCATGCCGATCAGACCACCTCCCAAAGCCCTGTTCAGAATCGCCTTCGACCGCTTCTATAGAACGGAACATGGTTTCCAGGCCATCTGTGCCGAGGTCGCCAAGCGTTCGCATTAAAGTCTTTTCTCCGTCACCAAGGTTCCTGATAAGCGCCCAGGCTTCATCGCCACCCGACCGATGGATTTCCATTGCCTTTTCAAGCAGCGCCCGTGCCTCCGCGCTGTCCGGTGTGTCTTCGGCACTCATAAACAAAAGATCAGAAAGCTGATCCTTATCAAGAACACCTTGCGAAAGGCCATACGCGGCCCCCGCAATCGGCCCTTGAGCTTTAGTTACCTTGCCAATGTTTTGCAGCACCGCAGGGCTTGTAGCCCGCTCGAACAACGACATGTCGCCAATAGCCAAAGACGCCTGACTAAGCGCTTCCTTACGGAGAACCCGCATGGTGTTAATGTCTGCCGCCAGCGCCCGCCGTTGGGCCGCGCCCATTGAAGCGTAAGCATCACGGTCAACGCCGGGGATACCGCCAGCGTTACCGCTCCTAATGGCAGACTGAAGCTGGCCCAATTGGCTTGGCGTCATGTTCTCCGCAGCGCGATGCACCGGAGAGTAAACGCCATTCGCAATCGAAAGCACCCGTTCAACATCAAATGAAAGTCCATATGCTGCGCCAGCCTGCTTAAGCTCCTCGGCATTGGCGAGCTCGTCAGCAGTCAGCGCCCGCCCTTCGACAGCCGCATCGAATATGCTCATTGTGCTTGCCGCTATATCGGCGGCAGCTTCCTGCTTCCCGATGGAAAATTCTCGATTAAACGCTTTGACCTGAGCGTCGGTCGTGTACTTCCCAATGACAGACGCAACGCCGTCACCTAAGACGCCCTTAAACTTTTCATCCGCAGCATTCAGCGCAAGCTCGCCATGCCGGGTTAGCTCTTTGTTGTAGGCAACAGGATCGCTCGCCAGCTCTGGATCAAGCGAAAGCTGCCGCGCCTTCTCCTCAAAGTCCGCGCCAAAGCGGCGGACGTATCGCTTCTCAGCTACGTCTTCAAAGGCCGCGTTGTAATACTCCCCGCCGCCCTCGGGAGTGGTGATCGGGCGCAAGTTCCCGTCTTCATCAAGAACCATTTCTTCTGACAGCGCATCCTCTTGGCCTTGAGCGACCGCATCCTTCTTGGCTTCTGCCAGCAGAATATTTGTATAGCGGTCAGCCATGCCTTTGATCGCGCCAAAGGCTTCCGCCGTATTGCCTGCGTCATACTGAAACTTCGGCAGGCTCCGGTTAAAGCCGACCGTCCGTTGATCTTCGACCAAGCTCTTTGGAATAGTCCGTGCCATAACGATCCTTTATCGCTGGAAGTTTCCATAACGCTGCGCTGATTTCGGGACATAATTATTCGCGTAATAGCTATTCGTCCCAGTAGGCGTACCGCCACCCGGAACCTGCACCTTTTTATAGGCGCTGTATCCTTCAAGCCCAGACGAAACACCACCGACAATCCCGCCAATGATAGAGTTCCGTGCCCGTGATTTAGTGGAAGCCTTGTCCGTTCGGATTGCTAGTTCAGTCCGGGCATTCCGCTGCCCTTGATTAAAGCGTATTGCAGTTAAGTCGCCACGCGCCCGATCTGTGTTGAACTTGTTCACGCCCTCAAGAAACGAACGATTGCTCCCCAAGCCCGCCGCTCCCTGTGCAGCCATGTTCGCTGCCCTCAACCGCCGCGCTTGATCCTGCCGCTCGTCTTCCGCATCTAGCGTGGCGATCTCGTCAAGCTCCATGTCAATGCGCTGCTGTTGCTCACGCGCCTTCTGTGCAGACTTCGCCGCACCCGCCTGAGCGAAGCCCTGCACGACAGACATAGTGGCACTCAATGCCATAGCTGCAACGGTCACACACATCAGGCAGTAAACTCCATATTCAAGCCAAGCAGCGTCACCGAAAACGGTTCCTCTTGCGTGATGGTTATTTGTGGATTGCGAGACCAGCCCCGGAGATAGAACTGTTTTATCCCGGTTCGGGAAACAGGGGCCGCAAGTATGTCGCTGCCTACATTGTAGAGAGACATTTTCTGCCCATCAACTACCACGCCAATAGTCTCATCAATAACAAGCGTGACACGCGATAAGCGGCGCGCTTCCCCTGCCAAAGACCCAAAACTAAACGCAGCATCAACAGGCAGTGTCTTGACCACAAAGTCATAAGCAAAGCCTATCTCAATATCCTCCGGGTCTTGCCAGCTTTCTAGGGTTAGAACGCCAGCGCCGCTAACCGTAAACGACCCCAAGAAAAACCCTGCCGACAAAACAGCAACCGTTTCGTTTGCGTACTCCGCCCCAACAGTCCACGTGGTACTTCCCCCAGGCGTGTTAAAAGCCGTCATGCTGTCGAGGATGTTGTCGGCTGAGTCCTGCGAAAACTTCTCAAGGTAATAAACCCCACCGCGCAAGACAGAGACATACGCAGAAGTATCCAGAACGCACACACTATCAAACGCGGCACCGGGCGTATCCCACGGCACCCAGGCCGCAAACTTTTCATCACGGGCGGATACAAAAACAGCCATCGTCCCATCGCCGTTTACGATCATGCAATACTGCTCAGTCGCCACCGTGTTGCCCTGCATTGCGGCCATGTCGAAAACATCATTAACCAAGTGTGAAGCTGCGATATTGAGATGGACAGAACGATAAGCTGCCTCAGAGTCTTGGAATAAATACTCGCGAATTGTCTGCGCGTTTTGCTGGGCAAAGATCGTGGCGCCATCAAAGGCCACCGGATTGACATTAGACGAACCATAAGATGTTTGACGACGGACAGCGACAGCAGAAGGCGTAATCCCACCATTCCCCTGCGGCAGAAAGAACTCAGAGGTTTCGGTAAACACCTGCAAGTGTCGGTTGGAAAGCATGTGCTTGATGTTCGACACCTTACTTGCGCCCACTTCAATTTGGATTGAAGCGTCGTCTTCACCTTCTGCAATGTCAAAATTAAAGAAAGAGCCAACCCGGCTTGACCAGATACCGGCCGGTTGTTCAGTGCTACCACCGAACCAAAGCCGATTGTCATGCAGGGTTACAGCCCCAGGATATCCGCGCACTGGACTAAACGCTTGCTCTGCCCAGTCTTGAGTAGCCGCCCCCGTAGGATCAAACTTTACCGAAGGCCCGCCGCCATCGACGCTTGATGTTGCTGTCCCTGCGCTGGTGAACTCATATCGATCTTCGTCCAGCACAGTAATTGTTTGTGCCCCGTTGAGTTGCACAGCCGTGATCCCGCCGACCGCGTTTGCCCCGCTGATTGTAATTGACGCGCCATTGCTGAACCCGTGATTAGCCTGCGTTACCTCAACAACCTGACTGCCGTTCTCAACACGAAATGGCTCAAGGTCGTATAGTCCGACAAGGGCCGCGGCCTTAACCGTTGCTGTCGCAGAAGTCGCTGTCGCAACAGCCGTAATTTCCACCTCGTCGTTGCCCAGTAAAAATCGAGCACCAATGTGCCCGTTCTCAAACAAATCGTCCGACGCTGTTAGCGTAATTGAGCCCGTCGTCCCGCTTGGTGAAATCGTCAGGTCTTTATCAGCAAACTTAAAAAACGGCTGGTAACTTTTCCTGTCGCTTGGCGATGTGTCAAAAGCATAGTCCGTCAGAGTAAATGTGGTTAGCGACGTCCGCAGCAGACGCTTAGGCATAAATGCCCTATGCGCTATGAACATCGTGTTCGCGGCTTGAGTGTGCGTAAGCTCCCAGACTTGATCTGCATCCCAAGGGCAATCCCCAGACGAGAAGCTCTGAAGCAACGTCCCGTCAGGATCATAGATATGCATCGCTTCGTCCGCGATCCCGATCACATACTTTTCGTCAGCAGAAAACTCAAAAGAAATAAGGCGCACCCTAGAAGGCAGGGCGACCAAGCGCTCAGTCCCTGGGCGCGTTTGAGCACCGCCTGTATTTAATGGCAACACATTGCGTAAACTGGCCGCACCACGGCTGTAGATATTTTCACCCACACGCCCGAACATATGGGGGTCTAGCTCACCGGCGCTAAAGTCAGTCTGTAAAAGGCGAAGCTCGGTCAACGCGCCCTCCAAACATTACGCGACTTAATGCGCCGGTTTGTCTGCGCGCTGGCATCAGCGTGCTTGGCTTGCCGCATTTGAACGTCAGCCCGCTTCTCAAAGTAGTCCGCAATATCGGCTTTTTGTGCAACTGCGGTGCAAAAGATTGCAGCAAGGCGAAGCTCGACAAGCGTTAAGAAATAAGGGGGCCACTCCGATACAGCGATATTAGCCGTGTAGGTGGCGGTAAGAACTTCTTCATCACTGGCATTGCAAAGCAAGCGATCCCCAACAGTGCGGAAGGGAACGTCCCAATCGTTAGAGGTCAGGCGATCAATGCGAAGGCAATCAGCAGGCCGGATATATTGAGCGGTAAAGTTTGCCTGTGGTGCGGCTGTCACTCGGCTTAATTGCTCTTGCTTCTTTGAGAATGACCACGGGTAAGAAGAAAGCTCATTAGCAACCGTGTCGTCATATAAGTGAGATGCCGCATCGCTTTCGGTTGTTCCGTCAGTGAATGAGCTGATAGGGTCAGCCCCCATCATCACCAAAGCCCTAGAGCAAACATCAACCTTAGTAATCACATCACTCTCCATAAGCAGAAAGGGGCAGGCTCGCGCCCACCCCCTCCTAACACGGAACCGATTGTCCGGGTATCCCCGGCTTCAGTTAGCTCGAAGCAGCGACAGTCGTAACCGTAGCCGCGTAGTCAGCAGACGTGACAACAAGCGTATTCAGCAGATCGAGATTGGTATCGTAGCATTCGATAACATCCCCGTTCTTCAGGTTGTTCGTCACCGAGTTAAAGTAGCCAGACGCAACGACAGTCGCGTGTGCGTCAGCGGATGTGTAGTGGAAGATACCGTTTGTACCCCCAGCCACACGACGTAGGTTTGCAGCAGTAAGTGCCATGTCAGATTACTCCGTGTTTGTGATTAGGACTCGTCAACTTCGACAATGCGGCAACCGCCAGCGTCGATCAGAACAGCGCCCATAGAAAGCTGGCTGTTCACGAAGTTGGAAGCCTTCTCAGCGACATAATCAATCCGCGTAGACACATCGGCGTTAATGCCGTGGCCGACTGCAGATGGATGCCAGCACAGGCAATTCCGAATGCTACTGCCGTCTACCGTCAGACCTGAGTGCGTGAACATATTGAAGCCGAGCCAACGCTTGGCTGTCATGCCACCTTTGAACGGGAGTTCGTCCATGCCGATAAAGTCAGCAGAGGCGAACGAGTTGTCCGACAGGAGGTCAGTCCATGCAGCGGGAGATACCGCCATCCAACGCTGGCCGTCATCGGGCACATCGTCGTTATTCAGATCTTCAAACAGTTGAAGCATCTTGGCTTTTGTCAGCCCAGTACTGCCGTGAGCAATGGTGTTTGAAGTCGTTTCCATTGCCGCGATGATGATGTCGTCAGTCGTGCGGCCCATTGCATAAGCTGCGCTGGATGCGACGACCATGCGTTCATCAATGTTAGTCTTGAGCTCGTCAAGCACATCAATGTAATCGCCAGCGTAGTAGTCAGCCATCGTGGCTTCAACGTAGCTGTGGACGAGGTTCATCGGCGTGATGTTGGCGTGACGCCCTTTGGTAGAGGCTACGCCTTTGGCGAGCTTCTGAAAGCGCACGGTATTCGCAGCGACAGTCTTTGTGCGGACGGTGCCACGGAACTTGGAACCCATTCGCTGATATGCAAGATGCACATCCTGCTCGAACTGGGTGATAAAGGCTTGGTCAATTGTCTCGCTCATAGCGGACTCCGTTATCTGGATTAGGACAATGGTTCCCCAACCTCAGACCGGCGCGAGTTCCCGCGAACGGCTCACCGTCTTGATATGGACCTCAAAGGTTAATGACTAATTAAAATGCGCGTGTCAAGCGTTACCACCCATTGTGTATAAATGACCAGAACACACAAACCCTAGCTTTCGCAAAAGCTGGCCGGTCTTATCAACATCAATCCCGGTCGTCACGCCAAGCTGAACCTCAACAACATCTGGATCATCAAAGGCCCAGCGAGTGAAGTCGCGGATCAACAGCACCCCAGCCATTGATCCCCGCGAATCCTTGGGCACAAAGAACAGAAGATCGCTCGCCGCTTTCTTCTCAGAAAAATACATCGGCGTCGTGGCCCCCGCCATCAAGCCGATGATCTTTTCCCCAAGCACAACGATCTTTCCATAGAAATTGGATTGCCCGATTAGCCCGGACAGATTGGCGATAACCGCGGCCTCACTGAAAGGAATGTCCCGGTATCGGGACTCTTCATGTAACTCCCGGCCAAGTCGGACAACCTCGGCAATGTCCGAACGATCAAGTGTTCGCATACCGACGCGCATAGGCTTCGTCCACTTGCTTGATGAAGTTTGGATCACGGCTCCCGGCTTTCCAATACCGCTCGTCGTTTTGCATTGCGGTCAGTTCTTCTTGTGTTGGGATTGGATCGCCACCGCCATCGGAAGGCAACGCGGCCTGCCCGCTGGTCAACCGCTCAAGCATGGCGACACCGCTGGCCGTTTCCGTCAGCCGTTGCAGAGCCTCATACTCAGATTCATCCTTAGCGTTTGCTTCCATCCACGCACCGACAGCAGAGATACGAGCGTCGGCATTCTCACCAAGGGCAGCGCGTTCGGCGGCAAGGTCTGGCTGCGCGCCCATGATTGCAGTCGCATAGGCTTCAAGCCCTTGCTCATATGCTTCTTGGGGCAGCTTTGCGGCGTGACAAGTATCCCGCCACCATGTCGCGATCTCGCTTTCAGCGAACGCCTCCGGGTCCGTAATTTCAATTGTCTCAGGAACTACGTATCCGTCTGGCGTTTCTGGTACGCCTTCAGGAATTTCCGCTGCAATTTCTTTTCGGACCTCGGCGGCAATGTCATCACGCTTTCCGTGGAAGGCGCGCTCCAACTCGCCGTAACTGGTAGCCAATGCTTCCGGGGTTGTGAACTTTTCCGGTAGCCACGATGGACGGTCAGGATCAGAGGTAGTCGCGGCTTCACTCGTCGTTTCCGCTGCCTGCTCCTGTGTATCCGCTTCCGGGGTTTCTGCTTCCGGCGCTGGCACTAGCGATTCGTTGGGCATGATTGTGGTCCTCTACTCTCTGCATGATTATGCCGACAAGGCTCCGCATGCCTTCAAGGTGGCGGAGTTCGGCGTCAGTGTGTTGGGGAGTGCATGTCGTGTACTGCGTAATGCTTCGCAAGTAGGCGAGCATTTCTTTACCGCCTCCCGTGGATAGAGCGGCGGCTATGTGGGCGTTGATCTTGGCGTCGGCGTCGGCTGTACGGATATGTCCGTCAACCGATGGGCGGGCCAGCTTCTTGGGGGATTTGCTCATTCGGGTCTCCGGCCTGTTGACCAGCGGCCTGTGCAAGCTGTTGAACAAGCTGCGCTCGTTCTTCAGGGCTTCGCAACAGGGTCGCGGGTACTGCTAGGTTCTCGGCTAAGTAGGTACTCGACTTCTCTTGATCGACCATCAGGTTAGCAATCTGCCCACCAAACAATCCGCCAAGCATCTGCATGAATCGTGCAAAGTTCTCAACGTCTTGGAACCGCTGCGCTTGACTAAGCGGGGCGCTGGCGACCACACGAATGTCCAACCCGTTGACGGGCGGCGCATCAATAAGGCCACGCATCCGCAGGATATAAACCACGCGCTGCATTAGCGGGACAACAAGTTCGTTCTGAAGGCGCGAGTAGGTTCCAGACAAGCGACGGCTTAGATCAGCCATGCGTTCGGCGATCTCTGTCGCAGTCTTGGGAGACTGATCGGGAGAGCCAAGGCGCTCGTTGAAAAGCCCCCGGCGAATTGAATCGCGGATTTCATCAAGCACCAAGCCCGCCACATCAAAGCGTGATGCACTATTGATCGGCTGAATACCTCGTGTGTTTGGAGCTACAGGGATCACAGCGCCCGGTGCAATGCGGATCGTATCCGGATTAACGGTTCCATCATCATCGACTTGATACATACCGCTTACGGCAAGGTCAGCGTTTTCAAGAACGAATTGGCTTATCAGGTTGACCGTCTTGATACTGGAAAGGGAATTGACGATAGGCCCGCGGCCCCACGTTTCGCCCGCAGCTTTCGCCCACCGGAATACAACGAAAGGTGACGAGCCAATGCCGACAAGCTCTGTCTCGAAAACCTTCTTGCCCGTCTTCTCAGAATAGACGCAGTGCTTATAAACGTATTCGTTCGAACGCTCCCACACGCGGTGGCAGGACTCGATCAGGCAAACCTTCTTGCCAGGACCGCCGCCTTCCTTCTCGTCAAGGTTCGACGCGCCAGGAAAGGCAACGCTAATTTTGGTTGGCTCAACCCAGTGACGGACAAACACACCGTCGATCTTACCGTCCGGCCCTTCATCCAACGCCACGTTCGGCATCGGGATTGATCGGAATCGGACAAGCTCAAGCGAGTCGCCGTTGTCCACACGAAGGACGCCGGTGCCGACAGCCAGGTCTAAATAGCATTCGTGAAGCTCGGCAGAGATATTGGTGTTCTGAAGAATGTCAAAGACGAGGCCGGTCATTTGCTCAAGCGGCTCAAGCATCTGTTGCTTTAGCTCGGCAGGCACGGCATTGCCGGGAGCGAACATTGCCCAACGCACATGGCCGGGTGTTAAGCCAGACTGAATGCGGGACGCGAACTCCTGCACACCAGACACAGCAGTCTCGTCAAATATCTCGGCAGTGCGTTTCTGTCCGGGGCTATCGTCAAACATGCCGGTACGACCGGGCATGGTATAATCGAAGCACTCGTCAAACAGAGAGTTCCATCGTTCCTTTGACGCAAAGGCGCGCTTAGACCGGGCGACAATAGGATCAGCGCCAGAGCCAGCTTCGGAGATTGCATACACTTCAGCCAAAGTAGTTACGCCCGAATCCGGACCCCTTGGCACTAGAGATCAAAGATCGTGTTCCAATACCCGCGCCAATGCGCTTTGCATTGGACAGCGCCTGCTCTTTGTTTTTGGTCTTCTCACCCTCAAGGCGCTCGCGTTCAGCGTCACGCGCAGCTTTAGCTGCCGGGTCTTCCTTCGGAACCTTGGGTGCGAAGCACATTATATTCGCCCTGATATTGTGTGGCGTCGGATGTTAGCCTTGCGATGTTCATACGGCGAAAAGTTTCGCTTGGCAATAAAGGGCGGTGTCACCGTTGCTCCCGTCGTAATTGCCTTGCCCTCTCCGCCAGCAAGCATGAGATATTGCAGAGCGTCGTGCGGATGGCTGTATTGATTCTTGTTCGGGCTGTCCTCATAGCGCTCTCCCGTCACACGAATACGCTTATACTGGTAGCCACCCTCAAAGCCTACAATGATTGTAACACAGCTTGGATCAATCAGCAGACCGGGATTGCCATCGACCAGCCGCTGCAACGGACCATGCACCGCATCAATGCGAAGCACCGGGTCATTGCTATTGGCAGGTTGGGCAGGGATGCCTGCCGATTTCAGAATCATAAACGGTGTCTTCTCGTCCGTCTGCGCCCGGAAGTCTCCCGAAGGATCGCCCGTCACACGGAAGCGAAAATCCGGGTACTCCGCCATCACCGCCTTTAGTTCCTCGGCAAAGGCCACCGTGCCCATGTCGGAAGCCACAAGCTCACGGAATACAATCCAGCGACGGCCAATCTTCTGGCCGAATACAGCAGCAGGAGTAAGTCCAAAGTCCACACCCACAAGGATATCCACGCCAGGGAAAGGCGCAAGCGGCTCCGACGCAACATGCGTAGAGCGATCGAAGTCGCGGTAGACAGGACGGCCTTCCACCACGCGGCCAATCTTATTGAACACATAAACGTCCATCCAATCCGCGGTCTTGCCAGCGGCAAGATCAGGATAATAAGAGTCATGCAGGTTCATCAAGTTCTCGGCTTCGGGGTTTATCTCCATGCCAATGACACGATCCTCATCGTCGCGCCGCGCTATCATTGCAGGCGGCTGCACATAGAAGGACCAACTCTTCGGGAGGACCAACGCATCCCGCTCACGCTTGGTCATACCATTTGGCGGCGGTGCCCACCCGGCCATGATCGCCATCCAGTGATCGTCCGACATAGAGTTCGTATCAGCGATCACGCCGCTCCACGTTGGGCCACCCTCACGCATGGAAGGGAACCGGCGCACACGGGAGGTGAGGCCATCAAAGATCGCCTTCGGAACCTCACGCGCTTCATTAATATAGCCGCCGGTCAGTTCAAGACTGAGCAGCTTCTTCACATCTTCGGGCCGGTCAAGCGCCAAAAAAATAACCTCAAGGTCAAGCCGTCCACGCTTGATGTGATGGGTGTAAGGGGGCGACCACATGAACCGGCCCCAAGTGTTCTCAGGGAACCAGTCCAACCAAGTCTTGATCGTTGTCGTCTTTAGCTCTGGCCCCGTGTTCCGAATGACGGCCCACCGGGATCGGCGGATACCTTTCTTGTCAGGCTCCTGAGCAAGCGCCCGCCGCATAATCTCCACGCAGCAGGAAGCCGTCTTGCCCGAACCAATAGGGCCGCGCACGATCCTTACGAAGTTATCATCCTTCATAAAGGCTCGAAGCGTCGGCCCACTTGGCTTGTAGTCGAGGTCACTCAATCTTTATCAGATCGGTTGTCGCCACCATCATACTTGTACGTGGCTTTCTTCCCACCAGTCCCACCAAACAAAGCCTTATCAACAGAACGATGAAGGCGATCGAAGGGACCATCATTGCTAGTAGAGAAGAACGCATTGCCCGATGTTTGTGGGGTAACCATTTCAGGCGTCGGAGTCGCGACCGCACCGGGGCGTTCATACGCTTTGCTGCTTGTCACAGGAACCACCTTCGCAGGGGGCAGTGGCCGGAACGGCCCGCGGTCAACCTCAGTAACCTGCAACGGCGGCACCGTCACCGACACAGCGGCGGGCTGGCGATCAGGTGTTAAAGACACGTCAGGACCGGCAAGAGGCGGCGGAGCCGTAGAAACAACACCGGGGATACTCGGAGGCGGCGGCGGGGGAATCATTTCGCCACCAGCCGGGGTCCGCGCACGGACAGCATTGCTTGAGTTACGCGCCGCGTCCACCTTGGCACGGGAAACAGCATTGCCCGCCATCGACGGGGAGACAGGCTTCGCATTGTCACGGGCCTCGGCCGCAGCACTGGCCGCATCGTACATCCTCCGAGCGGGCTCAGGAGTGCCGACAGGCTTAATGCCTTGGCTCGTGGCAGGGGAAAACCTAACACCAACACCGCCATACGGAATGCTCTTGCCAGACCCCTTGCCGGTTTGCTTGGTTTTCAAAGGGCTGTCGTCCATGCCCCTTACCGTACCAACCGGAGACCGGGCCTGAACCGTAACAACAGGGGAAGCCTGACCACGCGGAGGATGCGGGGAAGGCTGTGCATTGGCTACAGGCGATGGCTGAACCTTAATGCTAACCGGTGCCCTCCCCTTCTTCTTACGCAAATTCTCTTCAGCCATGACAATCCCCATTCCCTTATTGATCTGCCGGAACCCTACAGCTTCCTGCTCTCCAATGGCAAGTCGCTTCGCTCCCTGTCGCTGCGCTCCAAGTCCATAACCTCGACGGACTTCTCAGCAAAGCCTTCACTTCGTTCAGTTGAAAAGGATCGTTAACTGCAGTTCACTGCGTTCTCTGTCGCTTCGCTTCCGGCCCTTGTTGGTACCGGCGTACTTTGGGGAAAATACTGTGAGGGGGGAGGTATCTCTCTAACGGACGCCGCAGTTTTCCCCCCTACCCCCTTCAATGCCAGCCGACAGAAGAACTTCGTGCCTCGTTCCAAACGGCCTTCACTCACTCGCTCAAATCTATACTTATGGATATGCCTGTGAGACTCGTCTCGTTACTTATACCGTACCCACCACGGTCCAATAAGTCCTTCGACGCTTCCATCTGTACTCGTTCGCTTCTTGCACCGATACTTAAGGCTAACATCTTCTCCGCCGCTCTCACCCCACTCACAGCCAGCTTACGCTTGGTCGCCTGATGCATAGCGTCTAACACACGCTGATCGTTCAGAAGTCTGTACGCTTGTGTGCGGCTACTGCCTTCTGCGTAGCCCACGGCCACAGCGGCTTCAGCACCGCTACATCCTGTTGAGACAATGTGTTCCACGAACCGCTTGGCTCTATCTGTCAGCGGCCTCTCAGAGACGTCCACGGACCGTTCTTGTGTGGGGGTGATTTCATTCATGGCCTCTTGTACCGATACCTGTAAGAAGAAGCAACACAAGGTAACGAAGCACAAACAAGTAAAGCAACTCGCTGGCGAGGGGGGTACATAGGGGGGTGATTCGTTTTCGTGTCAAGAGGGAAAGCGGGGATAAGACTGGAAGCCCTTGAACCCGCAGGCAATGTTTCTCATACCGGCTGGTATGTCAGAGGCTCTTTTGGGCCTCATTTCATTAGATAGGGGCCTAGGTTATTCCACGGTTTATGGTTCCCGCCTTCGCTACGCTCAGTTGGTCAGCCCCCTTTTTAAGTGAGCGCTAACGCGCAAGTGTTTGGGGCTGAAGAGGTCGCTAACGCTCCTAAGAGAAGGATTAAGGGCGCGCACACGCGAAGTTATAGGCGTGTAGGCTCGCAAGCTCGCACACGCATACACAACACACCCACACAAAAGCATAGGGCCAAGTCGCCCGGCCCGTTGCGCTTCGCGTTCGGGGCGAAGGCCGGGCGGCTAGGCCCCCATTATAGATCACACTACACATAGACCAGCATTCGCTGACGCGAAGCGGGCTGAACCGCTCACCCTTCCGAGTGAGATCGCCTACCGGCAGAAGCATAGGTGATCGCGCCCGATAGGAACGCACGTCTGCTACTGATTGGTGCTTCGCGTTGCGAGCGCTGCGCGCAAGAGTTGCTCATCAGTGAAGCGAGACAACCTGTCACCTTGCTAAGTGCTTGTTTCTATGGCTAAATGCACTTGCTCATTAAGAGCGGGCGCACTCACGCGCCGAACAACCGAAAGGCCAAGACCATGAACACGACCCGCCGCGAACAATGGGAAACCGTCCGCCGCTTGATGCAGGCCCGCCCGGAATGGTGCGCCGCAGTGCTGCAAAGCATGGGCCACGACCAGGACGAGCCCCGCCACGACGCCAGCCCCACCGCCCGCTTCTGCGAGGCGCTCCAGTTATGGGGCAACGAATCCGAGACCGTTCCCCCTTCCTGGCGCGCTGCCTTCAATCGGGCAGGCTTGAACGCCTCGACAGGTAGCGAGCCTAGCGCAACGCTCATTCCCTGGGAACACACCCAGGCGGAAGAACAACGGCACGAAATCGACTAGCCGCGCCACCGTGGCCCCCGCTGCGCTGTGAGGGGCCACGGATGGACCGGCCTAACTGAACTTAAACACAAAGGACAGAAACAAATGACCGTAGATAGCAAAAGCACCGCGACGGATTACGTAGCAGCCCTGTTGGCTGTCGTGGACACCCTCGGGGCCACCGGCGGGGACGCATGGCAGATGGCAAGGCTGGCAGAGCAATTAGGATACAACCTGGCGTTTCAGAGTGATCTTGACGACACCCAACAGCCACGGGTGGCTGCGGCGGCGGCGATCGTCCAAGCCTCGATCCACGCCCCGCCGACTTCGGCCAGCTCGCTGAAGCAGCTAGACGTAGCATACGCCACCTTGTCGCAGGCTGCGCACCGGGACGACGTTCTGCGGAAAGCCTGGAAGATGTTCAAGGCGCAGGCGTCAAAGCGTTATCCGGGCGCGGATATCCAGGCCAAACGGGCACAAACCGCAGCGCCGACAACGCGCAGCCGGGACGATATGACCGCACTGGCCGCACGTTTCGCCAGCAAGTAACGGGCATGGGCGGCGGGCATCGGGTGGCAGAACCCCGAACGCCCGCCGCCGCACCGGCCTAACCCAAAAAAATTTTCCCTGCGGGGCGTAAGGTCGCGCAAGAGGCGCGAAGTTTTTTAAGCGAGAGACAACAGCAGCAACAACAGCAGCAACAACAGCAGCAACAACACCACAAACAACAGCAGCAACAGCAGCAACACAAGACGGTGCCGCTGTCCTACTAGCCGGGACCAAAGAGAGGTCCACATTGGAACGGTGTTTGTGCTTGCGATCCTGTGCGCCCATCAAATCCGCTCGCCAAATCTATGCCCCGTCAATCTACAATAGTCGAACCTGACACCTAACAACTCGGGAGGTCTGACATGGTGCGGGCTGACCGAGACTTTATCCGATGGTGCCGGGTCCGTGCATACCGCATCAGACGGCGCACCAAACTCAGGCATGAGCAGATCATGGCAATCAAAGAACATGAGGATATCCTGCCATACTTCTGCCCATTAGACTGCGAAGAGATACGATGGAGTTGGCATACTCCCGACTGCCCTGAGTGCGAGAGTCCTATGCTCTGCTACACCGACGTTCACCGGAAAAAAGAAGACAACGCATGACCTATGTCCTCCGCTGTTGGGGCGTGTACCGCGCACCCCCTGGCATCAGCCCACGATACACGGCCAAGCACAAAGCTATGACCTACCCAACATGGGAAGCCGCGGCAGCAGTAGCGGCACCAACGGACACAATCGAATCACACACCGCATCAGTGTGGTCGTGCCCGCAAGATACCCAGTGCTTCGGCAAAGACGAACAAGAAGGAATCGACCCTATGGAATTTCTATATTATGGGAGCAACACATGACTACACTCCGCAAGATCACCGGCGACGGGCTGAAGATCGTAGCACTGGGCGTCAATGGCAAAGACCTTGACGTACCCATGCTCCGCAATCCACAGCGTTGCGGCCTCACCCTGTACCAGCAAGCAACAGACCTTGCCCGCAGCAACCCAAACATCATCCGCATCTACAGCCGCAAGGGAGAAGTGCTGTACGAATCAGAGAGAAAAACGTACCAGCCCACTGTCACCGCCCCCGCTGCGCTTGAGGGGGCGGCGGCAGCGGACCCGAAACAAACGACCGAACAACGACGGAAGGAATTGAAATGCGAGAGAGCGGAACTGCATCAGAAGATATTAGCAGCACAGACACGCATGGGCGCTATCAACCGAGAGCTATGGCAACTCAAATAGAGGGGCTACAAGCACTGCATCCGTGTGACGCGGAGGCTGTCGCCCACATCATCAGCAAGCTAGCCCGGGGTGACATGGGCACAGCCGAACTTGATTACGTGCTTGACCTGCTTGCCCGTGCTGGTATGGGTGGAGGTAATCACCCCCTAACCAAAGGCACACACATGGCGAGCTTCCTTAACCAACGCGGCAAGGCTACCAAGGCCAGCGCCCGCAAGCCCAAGTACAATGCGAGGGGCATCCATGCTCACGGGATGTACTTCTCCTCCAAGGGGGAACACTCCCGCTTTCTACAGCTAACCAGCCTGCTTAACGACGGGCGTATCACTCACCTAGAATTCCAGCCACGCTTTCGTTTTGCCCATAACGGAATTCAGCTTGGCTATTACGATGCTGACTTCCGATACAACGTCGCTGACGAACAGCGGATGGTGGTTGAGGATGTAAAAGGCATGGTCCTCCCCGTCTACAAGATGAAGCGCAAGATGCTTGCGGCTTGGTACCCCGAAGCATGGCAAGCATTCCAAGAGATTCCATCCAAAGACGTAGATAAAAAATGGATGATGCGGATCCCCGACCCCGGAGAATGCCGCCCTAAAAAACCCTGACGAAAGGAACAGACATGAAAACGTTATCCCAACAGCTTGCCGAACAAGGAATGCAGCAAGTCTTGTGGAGCAACGAACCCTTTGGGGATCAGGTCGAACACACCATCCGCCAGATGATGAAGGCGACAACTCGCAACCCGATTGATAGCGACGACATACGCCGTGCCCACCGTGTCTTCGGCAGGGCAGAGCCAAAGCACCCCAACGCATGGGGCGCAGCCGTAAATAAAGCCGTCAGGAAGGGGCTCCTCATTCCAACGGGGGCATACCGCAAGACCAAGCGCAAGGCCGGTCACGCCCGCGCTCTGGCTGTCTATCGGCTGGCACGACCATGACAGTTAAGCTCACACCCACCCTACTGCCTGCCATCTTCTCTATGTGGAACGACGGGTGGCTGAGCCAGACTGCAATTGGAATGGAACTAAACATATCGACATGCCAAGTGCATCGCGTCCTCAACGGGACAGCTTGGAAGAAAGAAGCTGATGCACTAGGCTTGAAGAAGATTCGCGTCACCCGTGATCGACCACGGATTGACGACACCTAACAAGAGCGGGCCTTTTCAACAGCCGACGCCCGGCTGCAAGCGTTCCTGCTGGCACAGCCAGTTAAGCCGACCCGCTCGCCCTTTGTCTCCCTGGGGGTCAGTTGATGGTAAGGACGCAGGCGCACCTCACACACACCAACTAAAGGAACCGATATGCCCTTTGACATGGCACTCGCAGAAGAAAAGTACGGGTTCATTCCGATGAACCACGTTGAGCCCCAGCCTTTCGACATTGATGTTACGAAAGTCTATGACGCCAGCGGACGATTGATCCCCGGCTACAAGCGGATAGAAAGAACCGACACCGGCGATACGCTGGCCGTACACGAAGACACCTACACCGTCATCCCCTATGGCGACACCAACGACCTGTTGATGGACACCATCAGCGACAGCGACCTCGACATGACGGACATGATGATTCACGAAGATATGTCAGCCAACGGCGCTAAGTATTGGCGGGAGTATGTGTTCCCCAAACACATCTGCCCCATGCCTGACGGCTCAGACCAAGTGCTTCGCATCGTGACGCAGAACAGCCTAGACAAATCATCCTCATTCAACGTGCGAGCTGGTGCTTACCGATTCGTGTGTGCCAATGGTGCGCTCATTGGTGTCGAGGCTGCGAACTTCCGTGTGAACCACACCAAGAACGCAGGAATGCGGGTGCAAAGCGGCGTCGAAGCACTGGTTGATATCGCCAGCACCTTCGATGCAGCCATGACACGACAGAGCAAATGGGTCGATGTTGATCTTGCACCGGCCGATTTTGCGGAGGCTGTTGCCAAGGCCCTGCCACAGTGCAGCGAGAACTTGGCGAACCAGATGCTTGCGGCTTACATCACCGAGCCGTCGAACCTTTGGTCTGCCTACAACGTTCTCACCTCTTGGGCATCCAAGCCAATCCGCGGCGACCGCAAGACCGTGCATGATCGGCAGCTTCGGGTTGCTCGCACCGTTGAGCATAAGGCATGGCGTGAATTGGAGGCAGCATGAAAAAGATAGTACCGCACACACCCGGTCCTTGGAGGCAAGGCTTCAAGCGCCCAGATCGCGTGTACCGAGTAGAAAAAAGCGGCGACCGCGATATCAAAGTTGCCCAAACAATAGTCCATGCAGACGCCCGCCTAATTGCCGCCGCGCCGGAGTTGCTTGAGGCGCTGGAAGGTGCCCAACAGGCGGTCCATTTAGCTTATCAGCAGGCTCATGCGGAGTGGCAGTATGTAGACAAGCGCGCAGAACGCCTCGACGACCAAATCCGATCATGGAGGGAAACGGCCCGCGCCGCCATCGCCAAAGCCACCGGCATAAAATGACCGGCACTCGTCACCCGCCCCGCTTCGCTTGAGGGGCGGGCGGCGACCGCCACCACACACACACAGGAGAAAAAACATGGCGCAGCATATAGACACCCGGATATCCGTAGCGATGGAAGGCCGAGGGTTTACGATCACAGACTTTGAGGCCGACGAAAAACGCGGCGCGTTTTGCACACTGCGTTTCGGGCCAGACGATACAGCGTCAGTGCTGTTCCAAGACATGTCAGCCAGCACGCTGAAGCACATGATCTCAATTGCTGACATTCGTGTCGTGAAAGCTGATGGCTAAAAAAACGGAACTGCCCCATGATTGGCAGCCAAAAAACTATCACCGGGAGATAGAACCCAATGAGAAAGCCCTCATACAAGAGGCTGATCGGTTCCGAGACAGCGCCCTCGCCCACGGCAGGAAGTATGTCGACTGGGACCGAGCCTTCAACTCCTGGCTACGTTCGCCATACCGCGCACAGACCCCCGCATACACAGCCACAAGCCGGACTGCCGAGCGGGATCAACGGAACGCTAACACCATCCGAGATGCGCTTGGTGGCGAACGCCGCCCGTACCCCACGTTCACGCCACGCGTGGACCGCTCTGAGTGAACCGGCCATCGACATAGCGGACAGACTCATGGCCGCTCTTGAGCAAGCCTACCCCCTGCCAGACATGCCTTGGCTACTCCGCTCTTGCGGGACACTGGCAACCCTACTCCGTGCCGAGCTACCCGCGGCGCCCATCCTTAAAAAGTGGGCGTCGTATTTCGTGGAGGTTCCGCGATCCTACCTTCAAGCAGCGTTCGATGCTGTCATACGATCACATCCGTGGCCGACGTTCCCCCTTGTGGCCGAAGTATTCCAAGCACTGGATAGTGACATGGACTACCGGCGCTACGTCACATGGCGGGGCATAGCCATCAACACACTGAGGAAAGCACATGCTTGATCGACCGAAAGGAAGTGTCGGATCATCCGATGCCAACATCATCGCCAAAGGCGACCCCGTAAAACTAGAGCAATGCCGTCAGCTATTCATGGGCGAGATTGAATGGCCGGAGCCAACGTGGTTCATGCGACTTGGCAGTCTCACTGAGACACTGCACCTTAATTGGCTGATGGAAAACGACCTCGCCGTATGTGAACCCATAAACGTACAAAATGTTTATGAAAACGAATCACGCCCACGCAACCACGCCACAACTGACGCCGTTATCTTTGATCCGGGCGGCAAGTTTGCTGACACCGCAGGCTATTACGCCATCGAAACCAAGCACGTTCACACGGGCTGGAATTGGCACGGGCTTATCAGCGAATACTACGGGCAAATCCAGCACATCATCGACATGACTGAGACAGATGCACTGATCTTCTCAGCCATCTTCGGCAATGCCGAGCCTGCCTACATGCTGATCGACCGGGACAATAAGTTCATCGCCAACCTGCGCGTGAACATCGACAACTTCCTAGCTCAGTGCGATAGCGGCAAGCCCTATCCTTTAGATGAAGGGTTCGTCACACCGCTCCGAGCGAACCCAAAGCATAAGGGGCTTCTGTTGGAAGTAGATATGTATGGCAACAACGAATGGGGCGAGGCAGCAAGCAAGCTGATCGAAACCAAGGCGGCGATAGCCGACCACGACGCGGCGAAAGCAACCCTCAAAGAACTAAGCGCACACACACTCAAGGCCCACGGCAGCGGCGTCACCGTCAGCATGACGAAGACCGGAAGCCGCCGCGTAACCATCGACAAGTAAGGAGACAGACATGAACCGCGACCGCATGAGAACGCTCGCCAAGCACCTTAAAAACAACGACCCACCACCCGGAATGGATGGGTTTGACTACGGCTTATATGTCGAACGCACCGACTGCGGGACCGTTGGCTGCATCGCAGGCTGGGCTGTCTATCTCTTTTCAGACGAGCGCGCCCTGGTGACCCTGGCGTCCGATGAAATCTTTATCGAAGCCGCACGACTTCTCGAACTTAGCCCCCGTCAAGCCGACCTACTCTTTGCCAATGAAGATGTATGCGGGCACGTGGGCCTATCGAAAGCCGTCACTGCGAAAGACGCCGCACGGGCAATCGAATCTATGATGAACGGCAACCCGGAACCGTGGGCTGACTTCCTCGAAGCGCAGAGGGAGGACGCATGAACGACACTGACCAAGACTTCGTGGAAGCGTTCCGAAAGACAGTAAGCAACAGCCGCCTTCCCAAAGAAGAAGCATGGCGGCGGGCATTCCTGGCAACATGTCTCGCATTCTCACAACACGACGAAATAGACTTCTTGAAGTGCATCGCCGCCATCTACATTGCAGAAGGAGTTGGTCAAAAGATTGGCTTCGCAGACCCAACCAAGGAGACAAGACATTGACCACAGCAAAGACAGCAAAGACTTCCGAGCCAGCCTTCCCCAATCCTGACGAGCGGGACAAGACCCTGAACGTCCTTCAGCGTATCAACGCCGTCATGTCTGAGGTTGGTTACGTCCGTAAGGATGCGACGATCAGCATGGGCAAGAGCGGCAGCTACAAGGCGACGACGCACGACGCAGTGCTTGCCGTCCTCCGCCCATCAGCCGTCAAGCATGGCCTTATCTGGCACGTTCTTCGCCAGACATACACCACCTTGCCAGACAAGGAGACTAAGTTCGGCAGCACGATCACCCGCGTCCGGGCACACCTGATCGTCCGCATCTGCAACATCGACAGCCACGACGACTACATTGACTGCGAGCAGTTTGCTGACGGTGAAGACCAAGGCGACAAGGCACCCGGCAAGGCAACGAGCATGGCGCTGAAGTATGTGCTTCTCAAAACCTTTGGGCTTGAGACAGGCGAGAACGAAGAAAGCCGTGTCGAGAGTAAGAACAACGACGAGACAGCACAGGCTACCTACAACATGGTGCGCTTGGCGTTCGAGAACGCGAAGACTCTCGACGAGATTCAAACGATGCGTGATCGATTCCGGCCCGACGTTGTGGCCTTGGGCAAGAACAAGCAGCGCGAACTGCTGAACATCTACAACACATGCGCGGAAGGCATTCGCAAACCGCGCCAACAGGAAGACCAAGCATGAGCTTAAATCAAATGACGATCCTTGGCCGCGTCGGTCGCGATGCTGAGTACACGCAGCATGGCGAAACCGGCTTCCTCAAATTCTCCGTCGCCACCTCAAAGAAGTTCAAAGGCGAGGAAGCAACCACTTGGCACAACGTCACGATCATCGGCAAGCTGGCCGACGCCATCAAGAACTACGTTCGCAAGGGGCAGGAGATATTTGTCCAAGGCGAACTCAACAAGCGTGAGTACGAGAAGGACGGGCAGAAGAGAGAGTTTGTTGAGATTGTCGTAGGCTATGGCGGCGTCGTTCAGATGGTCGGCAAGCGCCCGGACAATACCAACAGCGCACCCGCTGCCTCTACGCCAGCCGCCCCTATGGACCTTGACGACGAGGTGCCCTTCTGATGGAAGGCTTGTCACCATGCCCGTCATGTGGAGGCATGGCCCTTGCCTTCTCAGAAATCCACCCTGACGATTGCGCTGTAGTTTGTATCAACTGCAGAATGCGTGGCCCAGTCTGCGGCCTTCACTACACAGCCGCCCTAAAGTGGGAGGGTCTACCACGACGGCGCAAGCCAAAGAAAATAGGGAAGAAAGAAAAGCTACGGCTTGCCAAGGCCCGGGTCAAAGAGCTTGAAGACATAAACGAGGATCTGCAAAACCAGATACTCAGCATGAAGCCATAGGGAGAA
>Ga0208645_1000692_pt1 | contig 33932 bp, 49 predicted proteins | sample VirMetDEL_Sep_01_FD_184519 | JGI IMG/M metagenome (GOLD analysis project Ga0208645, IMG submission 184519) | Aqueous microbial communities from the Delaware River and Bay under freshwater to marine salinity gradient to study organic matter... | ecosystem: Environmental > Aquatic > Marine >... | reverse complement strand
CCCATTGATACAAGGAGTCCGCAAGCCCAATGCTGCTCTAACTCCGTCATAGGATTTACCGAGCGGTAAAAGCACTCATAGCAATTACCCTCTTTGATGGGATCTGTTACCGCTCGGTAATTTACTGTTTTGTGTTCGTCGTCCATTAGAGTAATATCTTTTTTGTGTCCCTATAATCCTTAGCTACCTCCTTAATAGTAAGTAAACGACCGAACCGATCAATCCAGCCATCTTCATTATTCTTGGATGCTAACTCAAGGGTGCGTTCATACTCCTCTTCCACTGCTTTGATGAATTTGTCTAACTTGTCCATAAATAAAATGGCCCGCAAGGAATGGTACTCCGAGCGAGCCTGTAGAATCAAAAAACAATAATATTCACAAATCAACCTGTCTATTTGTGAAATTATGTCAAATAAAAAGGCAGCCCCTGTGTGGAGCCACCTTATCAATGATATACATTGGTGGTAAATAAAAAGGGGTCACGCCCCAATGACCAAAAAAAGACGTGACCCCATACCTATGATTAAGAACAATAACAATAACGATATGAAATTATTCGACCGAGATTACATCCTCTGGTCTATCAATCAAGTCTAAAAGATTCTCGTATGCCAACATTACTCCTGTGTTATGCAAATGCACTCCAGTAGCTACATCGCCATCTGTTTTGCGAGGAGGTTCCAGCGTTGCTGCCTTTGCCACCTCGTAGTGCTGTTCAATTTCCTCACGCAATAATACAAAGTGTGGGTTATCCCGTAATGCATTTATTGCCAGAAGGAGGTTCTTCCTTTTATCTTGCTCGTTCATTTAAATAAAAAGTCATTCGAGTCTATCTTGATTGGCTTAATGCCTTCCCTGTGTGGTTGACTCCAGAAATACTCTGCACCAGCATCTACTTCCTTCTTTAACTGCCTGTAGTTTATTAACTCTCCATTAGTTTTTTTAGGTGGTTGCCTTTTCCGTGTGAGTAGACTCTTACACAGTGGGCCTTGGTTGCGGTTCTCTGCGGTTCGTTGTGCCATTACTGTTGTGCTGTCTGCCCGTATGCCGTAGGTGCTGTACCTGTCCGACCGATCTGGGCATTCTGTTTTTGTTGAATCTGGAATTGTCGTTGCTTCTGGTACTGCATTACACGTTCAGCCAATGCTGGATCTTGTTGCATTTTCTGCTGGATGTCAGGTTGTGCTGCCCACTGCTCAAAGACTTGCATCTTGATTTGGTGTGCATCGTCCTGTCTTACATTCGGTGGTACACCTGCAACCAACTCAGCAATGGTTTGGCGTTCCTCTGCCACTGCTTTCTCCTGTGCTTGCTCAACGGGTTGAATCATTCTGTCTGCTGCCCCTGGCCAGAGTTGCCCTACAACAATCTGCAATAACTGCTGAGTGTCCAGTGTGCCTGATCTATCAAGCATTTGTCCTAGCTCGGCTGTAGCCTTTGCACGTTCCAAGACTTGTGCAGGATCTTGCGTACCAATATCAAAGTCTATCCAAAAGTCGTAGCGTTCACCCGCTTTACCTTTGGTGTACTTCTGCTGGTCATCCACACCAACAACTCGGAAATATTCCTCATCTGGGCCGAACTGCTGGTATAGTGAATACACTTGGTTAAATATCTTCCTGACGTGGTTCAGCACAATATCCACGAGGTATTGCTGCTTTACCTGTGCCTCAATAGGATCAACACCATTGGCGTTACGTCCCCAGTATCTATTCAGGTTCGTCTCAATGTATTCACGCAGCACATAGCTACCTGGGTCGTATCGTGGTGGTTGATCCCATTGGATCTCGTCCATCCTAAGTACTGGAACCCGTACTGCTGGCCCGTACTTGGTTGGTTTGCGTCCCACTGTATGCTTCAGTGGTGGCATAGTCGCCAAGCTTTGTCTATCAATACTTGCGTCCGTCTCGGCTTTGATAACTTGCTGGTATGACTCTGCCAACTCTGGCAGACTCCTGGCAGAGTAGAGCCTTTTGCTGGTACGCTCCAGTGGCGTTACGATAAATGGGTATTGCCCGTGCTGGTAATCCAACAACTCATGTTTGGCATAGGCATCCACACCATAGCACATGATTGTCCTGTAGATTCCCTGCACATTGTCCTCATCCAGTAATCGCTGGTAGGTGTAGACAATCCGCACAGTCTCGTCATAGCGACCATCGGTAAAGTTATTGCGATGCCATTCTTCTATTAGTGCAGGGTCATGTTGCTGTCCTGCTGTTTGAATAGCCTCCTCTACAAACTCTTCGTCCCAATCGTCCTCGTTAATCTTGGCACGTAACTCCTGTGGGGTCATGTGAATCACATGGAAACAATACGGAACCTTTTGTGGCTCAATCGTCCATGATGGCATAAAGAAGTCTTCGTCGGGTGGCAGTGCCTTAATGACTGGTTGGTTGCGTATCGCCTTATCCAGAGGCACTGTCGTCTTGCCAGTGGTTCGTAGTTCCGTGAGCATCGCCTTAGCTTTCTTATCACTAACTCCTGCACCCTCAGTGAGCATTGGAATGTACTGGTCATCCAACTCACCTGTCATAAATTGTTCCTGATCCCCACCAGAGTTCACCACCATTGCTATCGCATCTTCCAGTGTTAGTTCCTGCTGTATCTGCTGCTTGCAATAGTCCCACTCTACTGAGTGTACCATGATGGATTTCTCTAACAAATGATCTATGCCTAAGTCTATCTGCTCATAGAACTCCTCCATCTTTGCATTGATGAGCCAACGCATGAAGTTGGAGATTACCGCAGCACGTTGAATATCATTCGACTCTACAGGAATGGCATTGATGTACGCCTTCTTGATGGCATTGATACACTGAGCCTTCTTGGTATTGATGAGGTCATCCACCTCACGGGACTCATGGTCACTTGCTCCATCCCACGGGAATACCTCTCCAGTCTCTGCATTGCGGTTGTGCTTCTTAAAGTCTTCACTCTTGCCGTCCCACTTGCAGTTTCGTGTGTAGTAATCCCGCTCCCGCTGATCAACCCATTCTTGGAGGTCATGCACTGTGCGACTGTACGCCTCTTGTAGAAAAGGAATATCTGGCTCCCCGCTTTTGGGAACATCTGTCATATTTTCGTCTGTAATCAAATCCATAGCCCACCCATATACTCTAAGTAATATCTAGTCAAACTCAATATCCTCCACCACCCGTTGCTTCAAGCCCACCTTCTTCACAGTAGTGCAGTCCATTAACTACTCCATACCGAACTGCATCCACAAAATCTTTCCAATGTTCTTCTTTGCTGCACCCTGTGTATTCCAGCATTGAGTTGATTGTATTCTGACACTGGTCACTCACATACAGTTGTGGTCTATTGATCTCAGACAACGGCTTGCGATCATCCCACGATAGTAGGTCGTTGATCTTAGACACACCTGACTCCACATCTCCACGATATACAGGGATCATGTGAAAGTCTAGCGATGCCATTTCTGCAAAGATGTCTGTCTGTCCATCGGTCTTTGTTACCTTCTGGGTTCCAAAACCAGGGTCGCAGATACGCTGAATAATTTCTTCATCCTGCTCCAAGCCGATAAAGTGTTCCTTCCACTGTAAATAGCCCCATCCGTTGGGTTTCTGTCCTACACTCGGTTTACCTACTGGTGTGCCAGCATTGTTGACGTGTGGTTGACACCATTCTTCTGTTGGTGATTCACGATACACATACACCCGACCATCTCCTATAACTCCAATCCATACTGCAACCCAAGGCTTAGTGCCAGCTGGATCAGTGATGAAATAACGAGTAACTGGGTATTTGTCTGGGTGTTTGATAAATGGTATTTCGCCATGTGGTACGACATTTACATCCTTGTTAAACTTCGGGAACTTGCCCTGCTGTGTCTTAGTGGGAATTCCGTAGAGTCTTGCCAGTCTCTCCTCTGCTGGTTGATTGACGTACTGCTCAACCAAGTGGTGTGAGTCGATGAATGGATTGTCTTCCGTCCACCAGTAGTAAATGCGAGCTGATGGCCAAGCATGACATATCTGCTCCACTGGTAACTCCCTGCCTTCTGTCGGAGCATACCGAGTCGCCACTGTCTCTGCCCCCTTGAGTAGTTCTGCAATCAGTGGAGTCCAGCCCTGCAACGTGGTAAAAGTCAGGATGATCCTACCATGAAAGTCCACTGTACGGGGAATCATTGTCTGAAATAACTTCAACGGACATTCTTCGTCCATCTCTACGATGTGTGCATTAAATCCCTCCGCTACCTGCTGGTTCTGCAAATACTGCGTGTAATACTTAAAGAAGATGCTACTGCCCTTGTCGATGCCATCACGGGGTGGCAAGATACATGTGGGCAACCTTCCAACAAATCCTGTCTTCTGGTTATAGGTAACACTGTAATTCTGTCCTCCACGCTTCTGTCCCTTCTCACGTAGATCAAATGGCAGACTATTAAAGATCGTGGCTTGTGCGTCCACTACAGAGCGTTCCTCGTTATCGTGCCAATGATAAATACGGGCCTCATCAATCTTCTGTGCCATATCCACCAGCAACCTATTGGCGAACGTACTCTTGGTGCTGTTGTGGTGGAAGCAACCTTGGGCGTAGTAATTGTGTGCCTCTGGTACGTGCATATCCCAAACTTCTTCATCTGCCTCTTTAGTGATGGAGGTAATAGTTCTTGACTCACGGAACATTCCCCCCAAGGATTGATCGTATGGCACTACATAATCGGATAGAGTACCCAGTTCAGCAGATTCGTAACTGGATAAATGAAGGCAAGACTCAAGCGTGGATCGCACAGCAGTTGCAAAACTCGCTGGACCCAAGAATAAATGCGAAGTCGATTTACAAGGTGTGTAAAAAGCATCAGATACAATGTCAACGAACTGGGCCACGCTCTGGTGAGAAGCATCCTGAATGGAAAGGTGGTAAAGTAATTTCCAAATCTGGGTACATAAAGGTGTACTGTCCCGAACATCCCTACTGCGTTGCTGTAAATAAAAGACGAGAAAAGAAAGCAGACGGGAAATATTATCGAAAGCAAACTTATGTTTGGGAGCATCGTCTTGTTGCTGAAAAAACTCTCGGACGATTTCTAAAACCAGATGAAGTAGTTCACCACATTGATGGGAATACCAAGAATAATGATCCTGACAATCTTCAAGTGTTTGAAACGAATGCGGCTCATCTATCAGCAACCCTCGCTGGTAAGTGTCCCGAATGGACTGCGGCTGGTAAAGCCTTTCTTTCGGCGACAGGGAACCTACGGGCCGCCAAATCCCATTTGAATCCAAAACCATATGCCAAGGAGAAGATCGAAAACTTGACCCATCTTCCAAGGTTACACGCAAAATTGGCAACACTCCCTTGCGAAAAGGTTCTCCAGCTCTTGTATTAACCACTCGTCCCTGATACATAGAAAGCACCTCATTCTCCCCTTTTATGGAACTCACAGGGCGTTCTACCCCCGTTTTTGCACATAAGATGGGCGTATCACCTGTAATACACCGATTTCCACCAAGTATGATGTGTATCTTGGTGTCCCTCCAATTCTCCATCACCCTACGCCAACTCTCTAGTGTCCACCCGTACTTTACTGGATCTTGCTTCTCCAGTATCGGCTGCTTCTCCATCAAATCAAAGAGTGTCTGCAACTCCTCGTCTGGGGTGGCTTGTATTTCTTCTGGCGATAGTGCCAGTTTGAGTTCTCCCTTCTCCACTCGCAGCTTACCAGTGGGAAAAGGTATCCCAAAGTCAGGGATTACTTCGTCGGCATAGGTTACTTTAGGCATATCGTGATCTTAGGCATCACACCCATTTGCTGGAATAGTACGTTTTGTAGGTTCTCTAGTGCGTTACCAATCTCACTCTCCTGTTTCTTCAGCCTGTGTGCCTCCCGCACTGACTTCTGATCCGCATGCAATATCTCATCAAATAGAGGCGGGTTACCAATAAAGTCTACTTCTCCGTAGTCGGTACTGTATCTTGTTACTTTCATAATAAATATTCGCTGGCACTAGGCAGGTTTGGGGAACTCAATCCCGTTATCCCTTTAGAGTTAGAAATGTGATAAAAAACCTCTATGAACCTAGTGCCAGCATAGTCATGTCAGTAGTATAACAACCCAAACAAATCCTACTGCACCCACCATGTGCTGTCTGTCAACTTGACACGTAGCCGCTTGCCACGATTTGTGTACTCGTTCCTTCTGCGGGGCGTTAAACGTGCCATAACCACCTCCCCTGTCTTCAGTATCCTTACTTTCCTGAAGTTCTTATTGGGCATCACTTGGCACACCTGTGCGTCCATCACCTCAGTGGAGGAGATCATAACTGACTTATCTTCTTTCTTCTCCCCAGAACATTCCGATTTGGTTACGACCTCCTCCTCTTGAGGACTAATAGGAGGTGTGGGTAAAGCCTCTTGCGGGTTGTCCAACTTCTCAAAGGTATCCAGTACATGCTGAGATACACGATCCCCGAATATGTACTGCTTGAGCGTGGACTCCTTGATTCCTGCCGCTTCTGCCAACTCCTTGCGAGTGACACGGCTGCTTTGAAAGCGTTCCTTAAATCCTTGTATCATGCTGTTTCTTCCTTTCGGCTTGCATTCATCTGGAATTACCAATACATGTCAAGCCCTTTAATCAAGAAAAGGAAATATGAGCGAAGAATCTGTTAAATTACCAAAGGTTAAAAAATGCCTTGCAATACAATACAACGAAAAAGGTCGATGGATATTCAGGCATAAAATATCAAAAGCAATCCAAGATGGGTTATTTGAGCACCTATATAGGTGCATGAAACCTTGTTATGTTACTCTTCATGTCCAAGATTGGATTAAGTCAGAATTAGCTATCACAGAAAATAAACTTTGCCTATTTGGGTATAATTTCGTTTTTAACACCACATCCAATGCAAAACAAGGGCAGGTAGTTATTCGATTACCTGAAATACCACATGGCCCAGCCAATATGCTTCTGGGGATGGAGATGCCTAAATCACACCTAGAACCAGCAGACACACTCAACGATGCCAAAGAAAAAACAGGATCTCTCTGAAGAACAAGCCATTGAACTTCGACAACCCTTCGGTTACAACATTATTGCCAACACCGATCCCGACTTCCTACGCCGACTCGTCATACGCATCGCAGGTGGAGCATCCATTACAGATGAGGCACGATTCCTAGCCCGTGAATGTGGAGAGTCCCAAGCCGTTTGCCGTGACTTCCTAAAGAAAACTTACGGCTGGACTGAACAAGAATACTATGACTTCCTAGGTCGCATCACTCGTGATATCAATCGCAAGATCGCAGAACGTCTCCATAAGGAAGTGGACGACATCCCCACCAAAGACCTGGTCAAAGCTATGGTCGCACTCACCAACCAATCCCTCACACTCGACGGAAGACCCACAAACATCTCCGCATCCAAATCCGACAAAATCGGTGAAAAGAGTATCGAAGACATAAAGAAATGGGCGCTCGACCAAGTACAGGAAAAGAAAGCGGAAGCCATAGACATACAACCATGAAACAAGTAGTTACCAAAATCTCCCTAATTAACGAAGACCCCAAAGCCGAATACCTCAATAACCCCATCTTCAATTGCATCGAAGTCGGCCCCGATGACGAAGCAGCAGGATCTTTCCTACGCATTAAACTCACCAATGAAACAGGAGAAGGACTACAGCCAGGTGAAATTACTCTCGATTGGAATGAATGGGACGCAATCACCAAAACTGTAGAACAGTACAGGTCTCAGTGGGACTGGGAGTAATATCTGCTTGACGGAATAATATTCCTAGTTACACTCCAAGAACCACTGCCGTTCTTGGCAAGGTATAGGATGGTCTACACGTCATACTTCCGCTACGCCATCAACTATACGTTAGCACTTGCTCAGTCGCTAGGTAACACGCTCCTTCACGGCTGCATAGCATGATAATTCCAATAGAGTGATTGTAGTACAGTGTGATTGCAGTGTGGTGAGTTTTAGTACCCTATTTAAGGTACGGGTATTAGGCTCATAGTAACAGGCAGCGGCGATCGTTCCGACCCCCCCCGCCCCCGTCATTAAGCCATGCATGACGTAACTTACTAACCGCACGCACGCAGCTCGGTAAGTTAGGCATGACGTAACTTATAGACCGCATGCCCAGGTGGTATGGTGTTAGGCATGACGTAACTTAATGCTGCGAGAAGCCTATCCGATTATGGATAGGTTGCAAGGGTTGGCTTGTGTGCTGGTTAATAGGCTTAGTTGCACTGCTATCCTGTACAACCCTACTCCATCCTGTACTTAATCCTGTACTCAATCCAACTCTCGGATTTATCCTGTTACACGCACACGAGGCTGGTGTTGCTGGAAATGGTCAAAAAATGACGAAACGTAGATTGTCGGAAGTGTTTTTTGAAAAAAGTACCCTTAAGGGTAGTGTTGTGGGTAAAAAAATAATTCTTGAAAAATTTTGGTGGTTCGTTCAATTTTGAGGTTCTTAAATATTATTGCTTGGTTGCACTGCTGGTTGCACTGAGTACAATCCATTAATCCCAGTATCTTGAATATTATGAAAAAATTGAATGCATACAAATCCTTGGCAATGGACTTCATTAATGCTTTGCTTCCTGTTGAAAAGCTTAAGATCCGCTTGCAAGTCCAAGACAAACTCAAGCAAATCGATTCTGACTTGTCATATGGCAAGCTTTTGAGCGAGCTAGGTCTTTCCTATATTGCAAGTTGCGATTCGAGCAGCAAACTTGTAAAGGGTAAGCAATACGAATTTTCAACCCTTGGTTTGTACTTGTCACCAGCTAGCAAAAGCGGTCGAAACGTTTGCGGATTCGCCGGTGCATGCAAAGCACCATGCTTAGATGAGTCGGGTAGGGTGTTAATGGAGAAAAGAGGTGGTAAATCCACTATACAGGTTGCAAGGCTTCTTAAGACTTGGTTGCATGAATTTCGTGAAGATTTGTTCACAATGGCCATTTGTCACGAGATACGGAAAGCTGAAAAGTTGGCAAAAAAGAAGGGACAAAGCTTCTGTGTTCGTCTGAATTGTACTAGTGATCTTGATTTTTCGGATATCATTGCAAGCTTTCCTAGTGTACAGTTTTACGACTACACGAAGAATCCAAATCGCCAAAGCATGGATAACTACCATCTGACTTATTCTTGGGATAGCTTCTCAAAAGGAAGGCTTCCCTTTTACAAGCAAGCTATTGCAAGGGGACAAAAGGTAGCGTTCCCTGTAGTTAAAGCTGACTTAGAGCGTATCCTAGCCTTGCCAAACACTTTGGAAATGGACTCCTCGGATTTGCGATTCTTAGATGGTGACGGCCAGTATGGCATACTTGCCATAAAAGAAACGGGTAACACCGCTCAGGGGATTCGTGACGGCTTTATGTTGGACTTCGATGGATTCAAAAAAGCTGTAAGCTGGATAGAAGGTTAATGAAGCGGGTGGGTGGTATGGGAGTCTTTAACCATAACGAAAGTAGAATTATGACAAAAGTAGTGAATAGAAAAACGGGACTGGTTTTCAATGTGGATTGCAGCATTAATAGTTTGTCACTGTGGATGCGGGAATTGATATTGATCAGGATCTGGCATTAATTGATTGTAGAAATGGAGTGATTGAATTTGAAGGGAATGATGATACGTTTATCAAAATACTGAAGGGAAAGCTGTAGAATGAAGCGCAACAAATACAAAGGTGCATGCACCAATTGCGGTGCAATAGTTCAATCTGGTAGTGGATATCTTCACTCCTACCAGTCGGGCAGACGGAAACGATTTTTCGTTGTTTGCTCCACTTGTCAGTATGAAGGGACAAGCAATGACGAAGCGGGGATTAATGATGCCCATGATGCTGCAATGCATGCAGTCCGTACTGTTCCTGGTACTCTATACATACCCAGTACTGGGTTTGTCGGTTTCCGTAATCCAGCGGGACGATGTGAAGACGCTCCATGCTGTGGTTGCTGTACTTATTAATGAAGGGAAATGACAATGATTGACTTAATCTTGAACGGGTTGTTTATAGCCTATAATGTAGCAATTGGAGCATGGCTCATTGCAATAGCCTTAAAATAAGGGACAAGCAAGGTGGGCGGGATGGTACACTTTTTAACCTGAACTGAAAGAATGATACTATGCAGAAACTAAATAAGAATGAACTAACTGATATACAAGTCCAATTAATACGGGATGACGAATCCACGTTAGATACTTTGTTGAACTGTGGAGAAATAGCGGATGCGTTCCCTAACGAATGCAGTCAAATGTTGAAAATATTAAAGCCCATAACCGACTGGCTAATAGAGGAAGGCGTGTAAGGGACAAGCAAGGTGGGTGGGATGGGAAACTTTAAACCCTAACGAAAGCAATGATATGACTAGAGATATTATAGACACTATATCCAAAGCGGAGCAAAGATTTAACGCCGCTAGGACACGATGGAAGGGCGAAAAATGGTTTAAAGAAAAAACCAGCAACGAGGTTAACCTTTTTGAACTCAGAACGATTTCCTGTGTAGATTCAAGGGGTTACTTTCGCCATGCAACCCTTCGCATACCTTTGCCGTTAGCAAAGAAATGGTTTACGCATAAAAAACCACGCATCAGCGTATCATTTACAAAGGAGAGGTTGTCTCACGGACAAGCAAAATAATCCTTGACGAAGCGGGGGGATTCCCTTTTTCTCGTCTTCTCTTTTAAATATTATGAACTGGACTTCGATAGATATCGGCAACCTCATGGGCGTTACCCACTGGAAGGGGCAAGCAAGGGTGGAGACCCTGCTGGTAAAGCCTAGGGGTGCAAAAGGGGCATACTACTATGGCGACAAAGTGGTGCGTTCCAAGTGCAGTGCAATTCTCCACATCATTGCTCGGTCTGAGTTCATAGTGATGGAACGTGGCATGGGTGCTAGGGCTAATGTGGTCAATGCTCAGGCAAAGCTGCGAGGCTACATAGAGGGGCTTTGTGACTTCAATAAGGTGCAGACTAAGGAAATCCTGCCAAGTGAGTGGAGAAGGCCCATAAAAGAGCATCTTGGGGTAAGCTGGCCTAAAAAGTCGGAAGATCAAAAGCGGCTTGCCCAGCAAATAGTTAAAAAACTTTATGAAATCGACGTATCTGAGGATGAAGCTGATTCTATCTGCATAGGTTGGGCGGCAATGCGTCTCGGATACATTAACCAGAACCAATAGAACTATGATCGAAACAATACTAACAGTAGTAGCGGCTTGGATCGCTACAACGACTCTTCTTGCGTGGTGTTTACTACGCAGTAACCAGAATAAATAACATTATGAGTTATCAATCAACGGGCGAGGTGATTGCCCTTACACCAGTCGAGCACGTCGGTCAAAACGGCATGCCAAAACGCCAACTTGTCATCAAGACCAAGGATGATAAGTTTGATAAAACCCAACCCTTTACACTACTAAAGGAACGTGCCGAAATGTGCAAGGCACAGGTTGGGGATCATGTCGTAGTCTCTTGGGACTACAATGGACGTGAATGGCAAGGCAAATGGTTTGCTGATGCCATTGCGTGGAAAATCGAAGTGCAGGGGCAAGCTGGATCAGTGCAACAAGCACAACCTGCTCCATATTCTGACAATGAGTTGGATTCTGAGGAGGTTCCGTACTGATGAAAGAGTTAGCTAAAGCACTACTTGCTGCCCGTAAAGAAATGGGCAAGCTTATCAATAACGCAAAGAATCCGCACTATAGAAGCAACTATGCTACATTGGATGAAGTCATCCGTGTGGCACAGGAACCTCTTGCCAATGCTGGGATTTGCGTACTGGAGTCAACAGCAGTTATCAGTGAAAGCAATACCACTGTGCAAAAGCTGGTGTTGCAGGAAGTTGAATCTGGAGACAGTCATCAATCCACCTTGCCGCTAATTTGCAAAGACCCGTCGAATCCGCAGCAACTTAAATCCGCACAGACCTACGCTCGTCGTATGCTCTGGACTGCTGCTGCTGGATTAGCACCTGAGGACGACGATGGCAATGCTGCCTCGCAAGGGACAAGCAAGGCTCAACCTGATCAAGACCCGCTTGCATTACTAAAGCCGCACGAGGCTGCCATAATCGTCTTTGCAGATTCATTGGGTACAATCATAGAGGGAGTGCATGAACTACCCTCCTCGTGGCTTAAAGACCCACACAAACTTATTGATAAAGCCAATGAGTATGCTGCCAAGAATACAGTGACTAAGGAGGTAGCGAAATGAGTAACTATCTTGCATTTGATATTGAGACAGGGCCGACCAAGAATGCCCTATCCTACTTCTCACGCAGTGAAGTGAAGCTTGGTAACTTACGTGATCCCAACAAGATCGAAGCCAAGCTTGCTGAAGCGGAGGATGAATTCCTAGACAAAGCTGCACTTTCCCCTATCACAGGGAAGGTGCTGGCAGTCGGATTTACTGATGGTGCAGTGCATGAAGTGCTGACCTACGAGAGTGAGAAACGTCTGATTAGTGAGACACTGGAGCGGGTAAGTGATCAGTTAATGAAACAAAAGCCTGTTGTCGGCTGGAATATCATCAAGTTTGATTTCCCATTCCTCTTCAAACGGGCAATGATGCTTGGTGTACCCTGGCCGCAACATATCTGGGATCTCAAGAAGGGATACGCACACAGTCAGATTATCGATTTAATGCGGTACTGGAATATGGGAGACTGGAAGGAAATGACCAAAATGGACACAGTGAATCGGTTTCTGTGTGGCTTTGGCAAACCCAGTGGTGTCACTGGAGCTGACTTCGCTCGGCTCTTTAACGGATCTCCTGAAGAGCGGGAGAAAGCAATCGACTACGCATTGAACGATGTAAAGATCCTCGATAGTCTTGCACGTAAGATGCTGAATCTCTAACAATTTGGCAGCAGGTATATGGATGTTGTGCGGAAACGAGACACGGCCCATAATAGCCGAAGAGTCCTAAGTACCTGCTGCCACTCACTTTCCTATGAAAAACTATAACATACAACTAATCCTAACAATACACACGAACCACGAACACCTAGTCCAGGTGGCAATGAAGTACCTATGAAAACACTAAGCACTATCGCAAAAGAAAACGCAACCAAGGCCAAAGTAAAGAGGTCTATGCATAAAATGAATATGATCCACGTAAGGAAGAATGCTCGCTACATAGAAAGAGTCACTGGAGTGGATGTGACACAAATACTAAAAGAGAAAGGAGTGGAGTTGTGAATAAGTATAAACTCAAACGTGACATGCCGCCACGCCGTTCACCAGAGGAAATCTTGCGTTCGCTCGGTCTAACTAAGGAGTCGGTGCAACGGACTGCGTCTGCTGTCCAACTCAAGGCAATTTGCAGGAAAATACCACGGGTAGCTTGACAACCTAGCACAGAGTATCCAGTGTGGGTGCTGTAATCGGTTGTGACAGACCGAATGCGAGTAACGCAAATGAACCTTTATATAATAACTTTACAGCCTCTCAGGTTGAGTCAAATGGGATACATGGTTCTCCCTCTGTCACTGACTCCTTGAGGGGCTGAATTTTTTAGGAGTGGCGATGATTGAACGACCTCAATTCAACTTAATGAAATCTTTCTGGGATGCAGGAAAAACTCTTCCAGATGAGATGCGTCTGAAGTATTACGATGCGTTATTGCAGTACGGATTTACACAAACTTTGCCTGAAAATATATGTGCAGTAGCAAATGCGTTACTAGTTTCAAACAAGCCAATCCTTGATATTAGCTGGACTCGTTACCTTGCTAAAGCAGGAAAAACAAAACAAGAACAAACCGAAATCAAATCAAAATCAAATCAAGATCAAAAGCAGATCAAACAGGATCAAATTGAAAAAAACGGGGGTAAGGAAGAAGGAGAAAGGAAGAAGGAGAAAGGAGAAAGGAAAATGGAAGTAGATACTACACCCCTTAATCCCCTCAAGGGGAAAAGGAGTCCTAAGAAAACTGCCTTGCCAACAATTCCATCAGAACTAAACCAGCCAATATTCACAACAGCATGGCAAGAGTGGATACAACATCGCAGTGAGTTACGAAAGAAACTGACACCAAGTACAGCTACTAAACAACTGCAAATGTTATTACCAATGGGGGCCGACCACGCAGCCGCAGTGTTAAACCACAGCATCACTAAGGGATGGCAGGGTTTGTTTCCTGATGATGTACCAGCACCAACTACACCAAACGAACCTGAACCACAATACTTTGAACCTGCCAATAGAAGCGAAATCCTAAAGGTGTTTCCAGATCGCACAGATTTAGTGGACACACCTTGGAGCGAGTTGACTTCTGATGTGCAGCAAGTGATAACCGAGAAATGTAAAGAACTATGAGCGTAGTTACAGATAAATGGTTTGAGTATAAAGACTTAAATGCCGACCTAAGTCAGGAAGAAAAACATCAGCTTGGGTTAAGGAGTGAAAACTTACTTGCTAAAGTAGATTTCATGGAACTGGATAGTCGGTGCTTTGCGTGTGGAGAGATATTAGAGACTCCATATATCTACTGGCATGGTGTTGATGGGAGTGTCATTGGGGAAGCTAAAGGTATTAGCTTACACGAAACATGTTCTCGTGACCTAATGAAGGCAATAATTCGTGATGCAGATGAGATCACACAAATGAAGCAAACACTATGATCGACATACCAACACCCTACAACCAATACGCAGAGGAGTTCATCCTTGCCTCTACCTTTCTCGATGATCGAGTGGTTGGCGACCTGATCTCTTCTGGCGTATCGGAAGACACATTCCACGAATCCATACACCAAGATGTCTGGCGTATTGTAAAGCAATACTATGCTGAAGGCACAGTTTTCGATGAGGTCGGTGTGGCTCAGGAGTTGAATGATCGCTACGATTATGCCGAGCCAATGGCAGTGGTGAATCAAATCTCTAAAGCCGCTGAGACTACTACCAGCACGTCGATCTACGTGAAGGTATGTATTGATACCGAACGAAGACGAAAACTCCTTAGAGCGGCAATAGAATGCGTTGATTCGGTACGTAAGGAATCTGATCCTGATGAGATACAGGAGAAACTTACACAAACACTACAGGAAAGTGGGCAGGATATTCTTTCTGATGCCGATATTCCCACTGAAACCAGCAAGGTCATTGACGACATACGGGAACGCAATAGCAAGCAGACCAAGTTTGTCGGCATCTCCACTGGATTTCCACTACTGGATTACTACCTTTCAGGCTACAGACCTGAATCGTTGAACATTCTGGCAGGGAGACCAGGTGCTGGAAAGACGAGTCTAGCCCTACAAATCGCACTCAACATCCTGCATCAGCAGATACCAGTACGCATTTGGTCACTGGAAATGTCAGCACAACAACTGCTCGCAAAGTTGGTTGCAAACCTCAGTGAAGTTGACCCGAACCGCTCTAAGGATGGACTCATTACTGAAGCTGAGTTTGAGTTAATGGAACAAGCACGTTACCGACTGAGCCACTTACCGCTTTTTATCTCGGACGCAAGCCATGTCACAGTGGATCGAATTGCTGCACAACACAGGCGTGACCTAGTAAAGCATGGTCAGTGCATGGTTGTGATTGACTACCTGCAACTAATTCGTAGCACTGACCGCAAACTAAGCAGGGAGCAACAAATCAGTAGCATGAGTAGAGACTTGAAATGTCTATTCAAAGACACACAAACGCAAGGCATCGTGCTATCGCAGCTTAACCGCAACAGTGACCAAGCCTCAGAACCTAAGCTTTCTGATTTAAGGGAGTCGGGTGCGATAGAACAGGATGCCGATACTGTCATGTTCATTTATGGCGAAGGGCAGGTCAAGCTAGGCAAGAACCGACATGGTGCGGAAGGTAAGCTTACAATGAACTTCAACAAACCAATTTCTAAATTCACCCAACAATAACACTAACGAAAGAAACACTATGAGTTACAACTGGCACAGCGACGACTTCAATCAGAAGCTACGTGAACATGAAAGATATATGGATGCACTGATGGATCACCACAACGGCGAGGAGCCTGAGTACGATCCTGAAGATGACATTGACGATGACCACCCGAAACTTATGAGACTGAGAGGAGAAGTAGAATGATTGTCATGCCAACTACTAACACAGGAATAATATGAACCACAAACCAAGTAAGGATGAAATCCTGCGTGATGAAGCTATCGCACGTTTTACCGAGAAAGCTACCAGTAAGTTCAACGCTGGTATTCAAGAACATAATCCCAATGGCGGTAATGACTTGGAAGATCGTGCTACGTTTGCCGACCTTGAAGACGAGATTATTGATTTGTGGTTCTATATTCAGGGACTCAAGCGTAGAATACACAGAATATGAAGTACTGTCATCTCTGTGGTCATCGAATGCAGGTAGCAGACACACGAGAACTATCAGAAAACTTAGACAACTGTCATGCTTTCGGGTGCGTCAAGTATGGTCTTGCTGCTGGTGAAAAGCGTGGCATTGTTAGGGAAAGACGTTGCCCAAACTGCAATGAAACTGTGTACACAAGGGAAGTTGTAATACACATAAAAGAGCGTAATCCCACGAGGTTCAAATTATGAGTGCTTGACATGGGCAACTACTTGTCTAGCGTTTTAATCATCTTAGGAGTGAAGTCCTTTAACGTAGATAATCTTTACATGTAACCCTTTCGGATTGAGCGATGGCTGCTACGGCCTTACTTCACACGCTCTCCGAAGGGGTTTTTTATTTGATATGAGCTACAAATTAGTAGAACGGACAAAGAGAGGTCACTGGATAGTAGAGTACACCTGCTCAAGTTGCGGCGGTGTTTTTCAAACCAATATACATAAGTTTCGTCGCAAGAAAACATCTATGTGCCAATCTTGTGCGAGAGATGACCGCTTAAAAAAACACGGATTAACGAAGCACCCTCTGTATATTGTATGGGATGGAATGAAGCAACGCTGCACCAACCCGAAAGCTATGAGTTATGTTAATTATGGTGGCCGAGGGATCTCTATTTGCGAGGAGTGGCTTGAGTCATTTCAAGCGTTTTATGATTGGGCTATAAAAAACGGCTATCAGAGTGAACTATCTATCGACCGCATAAACAATGATAGAGGTTATAGTCCTGAGAATTGTAGGTGGGCTACTCCACAGCAGCAGAATCACAATAGACGTATGCAATACAATAACCAATCAGGTATAATAGGGGTTATTGAATATCCGCAAGGCTGGCGTTGGTATCTTACGCATCAAGGGAAACAACACTCAAAGCGAGGATATTCCTCAAAACAATCTGCGTTAAATGCAAGGAATCTTTTTATCAAAGCAAATGATCTTCCGCACAAGATTCAAACATTGTAATATAGTTGGCTCACCTGACCTTTAGTCTTGTGTAGTTCAAAGGCTTGTGTACCCCTTTTATTTCCAAGGTAGCCCATCGACGCATGCCATGCATCACTACTGGCAAGACTACTCAAGAATGTAACCTCTAACCCGCTCGACTCATCAACAACATACGGGGGAATGACCTTGCGTGTATGCACATGGCCTAGCCTTGCGTACCTGTGCTTGGTCTGACCCCAGAGTTGAGCTTGCTCTGCTGCCACTACCTTAGCCCAATGATCGGCCTTGAGTTTATCTCCATGCCCGTAGCAGGATAAACACTCACCCCATGTCGCATACTTGCGTGGTGTAGACTGGTTGCATACTGTAATGCGTTCCTCTTGCCACCAGAAAGCTTCTAATACTTGTGCAAGCCAACGACTGGACTCTTGATCGTGGTTGCCTTCAATCACGTAGATTTCAAGTTGTGGAGCGTACAGTGAAAGCAAACACACCGCATCATACACGGCTGCGATCAGTTTCTTGATCACCAAATTGTACCTCGTATCCACATCCAATTGATGTTTACTCGCCTTGGTCTGGTTACTGGAGTCATCCATGTGCAACGTATCACCACCAAGAACCAAGCGTATCGTGTGTGGTTTGTTCAACCTGGTTGCCAGATCCTCAATAGACTCCATCAATCTGCGAGCTGCAATGTCAGTATCGTAATCCGCATCACCAGTTTCGTCAGCACAAGCATACATTCCGAAATGCAAATCGTATGTGCAGATTTCCGCACAAATGCTATCGTGTGCATACTTGCGTGGTGGTCGCTTCTTAGGCAAGTATCCCTGATCCTTCACCCGTTTCACCAACCCTTCTACAAAGTCAGCACTGAATGCACGTTCTGCCGAATACTTGTGCCATGCAAGCTTTGCCTCACCATCAGCACCATACAGCACAGACTGCCCGTGCATGTGCATCTTGTCAGGAGTGATGGCATCTCCTGTAGACTTCTTCCAGCCTTTTGCTTTCGCTTGATATAACGATGCTTGGACTGAAGGGCGACTAACTCCTAGTATTTTTGCTGCCCTATATTGCGAAAGACCTGCCTCAATCAGTTGCGTTACTTGCTTCTGCCTTAGCGTGAGTTCCTCCATAATGCTGCCTAATGTTGCATATACACTACGCTATGTCAATAGTGGTGTGGTTTCAGTCTCGTGACAAAAACATATCTAACTCAGGGTACTCTTTACGCAATCGCACCCACTTGAGATACGCTTGACACTCACGCAGTGTTGGTTCACGTCCGAGTAGCTTTATTAGAGTCTCTCTCACTCCAAGTACTCACCGACATGATGATAAAACATCTCATGTATATCCTCTGCCGTCATACCTTCCCACTGTTCACCGTCATACTTACGCACACTACGCATCTCTTCTGTAAAGTTACTCAACGCTACCTGTACATCCAATGCCTGAGCATACCTACGCACCTCATCTGGGTCGTAAGCGTTGAAAGTTGCCATAAGTAGGTGTGGCATGTTATTCTACCATTTGACCTTGTCCGCCCAATATGCAGCAGACATTTTACCTTTTGATATGTTCTTAGCGTGTCTGGCTTTGAATGATTTTCTTTTTGCTTTCATTTGTGCTGATTCACCTGCTTTAGGTTTACCAGCAGTCTTAGCACCTTGCTCACCAAAACGAATAGTCTTTATCTTATCACCTTGTTTAGCTACAACAACGTGTGACTTTTTAGGGTGGCTAGGAGTTCTTTTAGGTTTATTGAAACCTGACACTCCTGCTCTTGCTAGTCTTGGGTCTTTCTTGCTCATTTAATGCACTATTTTCTTTTTTAATTCATATCGTGTCAAGCCTTTGCCTGAGCCGTAGATTATCCATCTTCACACCTCCACTAGGTCAGAACCCCAACACACTGCAAGGAATCCTAGATTAAGGTAGTGCTTCTCACAACCTGCCACCATCTTTGTCCAATAATGCAGCCTAGGTCTATGCTCACACACTGCACGTACCTCAAGATACCAAGTATCAAACATCGTGCCGTTTGCCAGTGCGTCCATTTCTGATTTGCGAACACCGAACTCAATGCCGCACCAGAAGACGTGTATTGTACGTAACCAAGTTGTCATTGTGGTTCCTTTGCTGCAATTATTTCGTCAAACTCTATACTAAAAGCACAACGCTCTACCGACCCATCTTCAGAATGAATAGCAGGGATATACACCTCAAACCAGTAATCACCAGCGTCATCCCCATCCGCAATAATGGAAGCGGAACAAAATGCTCCATTACTGTATGTGCCACTCCATTTCAGGAGCAACTCGTTCAAATCCGCACGAAACTGCTCCTCGGCATTGTCTGTTTTTTTTAGCATTGTGATTACGTCGTCAAGTGTCTTCATATCACTCATTGGTTATTGTGCAGGTTATCTCGCTAATGATCTCACTCTTAACTATCTCCAGTGCGGTAATGCCCAGAGTAGGAGGTAATCCACTATTGCGGCAAATGGCATCCAGTGTGGAACATAACTCTTCGAGGGTGAGTTCTTGTGGTTCGTCGGTATCGTCCAGTATGTTCATGCCCCGACAAATGTGGAGGTATCAGAAGATGTCAATTATTTATTCAACCACCTGAATATTAAACTTACCTGACCGCAACTTCTTTAGCTTGTGGAGTCGGTCAGCTTTCTTCTGTGCTTCCTTCTCCTTCCCCATGCCGAGTTGCCAGTATATATTCTTACCCGCAACAGGTGTCAGTTGAGTGCTATGCCAATCTTCAATCCTATTACGTTCACCCATGTGTAAACCCACGATATCAGCTGCTGGATAAGTGATAAGCTGATGAGGAACAAGAAGATCTAGTGCAAATGAACCAACCCTCATTTTTTGTTGATATGGGTTATCAGTATCAAACATGTTCTTGCTTTGGTATATCTGGAACCTATTGATACCTGTGAGTGTTTGCGTCATGCTCTCAACCGCACGATCTGATAGCGTCACATCTCTACCTAGAATGAAATCCTTGAGTACCGTGGTTCCCATTGTAGTCCCTGAGAATAGTGCCACGTACGTGCCATACGTGCCAACCGCTTCCGCAAACTCACTTGGAGATTTAGCCTTGCGTATATCAGCTATCAACTCACTACGCATGAAGTTAATGTGTCGCAACATGAATGACTTCAACGCATACGTAAACCTTAAATTTGGGTTCTTCAGATACGCTGTCGGCATATGTACGGAATTGAGCGGGTGTATCTGTGTGATCTCATTGAACACTGCCTGTGATACCAGCGGATCGTCTACATCACCACGCTGCAATGCTGCAACTAAATCATCATACTTCTCACCAAAAATCTCCTTCTGTTTACGCTCCAACTTGTTACGCAACTTACTACCATCGGGTGCATTGGCCCACTTCCTTAGTCTCGTATAGTGCGTGTTGGTTCCAAGTGACTTCATTGCTATATCTAGTTTCTTGAACGCAGCCCACTTGAGTGATTTATTAAGCAAGACTTGGGAAAATCTATTCCACCTCTTTGCTGACTTGATATTGCCTTTAAGGTCTTTAATCCCCTCACGCAATCCATCACCAGTAGTCAGTATGTCGGCGGCGATGCGGTCTTTACCATAACGATCAAAACCAAACTCCAGCTTGCGATTCCTGATAGCATCCTTGAGTGCCGTACCAAAAGCAGCAGGATCTTTACATGCCATGATTGCGAGGTCAGGCACCTGGCTTAACGTACTAATTGGATTACCAATGGTTGCCGCATAAAATAGATTCTTGTAAGCATTACGTGCATCCGATGCTGTGCGTCCACTATTAACAGCAAAGTCATTTAGCAGGTTCTTTAGCTTACGCATATCAGCAGGATCTGGGACTAACCCCTGTGCACTCATCTTCTCTAGCATCTCATCAATCGAACTACCAATAGATTTCTCTATGATCCTCCCATATACTTGAGGAGGTACATTGTCAGCGGACTTACCTAAGAAAGTATTCATATTGGTACGCTCCACCACACTGCCTACATACTGTGAAAATGCGTCTCTAATATTCTCATATGCTGGCATGTCATCCACATCAAAGTCGTCAATCTTCCTGCGGTTCATATAGCTAGGACTGCTACGTTCCTGTTGACGCACCACCTCCGAGTAGATTTCCATCTTCTCTGCCTGAGTCGCCCTTGCACCGATCTGCTGCTCGAACTCATCAACTGCTGCCTTAAATACATCATCCTCTGTGTAGCCACGAATCTTACGCAGCAACTCCAGATCCTTTACTTTGGTCGGGAAGTAATTAGGGCGGTGCTTTATATCCACACCTGCGTACTGTGCATTGAGTAACAAGTCATCCAACACATCCTCCACTTCCTTATGTGCCTGTTGTAACGCACCTGCTTGCCCTCCTTGTGATGGTGTTGCTCTGTTAAAGGCGGCATACAGTCTTTGTCTGTCACCACGATGCAGTGCTACCACTATCTCATTAAGGTCATCCTGACTTATTGCCTTTGATTTCCATAATGCGTCCAGTGTTTCAAAGAATGGATTTGCTCTATGGATATAGTTTGATGCGTCCTCTAAATTCCTTCGAGCTACACCCTGCACACTATTCCATGCCAGTGGGCTAATGTCTTTGATGCGTTGATCGTGTGGCTTGATTAAATAATCAAATGGCTTGAGCGATGGCAACAACCCTTTAGCTTTACCCATCTTATCAACCAAAGCACCACGGGGGACTGGCATCATAAATCCGAGCAGAAAACCTGTAAATGGATTGCCATCGTTCTCTTCTGCGGTCTGTGCTCCGAGATAACCCATACCTGTACGAAGTCCAAGTTCCCTTGTTGCCAGTTTACGCAGTTCTTGGAAGTCACCAGTGTACGCATTGATACCCAACACTGAGCCAGGGTATGCCTCTTCTGCCATACGCTCATACTTAGTCAGCTTGTCACCTGTGTTATTGAGTAACTGCTCTTGCTTGAGTTGTGTTACCTCATCACGAATGCGGTTCCTCTCCTTCTTTGATGCACCCCTACGTTGCTGAATTACAGCAGTGCGATCACGTAACTCAGTAAGTCTATCCTCTATCTCTACGTTTCTTGCATACTCAGGTGTGACCGCAGCACTATCCCCTTGTGAGACTGGCGTGGATGTAGGCTCTTGGATTTGCCGTGCTTGCATAGCTTCTTGCAATCCTTCAACCTTTGATGGCGTAATGTCTGCTGGTTTTGGTTGCTGCTCCTGCAATAAGCGTTGTTGTGCTGCTTCTGCTTGCCGATAGTCGTCCGCTAGGTTTCTACCCGACATTGCACTCTTGGCCTCAGAAGTTGGTGGCCTGTCTTGAAACTGCTTTGCGAGTGCTGCGTTCTCTGGTGATACATCCTTGTACTTGCTCATGATCCCCTCACGAACTTCAGTCCATCCATCAGGTTTCAACTCGTCCAGTTGTTGTACCACATCTGCCTTCTTCATTCCCTTGAATGTGCGGTAACTATCAGTTGCCAGATTAAACACATTACCAAGTAACATTGCTTCCAGTCCTGACATGACCCTATTGGGATTCTCTGGAGATAGCACAAAGGTCGGTATGCCGTATGCAGCACCTAATGCGAACTCACCAGCACTGGTTGCTCCTAAAGCCGCAGGAGATACCTTCCAGCCTCCTTGTGCTCCAGCTTTAATAACCTGTGATAATCCCTTCTTGGCAAGTCCTTGGTACAAACCTACGCTTCCGCCGAATAAGCCTGCAACCTCACCTATGGTTTCCCATGTGCGGTTCTGAGGGTAGGCTACATGCTCCAGTGCTGTTGCTTTATTACGAGTCTCGGCAATCTCGTCATCTCCTTTTATCTTGCCTGCCAACCACACACCAAAGTCAGAGAATGGTCGGGTCACTCCTTCATAGAACTGCATCTGCCATGTTTCAGGGTCAGCAAAGTATTCTGGGCCAAGTTCCTCATGTGACTGGATCATATTATCCAGTGCTTTGCGGGCTTGTACCTTTGCCTCGTCCGCTTTATCTGATCCCCGCTGGTGTAGTATCCCACCGATTACAGCAAGACTACCCTCATCCAACTGACTGAGTTTTACATCACCTTTATCAACTGCATCATACAAACGCTCGATGCCCGTGTCGTATAGTGGAAGTTCTTTGATTTTTCGTTTCTTTAACCCAAAGCCATACTTCCGTCTGTCTTCTGTTTTATCAACCCAATCCATAGGTGAACTACCAATGGGATCATCCGTGCCATCCTGCTTGAAAACCAAATGGTTCGGTAGAGCCATGAATGTAGCCATACCTTCATCAGCGTACACCTCATAGAACGTATTAATGTATTCATCCTTGCCCGTCTTATCAAGAGAATCAAATAATCTAAGTTGATCCTCATTGCTCTCTAGGTAATTAATCAGAGCATCCTGACGTTTTGAGAGTGCTTCCTCCCTATTGGCAGCAGGTTCTTTTTTTTTTACAAATGAATTAAAGAGTAATGCCATGATTCTTACTGATTAAGATAGTTACGCATATTGGAAGTAGCCTCTTCTTTATTGAACTGCGTTGGTGTGGGTTCTGGTGTGACTGTCTCATTGGTCGGCATTCCCATGAGTTGGTCATTTAGATTGAGGTACTGCTGGATTTGCTTTGTTACCATTGGTGTTAACTTAATGGTGGATTTCTCCTTCTTGCCATCCAATAGGAACTCCAACTTCATTGTATTTTTTTTCTCATCAAATTTTACCGCATCACTACCGCCCTCTTTTCCAAGACGATACATTTCAGCTACAATCCTTGTGTTGAGTTTTGGTGTGATGAGTGAATCACCAAGATGTTTAACCTGTCCCTTGAGATCTCCGCTCTCTCCCATAAGAACAGATAAACGCTTGCGGCTTGCCTCCGCTTGTTGCTCTAGTGGTAGCTTGGCGATGTGTCTCTCTGCTTCAGTGGTTGGAACCTTCCGAGCATTCCCTTCTGTCATTAACCAGTTTTGGTAATTGGCGTATACCTGCTTACCCTTAGTGGTTGCCTGAATACCCTCTTGCTGAAGTTTCTTTAGTCGCATCTCATGCCAACGCTTCTCCTTCTCGAAGATAGCATCTTCCAGTATATCGGGTGCAATATTCTTGCCGCCTTGCTTTACGCTCACGTTACCATTGGAGTCAACCTGCACGAAATTACGTGCCTTCCTGACTTCTGCTATGCGTTTCTTTTCGGCGGTGGTTGCAGTCGCACCCTCGGTCATAGCCTTGGTGTAATCCCGTCTTACTTTCTTTTCCTCCTTCTCGTCTTTAATCTGCTCGGCAAGTGGGTAGAGTTCTTGCGTCTTCTTCTTGGTTTCTGTTTCATGTTCTACAGCTTTCGTTCTTGCCTGTATGCCACTTACATTGGCCCGTGCAATATTCAGTTCGACCTGTGCAAGTTCGGCTTGTAGTTTAGCTTGCTCTACAGGGTCAACTGCTTCATCGATCTTGTTCTGAATCTCGATCTTTCTGGCATTAAGCTTGTTTGCTTGCTCCAAACCAACTGCTTGTGCCTCCGCTTGTCGCTTCTGTAATGCGGCAACCTCGTTAGCAGGGAAGGCGGCCTGTATTGCTTCATTCCATTTATCTTGTGTTTCAGCGGACTTAAATGTTTGTTGAGATAACTTATTAAGTAACCCTATGCGGTCAGCTTGGTTCTTCTCCAGCTTAATCCTGGAGTCTTTAACCGCATCTGCTAATTCAATAATCTGCTGGTTGCGTTGCATCTGCTGCTCCTGTGCCTTGAACTGCTGCATACCGCTAAGTAATTTCATACCATCAGGAGTGAGTAGTGCTTTCTTATACACATCCACATCATCTACTGGTGCTTGGTCTCCTAATGCTTGTCGGGCAAACTTCTCGGCAATCGGTTCCAGCTTTGCACGTTCCTTCTTCTGCCTGTGCTTCTCCAGTACATCGCTTGCCGTTTGGCCTAAGTTCTGAAACGCCTGACCCCATGCCTGCCCTGCTGCCAGGATAGGTCGGGTGTCCACCTGTGCAAGTGGTGCTCCGTAATTCCCTGTGAACATTTGTCTAGCCATTGTGTCCTCCTTATGCGATACGGGTATCCATCCAGTAACGGATCATACTCTTGATTGTTGGCTTGTTGCTAATCCAGTTGGCAAACCTCTCACCATATTTGATATATAGATTGAGCAACCACTTTGGAGAGTCGGTCAGCATCCATGCACGGAACTGCAACCAGCGTGGATTATCTGAACCATATACTTCCCGTGCCACCCAACACATAAGTGCTGCTCCTCCTACTGTTCCTAATCCTTGGAAGAGTCCACTCATTGCACTACCTTGTGCTCCAGCTTGTGCCGCTGCAATGTTGGCTTGGTTGGTTGCTGCGTTCTGTATGTATCCCAGACCTGCTTCTGGGTTAAAGAATTGTGGGCCTGACTGCTGTTGTGTCTGCATTCCCATTTGTGCGAGTCCACCTGCTGCGGGTGCTGCTGAACTAGGTCTACCTAGAATCGCCATCATTGGGTCTGCTGCGGTCGATTGCTCTGCACCTAACCTCTGGAGTCCCATTGCCATCTCCTGCCCCTTCATGCCCATCTCAGAGCCAAGAATGGATTGTGCTTGTGCAAGGTTCTGTTGTCGGCGTAAGCGATTACCTTCTGTTACTGCTGTAGCTTCTCCAACCACTCTCCCGAAATCACGCATACGTCCTGTTGCGGCTCCAGCTTGTCGGCTTGCCTGCTCAACATCTCGTTGCTCTCTTGCTGATAGACCTTGTCCTATATTGCGTATTGCTTCACCCATTAGCATTTGGCGAGCAGTTCCAGTTTGAGCTAAGTTCCTATTCTGGTATGTAGATAAATCAGACAATGCACCACGAATGTCTCCCTGCTCACGGATTGCTTCTGTTGCCCGTGTGCCAAACTTCTCAACATCGGCAATGTCAGACTCCCGTTGCTGAGATGCAAGGTATGCCTGTGCCTGTTGCTGCATGGGAACCAACCCTTGGAACTCTTGTGTTTCTGGGTCGAATCCTGCTGTGCCGTATTTTGTTGCGGCGGCTTGTGCTTCCTCCTCTGACTTGCCTTCACTAATGGCTTGCTCATAAGCAGCAGGATCGTACTGCCGTACCTTTGTGCTGCCACCATATAAATCAAGGAGTCCACCAGACCTTGAGGCAATGGTGCCTGCCTCGCCAGTCCTTACTTCCTCTCTTGCAACGCCCCTTGGTTCATCAATGCGTTTCTGAAATGCAGCTTTAATTGCTTCTGGGTCATCGCCCTCATCAATGTACTGTAATAAACTTCCAGTGGATATATCTTGGTCAGTACCAGCAACAATCTTGCCGTCCTTCATAAGGTAGTTTTCGTATTGCTTACCGCCAAACGTACCTTCATCTTCACCCTTTGCGTAGTAGTAGCCACCTAGTTCGGCATCATCATACGGATCATAGACTGTCTCACGGATCTCGCCCTTCTCATCAAACCGCTCAATATCCCCAAGTAATCTCTGACCAATAAGATCAACTTCACTCTGTCCATATTTGGAGCGAATCCTCTTATCAATATCAGCAATCGCTTCGCCAAGTAACTGACCCTCTTGAATCAATCCCGACTCTTTCAATGCTGCCAGCAGGTCTGCACCAGCAGTCTCTTCACCAATCTTTGCTCCTGTTGCCATGCTTGCTTGTGCTCGCATTGCATCTGCCAACCCCTCGCCGTAGCTAGGTTGTGCAGGGTAATTTATGTCTCCGCCTCCCATATTAAATTCCTCTTAATAGTTGTTCTGTCTTGTAATAACGTAAAGGTTTGTTCTTTAAGTAGCGACTCCAACCAATATATGGCAACCTACATAAAGGAGTGAGGCTTAAGAATTTATCAAGGCATCCCTTCCCTACTGCGAACCGCACATAAAAAGCGTCTGGTTCCGCTACTTTCCACTGTGCGTCAGGAAGTCCTCCATCCCGTCTTACGGGTTTGCCCCACAACATGAAGTCGGGAGTGAGGAATACATATCCTTCGTGCATTGCATAATTGGCGATGTCTAGGTGTATGTCAATACCAACTTGCTCGTAGTATTGTTTCGCCTGTTCAAATATGGTCACTTGTTTAAGTAGATGATATTGTTGCCCCCAGTGATAAGACTTTCCAATCTGTCCCATCATGCACCACAAAACACGCAGACCCTGCGTCTCCATCTGTGCAGTACCCTATTCTCCCTACACTGCCCGATGGTGCTCCTGCTACAGTAAAAGTCTCTAAGGTAACCTCTGTTCCTGTGATAGAACCTCCAGTAATAGCAATGTTATTAGAGTCCTGCGTAGCTACGCTACCTAAGCCCAAATTGGTTCTTGCTCCCCCTGCTGTACTTGATCCTGTGCCTCCATTAGAGATGGCTAAATCCGAGCCATTCCAATCCCCGTTATTCACAGTGTTTTGGGTAGCTAAATCTCCTAAACCTAAGTTTGTCCTCGCTCCACTTGCTGTACTTGATCCTGTGCCTCCGTTAGAAACTGCTAAATCTGCACCATCCCAATCTTCGTTACTTACAGTGTTCTGTATGGCTAAATCCCCTAGACCTAAGTTTGTCCTGGCTCCTGCTGCGGTGCTTGCTCCTGTTCCCCCGTTGACGATAGACAGATCTACCCCTGACCAGTCAGTATTATCTACAGTATCCTTGGTTGAAAGACCCCCAAATGTGCTTGGGTCTAATGGAGCACCTACTGGTAATGGCATCTTAACTGACCTCTCTGCGTCCTAATTGTTCCTGCTGTGTTCCCGATAGACTTACGTACCTAAACTCTGGACTCCCTGCCGTTACGTCCACCTCAATATTGCAACTGTATCCACGTTGTCTTGATCCGTAATTTAACGCAAGGTCTTCTGTTCCTGTTGCTGTATATGATCCAACAGTCTTTGTAATGTCTGGGTCTGTGCTGTTGCACTTGATGGTAAAAGCATCACCAGACACAACATTGACTCCAAGCTTAACTCGCTGAAAGTGCTTAATTGCATTGGTTCCAAATGTGTAATTCCTTGTCTTTAACTTTGCAGTAATAGCTACTGTATCTGTCTCCGAATCACTGCCAACAGTCCGATTGGTATCATCCAGCCCAGCGTTTTCTTCCATCAAATACCACCCTGTCGGTAGTGTGGCAAAGAGTCGAATCTTCTGGTTGTAGATAATCTTCTGGAAGTTTTCAATCCCACTAGGATACGTGTCTTTACTGACCCATGCCTGATTGATGATGTCGTAAACAAAGACTGTTGTATTGCTGCTGTCAGTTGTCAGACGCACTGCCAGGTAATACTTATTGTCATGGATTACTCCACATGCTGACTTCACTACCGATTCAGTGTAGTCGATATTATTGACCTGCTCCTGAATAGATTTACTCAGTGGCTCTGTTCCGCCTTGTAACTTACTGACAGTTAGACCCATTCCCGTTACGCTATCCTGTGCAGCCGATAAGGTCATCACACCCTCGTCACTCAAAAAGAAGATATAACCACCTCCTTGGGCTATTGAGCGTCTTGCTGCACAACCATACCTTGTGGTGATTGGGTAGTTCTCACTAATCGAAGTGGCGTGAACATTGGTGAGCATTCGTATGCTCCTGCGATTAAATACAATCAGGCTATTCTCTTGGTATGTACTGAATCCAACTGTCCAGTCTGCTGACCCCTGATTCATGTAGAACTCAGATTCAGTAGGCGTGACGTTGTTTGGTTCCAGTAAATCTGACCCTATAACTGTTTGTGCTCCCTTGACTGCTTGTGTCGGAGTGACCACATCAGGAGGTTGTATGCCCCATAGCCGATCACGAAAGTAAATGCCATAATCTGTTGAAGGGAACGCATCACCTGTTCCTGCACCTCCTGCTTGTAAAGTTGCTGTATTACTGAGACTGACAAACTGACTATTTACCACATCGCCTGTCGCAGTAATCGTTCCGTCCCACACCAAAGGTCTTGCCTTATATCTGAGGATGAACACCTGATTAAATCCCTGCACAATCGTAGGATTTGCCGTGCTATCTACTGTCTCACGAAATGTATGCTCACCATTTCCTTTTGTAGTAATATCAATCTGTGTGCCTGCTATCGCATCCGCATAGCTTGCCGCCAACTTAAACACAGTGTCAGAATCTTTTATGACATAATAGGTGGTGTTGATTGCAAGAGGAGATGGTAAAGTAAGGTCTGTTGTAACCTGCACAGCACTTCCTGTCTGTAAGCTATGTCCACCGCTCTTAGTAAATGTGTCGTTGGCTGTGCTTACGTCAGGGTGGTCAATGCCTACTGTGTAGTAATTAACGTACAATTGCTCGCTTTCATTCCAGAGAATGGCTTTGCGTCTTGTGGCATTAACGATCCACTCCTTATTCCCGTCATCTGGGTCACTATAAACTCCCGTCCCCCATACTTGGTCTGTGCCTGCATTGTAGCTATATGATGGTGAAATACCTGTGAGTCCTGCTTGAAAATCCCAACCTTTTCTGACTCTAGCTCGCTCTCCGTCCATACGCATGTCCTGTGCGTCCTGAACATAACCCTCACTCAAAGTCTCTGGCTCAAGGTAGCTATTGATACCCACGAAGCTTCTGTCCCCATCTCTTACGATAGGGTCATCCATCTGTCCGTATGTTCGGAACTCACTCACTTAAACCAATACCTTCCAATAATCCAAAGTAATCCCGCACCAATCAATGAGATCCAAAACATATTGCCAAGCACCCATATTACCGACTCTATCTCAGTCATTACCATGAGGTGCAACACCTCCTGTCATTGATGCGGCTGCTGGTCGTTTCAATCCCTGCACACTAATGTTCACACCAAACAATGGATTGCTGTGTGTGACGTGTGCTTTCTCCACGATCAGCATATTGTTCTCAATCTTGGCGTTGCTTGCCGAGAGAGACGTGCTGGTGATGTTCCCTGTGCGTGAATAATCAAACTGCTCAAACTCATATCCAGGTAGAGAGTTGATCGCATTATCAAGTGTAGAGCATCCAGTGAATGCAAATAAGGTCAGGCATAAGAGTTTCTTTTTCATGTTATACTATTATCAATTCGCTGTGCTTCTCGTCAAATTCAATCCGACTCGCTGGAACTTTCTTGCGTCTCGCATATTCGCTAATCGCCTGATCCAGTACATCTGTAGGTACAACGCTCTTAAAGCCTGTATGTGTCCCTACACGTACTCCAAGGTATACAAGGTATGCCTGCCATGACTTCATGTGTCCCTCAGCCATTACAGCATCCCTGAGCATGCCATCAGTTGCAGCATTGCCCGTTGTCCACCTTACTCTTAAATCATCATGTAAGTAACCAGACAATGGAAACTTCGCAGGGTTAATCAACCACCGCAAATACATTGGTACACTCGGCCCATCAGTCAACTTACCTGCTGGTACAGTCCAGATCGTTGCAGGGTCATCGCAATACTGGAACCGAACAGGCTCCAGTAATATCTGCCAATCACTACCTGCTAACTCTACGATACTAGGACTATCCAAAAATTTAGCCATGACTCTTGAGTTTGGATATAATGACAGCTAACTCCTGCTTTATCTCACCAAGTGTCCTTGATTGTCCTTCAACTAACTCGAATAGCTTATTGTTATTCTGGCGAATGTCGTCAATTTGCACACGCTGCACTTTAGTCTCTTCCTCCAGCTTACCAACCCTGTCATGGATCTTTTCACGAGATTGATTCGCAGACTCAGCACGTTGCGTTAATCCGACAACTTTAGTTTTAAGTTCGCCATAAGCCATAATCGCTCCTCCGATTACCGCCAAAGCACCGACTCCTGCGAATACTACATTTGCGTCAATCTCCATTATAGGATGTCAGGGTCTATGTAGTAAGCTGATTCAGGGTTACTGACTTCAGCTTGCCATTGTTCAGGAGTGTAAGCGGTGTATCCGTACAGAGTCGTAGGTTTATTGCCACAAAAACCAATGAGTCGCTCCGTGCCGCTTGCAACAATAGGTGGGTCAAGGATAACCTCACGCCCATAAGTGGCAGCAACTTGCTCCAAGTTGATGTTATCGTATTCCGCTACAGGAACAGTGCAGTATCGTTGTTCGTCGCTCATAATTTATGTGGGTACGTCAGTTGAAAAGGTTGGGCCGTTGGTGAGAGTTGCAGTGTGACCATTACCAGATGAGTCGGTGATACTTGTGCCTGTGCCTTCCTCAAATCTTGTCCAGAGAACAGGTGAATAGGATTTCAGATCTGCGGGTGCACCACTATTGTAAATGGCAGTGACTTGTGCTGCTGATAATACAGAGGTAAAAATTGCCGCTTCATCTATTTTGCCATTTATGTATGAACCCGAATACAACCTCCCTATTTCTATTGCGGCATCGTCAGCGGTAATAGTTACCGCTCCTAATGTGTCTCGTAATATTCCGTTAACGTAAAACTTAGTTTCTACACCGCTTTCTATTGTCACTACACCATGATACCATTGACCACTGCTAAGTGTAAATGTAGAATTTATTACAGTTGAACCATCATAAATATAAAGAACATTGGTATCACGAACCATAAACTGCCAATTAGTTCCACCTACATCACGCTTATTTACCAACCCCTGAAAAACCCCAGTAGTATCTAGCTTAAACCAGCAAGAGATAGACATATCGCCTGTCACCCTATTGCTTACAGTATCAGGTATGGTAGCATAATCATCTACACCATCAAAGTCAACGGAGTAGGTATTGGTGAATGCAGTGATTGCACCTGCACTTGCCGCACTACTCCCCGTACTTATACTGGAACAAAGATAGGGCATTATGGTTTTTGATAGGCGATTACTTCACCAGCAGATAGAGTGATAGTAGTAAAGTTTCCTTCAATTATCATCCCTTTAGGCAGCGTCGATGGCCCGCCTGTCGTAATGTCGCCTGTAAGAGTAGTGAATGCTGTGCTATCACTAATGCTTTGAATTAAAACCCATTCGCCTGTATTTACCGATGTGTCTGCAATGACATCCTTGTAGCCATATCCGTTCCTTACCTTAACTGCTGTGCTCATATCTTACCTTTGATTAAATGCGTGTACTGTGTGGTGTGTTGAAAAGTGTGTGTAAATATCCTGGCCTTGCTGACGTTCCAGCTTATCGAGTTCCAGTAGTAGAATCTGCTCTGCCTGTCTGTCTGCCATGCCGCCCTTATCGGCTTGTCCGTTGGCACGATACCAATCTGCCAGTGCTCCCTGCAAGACATATTCTGCCCAGACATAAGGAAAGTCCGTCTCTCCCACTGCGTAGTCATTCTGCGGGAATCTGTAAGTACACCATACTGGACTGGTGCTGCTGCGGTTGATGAGCAATGATTGCCCGTAGTCGCTCGCTTCATAGAGCACCCTGAATGGCACTTCTATTGGAGCTGCATCCTGTGTGTATGGATCTGTCTCCGTTACCCGTAGCATCTCTGCAATAGTGGAAGTAAAAACTCCAGGAGGGTCGTCGGAGTCATCAGACCCATGTTCAATGTAGGCAACAATAGTTGCGGTGGCAGATGCTCCAGATCCTCCACCTCCTGAAAACGTAACTGTTGGTACTTCTGCATATCCACTGCCCTCATTGGTAATTGATACGCCGTTGACCTCACCATTGGCATTTATCGTTGCTACACCTGTTGCTTGTGTGCCTCCGCTTGCTGGTGCTGCTATGGTCACTGTAGGGGCAGAGGCATACGTTCCACCTGCCCCTACACTTACACTGCGTACTCGGACATCAGGGATGAATTGATCCGTCTTAACAGTGTGTGGCCACCTCGCCCGTTCTCTCGCAAGACGAGCGTATTTGTTGAAACTTGCGACTGCTGCATTGCCTTCATCAGAATTCAAAGAGGATGCACCAATCGTGTGCATGAATCGGTACAACAACCCTAGCGTTGGGGCTGTTACACTATCACCTACAGCAACATTCCTCATGATTGTGCTCTGTGGCTTTCGTTGTCACGCAGCCATTCTTTCCGAAACTGTTTGTCTTCCCAACATCCTTCGCCGCATGCGTTGATTGCATTTGCCCAGTCTGTAATGGGTATGTGTGCAATCGCTTGACCAAGACCTTCAACAACCTGCTTGCCAAGGTTACGGGCAACCCAACGGGATTTCATAGCCCGTTCAGTCTCCTGGTGCTGCTTCATGTTTACGTCATACCTGACATAACGCTCAAGGTCACGCATGAAGGTGTCGTAGCTTTGTCCCTTTTGTTTAGCAAGGGTGCTCCAGTTTGGTGCGAAGATTTGGTTCATTATAGTAAGTTTCCAAAGATTACATCTGCAATAATTCGCAATCTACCTGCTGTTGATGCACCCAGTTTGTCGCTGGCTTGCAAGCGTACTATTAAATACTTAGTTGCGGATGTATCATCATAGGAATATATCTTGCTATTTGCAGACGACACTAATGTAACTGTCACATCATCAGTCTCACCTGCTGAACTTGTCGTGTCTGTTGCATCAAAATAATCTCCGTCTGATGCACTAGCACGGGCCGCCAATAAGGGATCAAGTACTTTGGCAGTCATATAACCGTCAAGGTCATCATCATCCCCTATACTAAATAATGGACTTGTGGTTCCTGTAAAATTTTCTTCAACCACCGTAAATACATTTCGCACAATGGTTCCT
>Ga0208645_1000690_pt1 | contig 33965 bp, 39 predicted proteins | sample VirMetDEL_Sep_01_FD_184519 | JGI IMG/M metagenome (GOLD analysis project Ga0208645, IMG submission 184519) | Aqueous microbial communities from the Delaware River and Bay under freshwater to marine salinity gradient to study organic matter... | ecosystem: Environmental > Aquatic > Marine >... | reverse complement strand
TTACTTTCTTTTTATTGGCTGTAGTCCATACACTGGAGTGGACTACTTGACCATCTCTACGTTTAACAGCCATTATTGGGCTTTCATTCCTTTACGGCGGCCAGTCTTTCCCACTGATCCTTCCTTGTATTTGGTATAGGAAGTAGTGCCAAACTCACGACGCTTCATAGAATCCGTCATAGCATCAAATCGAGACTTGCTGATAGTAGTGCCTTTCTTTTTAGAAGATGACTTATCGCTATTTTTACTTTTCATTTCTCTTACTGAAGGGCCTTTCGATTTACCAGCAAGACCTTGTGTTCCTCGTCTGCCCCCAGAATTTTTACCGCTTCCTCCAGCTCCGGGAGCTGATTTACCTTTTGCATCTGGATCGCCAATTGCCATTATAATCTCCTAATTGAGGTTTAAGGTGGGGCCTTGCCAGCAAGAAGGGAGAAGGGACCCTCTAACGAGGGGAGAGATGGCCGGCAAAGCCCCTAATCTTTACTACCATTATACCATATTGGGGGGTCTGAGTGTCCCACTTTTTTTAAAAATCAATCTGTTAGCAAAAATTTATTGCATTTTAGAGAAAAAATCCTTAACAGAAACTGCAACTGGAGAGGAAGTAGAGGAAGAAACAGATACAGAAACAGATAAAGATATAGATATTGATAAAGAAGAGGAATAGAATTAGAGGTAGATGTAGTAATTACACAACTAGGTATAGGGTAGGAAAGGAATAGGTACAGGTATAGATTAGGTAATGGTATAGGTATAGGTAATTTCTACTATATATATTATATATTATATATATTATTATTATAAGGGACCCTACTTTCTGTGGATAACTTTTAAATTTCCTATAAAAATCCTATATTTACAGGCTAATTTACCTGTTAATAACCTGTGGATAAGTCTGTGGATAACTTTTGGAAAAATATACCCCCCAAAAAATTTGGGAAAAAATTTTGCCGCTAAGCCAAATTCCCATATACTCCATATAACACCAACAATATTCAAACAATCAGTACCAAATTACAGTATACGTATATACCAGACCAAGTTTAGAGCAGACCTTAAGCGTGTGTTAATGTCGTTTTTTTTTATATTGTATGCGGGCGCGGACCAGGATTCCCAAGTCTGGATCGTTCCCACCTGGGCCTGGGAGTACCTTCCAAAACTTTCGCCTCGAATATACTACCCCCCCCTTTACCCTTTGTTTGTAGTGTGCATTTGTAAGTGTGCGCGGGTTGCAATCGTGCGCCATAGGCGTATAATTACGTTTATGGAGTCGCTGTCACGGGCGCCAGAGACTCACGGCACGGTTCTATAAAGTGTCGCGGGACTATCGGGTTTAATCTGCACCCCGAATAAACGGTTTCGATACCCAAAGCGGATTATGCGATACGTTTCTGGATAGGTTCGCACAGCATGGTAGTTTCATGTTCCCGAATGGTAATAACTGCGTTGGTACGGTTGGCTGACTTAGCGCGACTTTTACAGAACCCCGTCGGGCTTTCCGGAATTAAATAATCGTGGCGCGTAGTTGCGGACGCGTCTATGTATCAAGTGTGGAGCGAGTGCGTAAAGGCATAGGGCGGGTGTAGCCCAATAGACCCATAACACGGCGTGAACAGCGTCGGGGCCAGTTTGTAACAGGTTTGGCGGGTCGGAGGCGCGAGGCTTAGGCCGGAAGCGGTACCCAATGAAAAAGGTAGCAATGCCATCACCGCGGTGTGGTCTTGAAGGATTGTAATTCCGCAATCCATCTATCGGAGACTTATCATGTCTAACGAAATCAAGATCGAAAAAACCGCTTCTAAAGTCAAATCTGCCTTAACCGCGAACGGCAAAAAAGGCAAGCAAGTTCAGGTAGATCATCAGATTATCATGGTGGGGGCTTTTTATCACGCTCACGCTGATGGGAATCTTGATCTGCTGAGACACGCGGTCATGGTTTCACCCGCTAACTGGCGGAAACCCATGATTAAGTGGATCTGCGAACAAGCCAATGTCGCGTGGGATAACGGTAAAAGTGTGTTCAAGTGGAAGGTTGTTTCTACTTTCCGCACCGACCCGTTCGATGCAAACCATTTGGCAAATACAGAGTCAAACGCATGGTTTAACGTCGAGAAGGCAGATTCTGAGGTTCCTGAGTGGCTTATTGCAAAAGTCCTCAATTCCGTGACTGCAAAGTTGCAGAAAAACGAGGATGATGCAGTGTCTCAGATTCAGGACAGTGACGTTCAGAAGGCATACAAAGGCCTTCAGGATGAAATGAACCGAATCAAGAAAATGTCAATGAAAGGAGCGCAAAAAGCGGCCTAACCTGCGGGATTGTCCTATGTTCTAGGGCAATCCTTCAAGCCCACCCCCAAAAGGAAAACAATGAAAACTGTAATCTATAACTCTACAGGTGCGAATTCCGCACGTTTTTCATCTGATCTTCCAGAATTGGATTACGCACCAATGCGTCTGGAATCCAAGACTCCGAAGGTCAAGCACGTTGTCAATCGTAGAATGACAAAATACGCGCAACGTAGTTCGCCTTACGCGCCTACTCGTGGCCGTATCTCGCGCCCCAAAGTATCACGCCCTACTCCGTACACATTCGTGAAGCGTGGGTAGGCTTGGGGAGAGGCGGTCTGAGCCTGGGAATACCCTACCCTGTAGGGGTGTAGCGGGTCACTCTGTATCGGCCCGTCACGAGCCTCTGACGGCCTCTGACAGCGTATTTTTGGGAGGTTGTCCGATTTTGCGGGCTAGTTTCCCCCGCATACCTCGGCCTTGTGTTCATGGCAGTGCATGAGTGTCCGAGGATATAAAAAAATCAAGTCTGCCCGGTCTAGTTTGTAATGTCGTGCGACTTTCTAGGTCGTTATATGTGACACGGCTACTTAACTCTTGTGCAAGAGTGAGGGTGGCGCGGTCTAGCCATGTAAGTACACGGCCCCTATGCGTCTAAGCATTGTGAGGCAATGCATTGGCCCCGTGTCATGGGATTTTGCGTCCATATGCGACGACCTAATGTTACCCTATCGCCTTGAATGGCGGTGCTCTCGGCAGTCCTGAGCATGACTGTAAATAACTGCTCATTTCTTTTAACCATTTGCTCGGAGATCAGATGATTAAGAAAAAGTATGTAGATTATTTTTACCTTTGGTATCTGGATTATATGGACATTGGAAGAATTGACGGCGTTGGTGGTATGCTTGCGATGTCTAGTGATTTTGTGTTTCCAGATGGGGAGGTGATGGTGACTGGGAAATTGTTGAACGAAGTTATGCGTAACCCCGACCTTTACCCTTTAGTTGAGGAGGATAAGTGATTGAATTTATTTGGAAAATTTCCCCCATTTTGTTCGGTGTTTGGGTGCTGTATTTGATTCACAAGATCAATGAGTAAGGCTTATGAACAATTTTTATGTTCACAAATGTCCGTGGTGTGCAGCAAAAATGCTGTGTGACAAGCACATTGTCAAGATGCCTTTGGAGTCGTGTCAACAGGCTTGCACCGCTCACAGGGTGTTAGACGGCGATGAGTACGCTGACAAGCATAAGTTCTACAAGATTGCATATGTAAATCATCCTTGTACAGTGTGGGTTAGGTCATCAAAGGCTAACTATGAGTGGCTTATTTCCCACTTTGAGGCTTTGCTTAACGAGAAACTGAGGAGATATCCCACTCGCCCACCTCATAAGTCAGGCGAATTGCTTGAGGCATTGCGTAAAGTGCCTGATAACATACCAGATATCGGGCTTACCCCACCGCCCCAATGTATGCCTGATGAGTACAAGCATGACGATCCGGTGCAAGCGTATAGAAATTATTACTGCGGTGCCAAGTGGTCTATTGCAACGTGGAAATCACCATCAGTAAAACCTGACTGGTTTGCGGAGCCGATATGAGACACAGAGATTTGTGGCCTAAGATTGTGCCGTATGAAAACAATAAGTATCCTCAAGAACTTGTTGATAAACTAAACCTTATGATAAGGGACTATGGTTTCTGCCATGATGATGAGGATAGTTTACGCATGGGATACGGGGCTATGGCAGATCATGGCGTGATAGTAAGCCAGACAAAGCACAAGATAGGCTACGAGTTTCTGCTAAATTATGAGGCGATACTTTGGATTTCTCGCAATCTAAAAGGTGCTTGTTTAAGGCTTTTAGGTAGCGAAAAGTCTAAGGGCAGGCTTAGAAAAAACGCTTACGATAATTTGGAAAAACTACCAACGTCTAGTTGTATGTCTAATTGGTCTGAACTTGAGGATGCATGGATAGTTTTAATAAGAAATGAGGATGCAAGGGAGCGTGAGTTCTATTTGTATAACCTATTCATTATGGATGCTAACAATGAGCAGTGGGATAATCTGCTCAGGGAATACAGAAATGATATGCTATGCCCCCCTAATTTTAAGTATTGGGTGAACATAGATATAGAAGGCAACGAGAAGTTCATTGCTAAGACTAGATTTCACGGTATCCGTGAGAAGGCAACGCCCTAGCCACATAGGGTAAGATGGAGAAAGAGATGGTATTTAACTTTGCAGGTGAGTATCTAAACGGTAAGAATCTCTCCGAGAAAGAACGTCTAGAGATTTTTTCTAAGATGGTAAAGCGTCAGGATAATATTGATGCTAAAAAAGAAGCAAAGATCAGGCGTAGGGAGAGACTCGTAACTTCTGATGAACTTGAAGAGTTATATCAGCGACACGAGGACGCAAACAAATCATGGGAGGATATAAAAAATGAGTGCGTCTGAGGATGATGTATATGATGTTGACGAGGCAGAGTTTGAACAGGTTGCCAGAACTCCAATACTATTTACTGAGAGGCATGAAGGCAGGGATGTAAAGGTATGGAGGATGGGGTCTGATGATAGGACGCCTCACTACGCCATCAACATGGATAGGAGTAAGTTTATATCCCATCTTGTTATGGTATCTTACCCACTAAAACCTTTCTACAATTAACAGGAGAATGTAATGTCCGAAGTTACTATTACGCCTAATCAAATACCCCAAGTTCTGAAGGTTGCTACAGACTTGGGAATCTCTTGCTTGTTTACTGGTGAGTCTGGCATTGGAAAGACTGAGGCTGTTACCAAGTTTGGTATGGAACAATTTGGTGCAGTCAAGGACGCTCGCTTGTCACAACTCGACCCAGTAGACTTTAGCGGTGTTCCACGAGTAAACGATCAGGGCCGTACCGAGTTTGCTCAACCATCTTTTCTGCCCCATGTTGACAGGGATGGAGAGACTGGTTTGTTTGTTCTGGATGAGTTTGGCGACGGTTCTCCAGCAACCATTGTTTCCGCTCAACAGTTAATACTTGAGAAAAGAATCGGCTCCTATTCTTTGCCAAAAGATTGGCACATTGTAGCAATGATGAACAAGCGTGAGCATGGTGGTGTCAATCGCGGGTTGTCGTATGCAATTCAAGACAGGTTCATGCACTACATGGTTGTAATGGATGCACCAGAATTGATTACACACTTCATCAAGAAAGGTATTGATCCAATGGTGACATCATTCCTCAAGAGCCATTCTAATCTTATTCACAATCGACCAGAGAAAGGTGGGTCATGGGCTTGGCCTTCGCCACGTTCATGGGAGAAACTTGCTCAGGTTAGAGGGACAACCCCAAATGATTCAATCAAGTTTCAACTTTACGCATCTCTTGTTGGTGAGGGTACTGCTGCTGAGTTTATGTCTCACGAGCAGGTTGCCGATCAGGTTCCTGATCCAGAGCAGTGCATCAAAGAACCTAAAAAGGCTAAGGTTCCAGAGAACCCTAGCGCAATGTATGCAATCGCTGTTGCATTGTCACATTGGATGACCGTAGATAATATGGCTAGTATCATGGAGTATCTTGAGCGATTGCCAAGTGAGTATGCAGTAACGAGCATCATGGAGGCCCGTAAGATTAAGCCTGAGATTCAGGAGACTGATGTCTTTGGCAAGTGGGCTATGGATAACGTCGATATCGTACTAGGATAACATCATGTCATTAAATTCTAAGGCTGTACTAATCAAGGTAGACTTTTCTATTCCATCTGGACGCAAGGTAGACAAGGCTATATCAAACAAGGTTGCTGATGATTACAATGTCAGCGGAGGCAGAGCATCTTCTGGTAACTTTAATAAGATTGCCATTGCACAAAAGTATTTTAAACCTTTTGTAGATATCAAGCGTAGGGTAGATAATGCTGTCAGACAAAACACCTTGCCATATCTGCATGAGTCTGACAACACTTTCATCTTGCCGAACTCTAAGATCATGGAGATGACTAAGATTATTCGTGATGCTGAAAAGGAATGGGAGATAGAGAAAGATGCTCTTGTCAACAGCAAGTATGATGAGGCTATGGAAGAAGCCAAGCAACGGCTAAACGATAGCGGAGGAATGTTCAAATACTCAGACTATCCTGATGTAAATCAATTTGTTAGCAAGTTTAAGATGGGCAAATTCATGCGACCTATTCCTGATATTCATGGGCTAGAGTTCCTTACAAATGTTAGCGAACTTGAAGCAGAGAGTATCAAGAAAGAAGTCAAGCAAAGTATGGACGATAGTTTGCAATCATCTATGCAATGTTTGTACGATAAAATCCATACAGAAATGGATGAGTTAATTGACATTCTCAGCAAAGATAATCCACGAATCTTTAAGTCTAGGATTGATGGATTAAATCAGACTATCAGAATGATTAGAGAGTTAAACTTTACTAATGATCAAGTGCTTGAGGATGTTCGTAACTATATGGTGGAGCACTTGCTACTTACAGAAAGCTCTCTTACAGGTAACAGAGAGCGACAGGATGAAACGATTGCCGACGCTCGTTATGTTAAGGATATGTTAGACGGCAAAAATACACCCTCACTAGATGTAATGGAGAAAATCTATGGATACGGATCGTAAGTTACAGATCGCAAGATCAAGATCGTTGATGGACTATCCTTTCTTTGGTCACTTGCTACTCGGCATGGAGATCAAACGCAGGGATGACATTCAAACATTCGCAACTGATGGTAAATTTATTTACTACAATGAGGAGTTTCTATCGACACTTGGACAAGATGACTTACAGTTTGTATTGATGCATGAAGTAATGCATCCGGCTTTCTTTCACCTAACACGCAGAGGTGATCGTGATCCAACGCTTTGGAATATTGCGGGAGATTATGTAATTAACTATCAACTAATCAAGCAAGGCATGAGGCCACCGCCTGATGTATTGTATGACAAGAAGTATGATGAGTCATGGAGTACAGACAAGGTGTACAATGACTTGATAAACAATGGCAACAGCAAGATCAAAGTATTATCTGATATGCCTTCAACTGGATTCTTTATGGACGGTGCAGATTCTCAGCCTGGTAAAGATGAGATGGAGAATCAATGGAAAACTAAGATCATTGCTGCTGCTAACTCATGTCAACAGCGTGGAGATGTGCCGGGCCACTTCAAAGAACTTATCAACGAGATCAGGAATCCAAAGGTAGACTGGCGAGATCAGTTATACCATCTGGCTACTGAGCCTATGCGTGATGAGCATACATGGAAGCGACCGCTTCGTAAGTTTGTTGCAGATAATATTTATCTACCATCACTACAAAAGATTGATGGCATCAGAAAGATTGTATTTGCAGTAGACACTAGCGGATCAATGGACACAGAGATACTTACTCAGGCATGGTCTGAGATTGTATCTGTAGCAAAGGATTGTGAAGTAGATGAACTTATTATTTTGGATGTTGATACTGACGTGCATAATGTACACAGGTTCGGCACGTCTGATATTCCAGATGCTCTTGAAGTAATGGGCAGAGGAGGCACAGCGTTTGAGCCTGCATTTGATTGGGTCGTAGAGAACGATGAAGATCCTGCAGTTCTTATCTATCTTACTGATATGTATGGATCTTTTCCTCACTACGAGCCAGACTACCCAGTAATTTGGGTAAACTATGGCGGTAAAGGATCGGGTCTTGATTGCCCGTTTGGCGAAGTAATTAACATAGAATAGGAGATAAATATGTCACAGCATCATGAGTTTATTAGATCAGATTTTTCTGGATACAACGCAGTAAAAGAATTCCATGATTACGAGGTAAGTATTGTAAGACTAGGAAGCACTTATGGCGGTTCTCTTCTTTTGGTTAGAGAGGAAGATGGGTATGCAATAAAACAAAATTGCACATGGAATCATAGTTCGCCCGAGAATAGAGCGCATGGTATATTTACTAGAATAAAATACTTTGATTCTGGTGATATATTTCTAGATATTTCACAAGACAACAAACGTAAGCGTTGGGGATACAGAATGGAGCAAGAACTTCTTTCTTATCTTCCAGATAGTATACATTTTTATGGAAAGGATGATAAGATTTTCTTTATATATGATCCCAAAGAAGATGTAAGACGAAGAAATTATGAAGTTAAAAATGTTTATCAACTTGATGTTGATAGAGAAGATTGGGAGGTTATATTCCATCCAGATGGTACTGTTTCTGGTGCAAAAGAAATATCCAGAGGAGAGAAAAAGTTTGCAGAAGATAAGCCAATGAAGGATCAACTTAATACAAAGCACTTCAAAGAGATGACAAAGGCCAGGCTTGATGGTGATTTTTGTGTTGATTACAGTCAGTTATTTGCTACATTTAGAGGTGTTCAGACCGGTCTATGGCACATGGTTCTTGAAATGTATAGGCCAAACAAACTCAACGAGTATGGAGGTGGACCCAACTCTGGATTGATTCGTAAACTATTTGTTGCTAGGTTTGTAAAGGACCCTAGTGATCTTGCAAAGGCAGAGTCTCTGGCAGTAAGTATTACAAAAGATCTACCGGATAGCTGTCTTGGCCCGCAGCTACTAAAGATTAGAAAGAAGCATGAGCGTATTGCCAAGCTAGAAAATAACGAGGAACAAAAAGATGCAGCATGAAATGTTTAACAGCAAGGTAGATGTTACAGATGAGGACTATGATATACTAATGTTCTGGTTGGATGAATCTTCTTTCAGCTTAGACGATGGAAAGGATAATGTTATAATGAATGACATGACTAGGCTACGGATGAGAGGGTTCGGTGTGCTACAGTCGTATGATATAATGGAAAGGACAAATAATAATCCTTTTGAGTACCACTAATGTGTTATAATATATAGGGTAGATTATGAAAATTAAATTTAATGATGATTACAATCGTGGTATTATTATAGATATTGATGAAGTATCTATAGATTTAAATTGGGATGATGTTAATTATATTATTACTCAATTAATCTCGCTTAGAGATATGAAGGATAGTCAAGTTAGATATGATAAGGCTAATGGAAAACTCGATTAAGTGGGGCAGAGGAAGTGGTTTTAACTTTGGAAGAATAGATGGTTCTAATGTTAGAGTAGAAAGATCAAATCATCCAAAGGGTTGGTGCTTTCTAGCTAGTGATGACAAGCTAACCTATATGCACGTTGATGATAGATACTTCAAAACAAAAGAAGAACTTGATGACTGTATATTATCTTGGCTAAAAGAGAGAAAAAGAAATGAAAACATTTGATGACTTTGGTATTAGTTTACCGGCCAGATCTTCTTCTGGTCAGGTAAATACTCAATGTCCTAGATGTTCTTCGCAACGTAGAAAAAAGAAAGCAACTTGTTTATCTGTAAATATAGACGAGGGTATATGGTTGTGCCACCATTGCGGTTGGTCTGGGAATCTTGCCAATGGATCTAATGGGGATTCAAGTGTACTGCACTGGCGCAAGCCTAAGTTTGTTAAGCCTGATCCGCTACCGCAAACAACACTCAGTCCATCAATTATAAAATGGTTTAGCGACAGAGGCATAAGCGAGTCTACGCTAGATGAAAATAAAATCAGCGAGAAGAAAGTTTATATGCCTCAGTTAGAAGATATGTCTAAGTCTGTTGCTTTTCCATACTATAAAAACGGTGAGTTAATCAACGTAAAATACAGAGACAACAAGAAAAACTTTCGTCTTGAGGCTGGCGCTCAACGATGTTTATACGGTGTTGATGACATAGAAGGGCAAGATGTAAACTGTGTTATTGTAGAGGGAGAGATAGATAAATTATCTCTATGGGAAGCAGGAATCAGGACTTGTGTAAGCGTTCCAGATGGAGCACCCCCAGTTAATAGTTCTGATTACTCATCTAAGTTTGAATATCTTGATGATCCGTGGCTACACAAAGAAGTGTTTAGTAAAATTTCTAAGTTCACCATCGCTGTTGATAATGATGAACCGGGAAATAAACTTGAAAATGAACTATCCCGCAGGTTAGGTAAGGACAAGTGTTACAGAGTGGTGTGGCCCGAAGGCTGTAAAGATGCAAACGATGTTCTTGTTAAACATGGAAAGACGGTTCTGTCTGAGTGCATTGAGCACGCTAAACCATATCCAATCGCAGGAACATACAGCGCAACTCATATGTCTGACTCAATCAATAGGTTGTATGAAGGGGATATTGAAAAGGGTGTTAGTTCTGGATGGAAAGTAATGGACCCATATTATTTGGTAAGGCCCGGAGCCTTTACAGTAGTCACTGGCATACCAAGTAGTGGTAAATCTAACTGGCTTGATGCTATGATGGTTAACATTGCAAAGAATCATGGATGGAACTTTGCTATATTTTCTCCAGAAAATCAACCACTTGAAGATCATATGGCAAGAGTGATTGAGAAATATACTGGGCATCCTTTCTTCGATGGGCCAACACCATGCATGACAAAGGAAGAACTAGAAGATGGAAAGCAATGGCTTACAAAACATTTCACTTGGATTCTTCCTGATGATGACAAGGAATGGTCTATTGATGTTATACTTGAATCTGCTAAAAGATTGGTTCTTACCAAAGGTATAAGAGGTTTAGTTATAGATCCGTGGAATGAATTAGAGCATCTACGCAGGGATGGACAGACTGAGACAGAATATATTTCTGTTGCTCTAAAAAGAATGAGACAATTTGCTAGAAAGTATGGGATACATCTTTGGATTGTTGCTCATCCCGCTAAACTTTATAGAGATAAGAATGGTAAGATACCCATTCCTACTCCTTATGACATCAGTGGTTCAGCAAGATGGAGGGATAAATCAGACAACTGTATAACTGTTTGGAGAGACTTTACAAACACAAATGAATCAATAGTAACTGTTCATATTCAAAAGGTTAGGTTCAAACAGGATGGTAAACTTGGGGAGGTTGAACTGACCTACAACTGGAGAACTGGTACATACCATCTTCCAGAAAATGCAGTAAAAGAAATACCACCAGTGGCTATGTATGGATAAGGTCTGGAAAAAATTTGAGCGTTGGGTTGGTGAGTTTCTAACTGAACTTGGGGACAACGCAGATCGTGTTCCAATCACAGGAAGAACAAGGGGAAGCGCACCAGATGTTACAAGTAATCACTTGTCTATTGAATGTAAATATAGAAAAAATATACCAAGCTGGATAAAGGATGCTATGGCTCAAGCGGTTGCATCTTCACGAGATAATAAAGTACCCGTAGTTTTTATAAAAGAAAAAGGTGCTTCGTTTGATGACACACTAATAGTCTTTAGGGCTAAGGATTTCAGGGAGAAACTAAAATGAAAAGAGAATATTTTAATTTGGCTAGGGCAATTGCAGCAGAAGATTCTCCTTGTATGCCTTGTGTTAATTGGAGGCGCTGTGCTAAAAAAGAAATGGCTTGTGAAGCATATCAAAACTATTATGAAACCGGAGATATAATGGGTAACAAAGAACCAACAACTATAATTTATAAAGGTATATTTGATGTCGGGTTTGGAAGCGCTTAAATATTTAACAATCAAACCCAACAGTATATGGACTGAGCGAGATGGCCCTGACTGGGAAGATATAGCAGGCACTCTTGCTAAAGCAAGCGACATGGCTGCTTGTTACGGAAGATACAAGTACTGCCTTGAAACTAAATGGCATAATAAATTAATTAGCTATTTATATTCTGAAGCTAAAAAATTAAACTGGAACAAAACAATATCTGATAAAGATATATTTATAGCAGTTAATCTTGCTCTATATGAAATGGTTAACCCATCTATATGCCCCAAGTGTAACGGAAGAAGGGAGGTAATTATATTAGATAAACTATACAAATGTGATGTGTGCGATGGATCAGGAAAAAAACAAATGTCAGATAGAGCAAGAGGATTATATCTAAAAGGAGAAAGACATGTCTTTTATAGATATTTTAAATATAATTATTTCAATCATCTTATTCCCATTCTTGATCAGTGGGAAATGGAATTGAATAAAGTATTTAATCCATACAATAAAGTAAAATGAAGAATAAAAAATATCTTAAGTGGGTAGCAGAACAACCATGTATATACTGTGGAAAGGAATCTCAAGCACACCACCTTAGAGTTTATTCGTTGGGGGCTGGAGCAGGAAAGAAAGCTCCTGATTATTTTACTTTGCCAGTATGTTATGAGCATCACGCAGAGTGCCACAGCCTTGAGATAGATAAGGAAACTCAAATGAGATGGTGTCTGCAAACAATAGGACGAGCATTTGAATATGGTATAATAGAATGGAAGGAAAAGTAAAAACACAACGATTTAAATTGTATGATGTACACGCTAAGAATAGATGTGTCGATTATATACAACAATTATCGCTATCAAAAGAGCCTTACGAGGTTATTGTTAGACCATATAACAAAAAGAACCAAAGGTCTATTGACCAAAACAATAGATACTGGCACATAATTAGGGAGGCTGCGAATGAAATAGGATACACAGCAAACGAGTTACACTCTATAATGTCTGTCCAAATACTTGGAACAAATACTATAACTAACTTAGATGGAGAGCCAGTACAGGTAGCAATTCAAACATCAAGTTTAAATGTTCATGAGTTTGCTGAATATATGGAGCGTGTGGAATCAACGTTGATTGAAGCAGGATTTTATAATCCACTAACAATGACCAGAGGAGCTGCAGTGCTATGAATGAAGATGATGTTCCTGATTGGTGGCACCAACAAACTCTTGAGGAGGAGGAGTACAATGAACGCATAGAGTTTGAAGATTGGCTAGATAAAATTGATGCTCAAACATATGAACTAGACTACTTTGAGTATCAAAAATTTATAAATAATAATGGGAGAAAAGATGGACAGTATAGAGATGGGATTGAAAAGGCCCTTTCCAGAAAGCAAGATCCGTTGGCGTAAGGGCGGAGGAGGAGCTGAGTTAGCATACATTACAGCCAGAGATGTTATGGATAGGCTTGATGATGTGCTTGGTATGGCTAACTGGCAAACAAAATACTCTTGGATTGGTGATAGGATGATATGTGAATTGTCAATTAAGATTGGAGATCAATGGATAACCAAATCAGATGGTGCTGATGATTCAAATATTGAAGGAGCAAAGGGTGGTATATCTGATGCGCTAAAACGTGCTGCTGTATTGTTTGGGATAGCTAGATATCTTTATCACCCTAATGCTTTTGACAGGAATAAAAAAGCCGCTTCTTGGGCAACGCCAGAAGGCTTCGATAAACTAATGGCAGAGCGATCAAAGGATAAGTAATGCATTGGTATAGCAAAGATAGAAAGCCACAACATTTTATTGAAGGTAAAAATGGCAAGACTAGGGCAACAACTTTAAAAGATGCAAGGAAGTATGGCTGGATGCCATCTGTCACATCTGTATTAGATATCCTTGCTAAGCCCGGACTTGATACATGGAAAACCAACAAAGCAATTGAGGCTGCTGCGATTGTCCCAAGAGGCGAGCTTGATATAACAGACTGGAAAACAAAAGTATTATCTGAAAGCAAACGAGAAACAGTAGAGGCATCTGAAAGAGGAAGTCGTATACATAATATGCTTGAGCAGTGCTTTAAAACAAAAGAACAGCCAAGCGATCCAGAGGATGCTGGAATATTTAATGCTGTATCTGCATTGCTAGATATAAATTGCGGAAAACAAGAATGGAGATCTGAAGAAATTATTTGCAATCTAAGGGATGGGTATGGGGGTATGATTGATCTAGTATCTGATGAATGGGTGATTGATTTTAAAACCAAAGAGTTTTCTACTGGATCAAAACAATTAGCTTATGAATCAATGGCTTATCAATTGATTGCATATGAGCGAGCATTGCCTGCACCACCTAAAAGAATAGCAAACATTTTTATAAGTGCTAACAATCCCGGCACAGTTGTATTTCATGAATGGGATAAATCAGAGTTCGATAGATACTGGATGATATTTAAATCTTCTCTAGAAGTTTGGAAGAATGTAAAGAAGTATTGGCCAGAAAAACACGGAGAAAATAATGAAGGGAATTAATAAAGTAATACTGCTTGGTAACGTATGGAAAGAGCCTACTGTCCGAGATACAAAAAACGGTAGCAAGATGGCTCAAGTTTCTATGGTAACTGAGTCTGGTTACGGAGAATATAAAAAGGCAGACTGGCACAACGTAATCTTCTATGGCAAACAAGCAGAGGTTGTTGATGCATACGTTGGCAAAGGAACTAATCTATATGTAGAGGGTTCTATTGATTATAGAAAGTATACTGATAAGTCAGGGGTAGAAAAGTATACTACTGATATCAAAGGATATACTTTACAAATGATCAATAGCCCAGATGCTTATAAAGAAGTTGATGTTCAATCAAGCGGTAGCCAACCAATGCCCGCAAGTGCTAGGGCAGAGATGGCATCAATAGCCAGAGATGTTTCGGCAGATGACATACCGTTCTAAAGGAGAGCCATACGACGAAATAATATATTTCTTAGCAAGAGACATATATCGTGGAAAAGATCAAAAGCCCGTTAAGTTTAACTCATGGGAAGAATGTTTCAAGCACCACGCAGGATGTACTCTGCAACAATACATGAAGTATGCTAAAGATAACAAACTAAAGAAAAGGTATATCGATGAGCGATCAAATAAAAGTTGAGCTAATGGACATTGCATATGCAACGCCAGATAAAGGCACAGAGTTTTCTGTAGGGTATGATCTGTACGCTGCAGAAGATGAGGTCATCAGACCTCTCGATAAAAAACTTATTCGCACTGGAATAAAATTGCACATGCCAATTGGTATCGAGGCTCAAGTAAGAAGTAGAAGCGGCCTTGCTGCAAAGCATGGAGTCTTTGTTCTTAACTCTCCGGGAACAATAGACCCTGACTATAAAGGAGAAGTAAAAGTAATTCTATTTAATACTGGACATCTTCCTTTTGATATCGAACGAGGAGATAGGATTGCACAACTTGTATTCCATTCTTACTTATCGCCAGTAATTAATACAGGAGAAATTAAACATTCAATTCGTGGAGAAGGTGGCTTTGGTAGCACAGGTATTAATGATCAAAGAATGGTAGGTTAAATGAAATTTAAAACACAACTAGGTGAAGATATATTTAAAAACAAATACGCATCTACTGAGTATGAAACTTGGAGTGACAAGGCACATGCTGTAGTAAATAGTGTATGCGGTGACTTCAATGGAACAAAGAATCCATTGATGGATAAATCTGAAAGGGATCAACTTGCTGAATATATATCAGACTTTAAGTTTATTCCCGGTGGTAGATACCTTTGGTATGCAGGTCGAGATGCTAGGTTCTACAACAACTGCTATCTACTTAGGCTTGAAGAAGATACCAGAGAAGAATGGGCTGGCGTTACGCAACGTGCCATGTCTTGTCTTATGACTGGCGGTGGTATTGGTGTAGATATCTCAGCTGCTCGTCCATCTGGTCGTAGACTAAAGCGTACAGGTGGCGTTGCATCTGGACCTATTCCATTGCTGTATACTCTTAATGAGGTAGGTCGCAATGTTATGCAAGGTGGTAGCCGCAGATCTGCGCTATACGGTAGCATGAACTGGCAGCATGAAGATGCTTCTCAATTACTTAAAGTTAAAAACTGGGGAGACATTCAGGTAGGAGATACAACTTATGCTAACCTAAAGAAGGCAGACTTTAATGCTCCTGCTCCGCTAGATATGATGAACATCTCTTTAAACTACGATGATGAGTGGTTAAAAGACCAGATGAATCCTATCTATATGGAAAATGTACGACAAGCTATGATGACTGGTGAGCCGGGCTTCTCGTTTAACTTCGGTGATAAACAAAATGAAACGCTTCGCAATGCTTGTACAGAAATTACGTCTGAAGATGACAGTGATGTATGCAATCTTGGCTCTGTCAATCTTGCTAACATTGACTCGGTTCAAGAGTTTCGTGATGTCGTTAGTCTTGCTAGTAAGTTCTTGGTATGCGGACTTATTAGAGCGCAAGTTCCGTATGAAAAGATTGCAAAAGTAAGAAGGCAAAACAGTCGTATTGGTCTTGGTCTTATGGGCATGCATGAATGGCTGCTCAAAAGAAATCACAAATATGAAATGACAGATGAACTAAAACAATGGATGAAAGTATATGAATCAGAAAGCAAACGATCCGCTGATGCTCATTGTGACAGGCTTTTTCTGCAACGTCCTAAAGGATACAGAGCTATTGCTCCAACAGGGACAATTAGCATCCTCGCAGGAACTACCTCTGGAGTGGAGCCGATCTACGCCGTGGCATACCGCAGGCGCTATCTTACAGACGGAACCAAATGGAAGCATCAGTTTGTTGTTGACGGTACAGCCCAAGCCCTAATTGATTCTGGTATTAATCCTAACTCAATTGAATCTGCTGTTGATTTAGCAGAAGATCCAGAGCGCAGGATTAAGTTCCAGTTTGAACTGCAAAAGTATGTTGATCATGCAATCAGCAGTACACTTAATCTTCCCGCTTGGGGATCTGATCTTAACAATGAAGACACGGTACTAAAGTATGCAGGTACTATCGCTAAGTATGCTCATGGTTTGCGTGGATTAACTGTCTATCCAGATGGTGCTCGCGGTGGTCAGCCTATTACTTCTGTACCTTACGAAGAGGCTCATGCCAAACGCGGTGTTATTTACGAAGACAACTCTGAAGAACAATGTTTAAGTGGAGTTTGTGGAATCTAATGGGAGATAAATATGAAGGGACAAAGGAAAAATATGCTAATCATTCCGGATGCACATGCTGCTCCGGGATACGATAGCGACAGGTTTACGGCGCTAGGTAACTACATAGTTGCTCAGAAGCCTGACATAATCGTATGCTTGGGAGACTTTGCAGACATGCCTAGTCTCTCTTCATACGATAAAGGAACCAAGGGTTTTGAAGGAAGGAGATATAAGAAAGATATAGATGCTGCTCTTGATGGACAAGACAAGATGTTTGCTCCAATCAAAAAGCATAATGATCTAAAAAGAAAACGAAAGGAAAAGCAGTACAAACCTAAGATGCATATGTGCTTAGGCAATCATGAGGATCGTATTGATAGAGCAATTAACTCAGCTCCAGAACTAGATGGTGCCATATCTATGAAGGATCTACAATACGAAAAGTATGGTTGGAAGATTACCCCTTTCAAAGGATGCTTATCTCTAGAGGGAATATCATTCTCTCACTACTTCACATCTGGGGTGGCGGGAAGGCCAATCAGCTCAGCACACATTGGCCATCAACTGGTTTCTAAACTGCACTGCTCAGCGGTGCAAGGACATTCACACTTGTATAATCATGCAGAACAAACACGTCCTGATGGTCAAAAGATCTTTGGACTAAGCGCGGGGTGCTTCTCTCACCCACATTATTCAGAAAGCTGGTGTCGTGATACTGAATATAACTGGTGGAGAGGAGTGGTAACTTTAAACGGACTAGATGGAGAAGGATACTACGATGAAATACACGCTGTAACTCAGCGCAAACTATTGAGGGATTACCTATGAATCTAAAGCCATGTCCATTTTGTGGAACAGAGGCTGTAATTAGCACATTTGTTGTTGGATGTCCAGAGTGTGCTACATCTTTTACCTATGTTCCAGACGATAAAGAAGATAAGAATAAAGCAATCAATCAATGGAATACAAGAAATGGCAAGTGATATATTTAAAATAATATTATTTTATTTAGGATATATCCTTCTTTCTGGCTTTGGCCTCTGGCTTTTTAATTGATCCCTGTTTCCCCCCTGTAACAAGGGGGGTTATTTTTCTAACACATCCAATAGGCATAACAGTAAACCCAAACCATTCACCTTTCTCATCTTTGGTCGTGGCAATACGGACTTCTTCATGGTCATGATTAATTAAATATCCATACGACCAAAAGATTGGCATTGTTGTTTCTTCAGACTTTTCCCACCCGGCAGTTGATATTATATCAACCCACTCTACTTCAACGTAGTTCATAAAGGAACCTTGCTTGCTGCTTCAGACCACTTTTGTAATTCAAGATACTTCTGAGAAGCAAGCAGTCTATACTCATCATAAAGATCTTGCCTCTTTGCTGGACTAAGATTAGGATCTTGTAATACTTTGTAAGCCCTAGAAATAATATCATCTATCTCTCGCTGCTTCCAGTAGTATTTGTTCTGCATTTCATAAGGTCCAATCTTAATGGTATTTATACCAAACCAAGACAAAGCAGCATCTACTGAACCGTACTTTGCAAGACCATCCTTTCCTATGTTTCCTTCAATAAGATCTGCAACCGCCGCAGATTTCCACAAAGGACCGCCCCCTGCAGATATATCACCAGACTTGTTTCTAGGAAGAATCATAGGTGGAAGCATATAAGAAGCCATAAACATCATAATGTCTTGGGCCTGTTGTGAAGTAGGATCAGACTCATTCCATATCTCTTGCCCAGTAAATGGATCAATGTTCTGCATACCGCTTATCAATCCTTGAACAGGACCGCCAAAGATTCCAACAGTTTTCCAAGCCTCGCCAAGCTCCCCCTTAGCAATGTCCTTCATCATTGAGTAGTGAGCTCCCCAAGGCAGGAAATAACTCATGTCAAACGCAACCCATTTTCCGTTATCATCCTTGTATGGCAAGAAGAATACATTCATATTTCCTTCGGCATACTCAGGAACAAACTTCTTCAATGCCTCTAACTCTTCATCATCAATGTCATCAAACTGCGCCATAAACATCTCTGCCATCAGGTAAGGCAATGCAATAAACTTTAAGTTTGCTACAGGATGCTCTTTAACATTTCTCATTATCTGAGTTAGAGCCTTGGCATTAAATGTTATAAACGGAGAGCCAAGAGGCATAGACCTTAAAGTTCTAAGCAAAGGAGAAACATTACCGTAATCAAGAAGTGCTTCGTTTGCTTTAATAGCTGCTTCTGCCTCTGAAAGACCAAGCCTTTCTACCCCATCAATAAGCTTTGCTATCTTAAACAGTACCTCTGTTTTTTGATACATCCTACCAAAGACATTAAACTGATCCATTGCTAATTTAGTTTTAGCAAAGAACCCAGTCATTCCATCCTCATCTTTTTGCAATTGGGCAAGTTGTTTGTCAATACTTCCTAGTTCTTCAGAAGAAAATGTTGTAGTCTCAATGCCATACTTTCTAGCAAGTTCCATGTACTTGCCGTTATTAATTATTTCATTAAGAGATTTGCTAATTAAATTAGGTATCCTATGAATCGGAACCCAGAACTGTTCAAAAGAGTAAGGTTTGATATTGCGTTCCTTGACTGAGCAGGAATTTGCATTGGAACGTGAGTATACTTAAATGTTTTTTGAGCCTTAGATGCAAACCTAAGCACACTATTTAAAACCTCGTTCTGAGAGCTAATAATACCCTGCTGAACTATATCATCCCATATTCTTTTATCAAGATACAGTCCTCTCATCGCGCCATACCTAACAGAGTTAGGAACTTTCTTATACTTCTTCGTATCTACATTAGCTATTTCTGGGCGTTTAGCAATCTCGCTGTCTATTCTTCTGGCAAAAGCTTCAGTTGCATTTGCATCAGCCGCTTGTCCTTTTGATCTAAGAATAGCAGCCCTTTGTTTCATTCCATCTGAAAGCTCTTTGAAATAAAATGTAGAACCTGTTACTCCATCAATCTCCATAATCTGATTAGGAATAACCCAACCGTTACTTAATGGAGCGCTAGCAATAAAGTTAAGCAGATCAATTGTTGCTAGGTCTGTTCCAGCCATTGTGATATATCTAGACGCAAGATAAGCTGGATCTTTTATTCGACCAGATATAAGTCCTTGTATAACAGATTCCTCATCCTTTCTGGCTCTAGTATATCCCATACTTCCAGTCATAAACCCACTTCCAATTTTATCCTGACCTTTCATAACAAACTCAAGATAAACTCTTGGCAGGTACTTGCCTCGCAAACCCTCAAACTGATCTCTATCTAAAACTCCAGCATTTACAAGCCTTTCTCCAAGATCCTCTATCATTCTCTTAGCTCTAACAGCTCCCTCTCTGACAGTCATCTTCGCTTCGTTCTTTGGTCCGGGCCTAGTCCCCCTTAGCACAGATTCAAATGGAGCGTATGATATTTTTTTGTTTGAAATGCGATCAGGAGATGCGTCCCTAGTCTCAAAGAATTCTTGCAAGGCTCTTTTTTCTGCAGGAGTTTTAGCATTTCTAAGAACGTCATTTAAAACTCTTCCAAGATTTGCATACTTTTCCTTCTCACCCTTCATCAACATCCTTGCTTCTTCTAGAACTTTATACTCATTAACAGTCATCAAAGGCTCAATGTATTTCTGAATAGCCTTGAATGAACTTTGCATAATACTTCTGCCTTTCTCAGCAGCCTGAGTATTTTGCACTGCATCTCCTATGATTCTTTTACCTCTGCTTTCAAATATACTAACAGCTTTGTCATCATAAAGAATAGACTGCTCACTTTTAAATTGGCCGTCATTTAAAAGAATGTAGCTACTAGATCCATAATCTTCTTTTTCATTTGTATATTTAATTGAGTCGTAGCCGTCTTCTAATAAAATATTCCTTACCTTTTTGGCAAAAGATTTTCTTTGTGCTTCTGATACAGTTGTTGAAAGTTTTTTCTCGCCCTTGGCAATAGAATAAGCAACCTCTAATATTTTATTAAGGGTATCATTTTCGCTAGCATCTTCTAAAAGTACCTCTCTAATCCAAGCAAACGGATTATCAAATGCTCCCAAGTCTGCCATCTCTAAAGGATTTTTAATACTTGCATAGCCAGAGTACATAACTTCTTGATCGCTTCTAGGCAGGAATTGACCTTCAGCTATAGACTCTAATCTTTCTGCAGCTGCTTGCCTAGTACCAACGTGAAGACCAAGCTCAGTTTTTTCAAAAACTGGAGCAGTAAAGTTAACTAAAGATCCATGATAAACAATATCTTTTACCTTTGAATCTTTTAAAAATTTGTTTCTTCTTATAACTGCAAGACGATCTTTTGCTGCTCCCTCATAAGTTCTTAAAGCATGAGCTGGAACTCTTCCTACAGAATACTGAACAAGAGAAACAATATCATCAACGGATACTTCTGGTTTTGCATTTGGATCAAAAGGTTTTAATATCTTTGCAAAGAATCTATTAAAGGCTTTTGTAATTTTATTCCACAAAGATGGCTTTATATCGGCAGCTTTAAACTGAATAACATGAGCAAGAACCTCCTCCCAGAATGAAGAGTTGTCTTCATTTCTTACCCACCGATCAAACTCTCCAATGTTTCTTGCAGGAGCGCCAATCTTTAATTCAGATAAAGGTATTCTCTTGCCATAGTAATTATCAAGAACAGCATTTACTGCATCAACAACTACCTCATCTCCAGTCCTATGCAGTTTATATATCTGGTCTAGTACCTGAGCAAACTCTCTATCAGATAAAATATTTTTACCGTAATGAACTCCAAGCTCATGTAATATTAAGCCTCTAACATCGTTTGTATTATTAGCTATGTTGTCGATAATAAATACAACACTTCCGTTTTGAGCATCAACAAAAGCATTAGTTTCTTTCTTGATATTCTTGTATCTTTGAGAAGAAGATACGACTTGGTTGTAAGTCATCAGCTTTATAAAGCCAATATCAATCATTCGCTTAGTAGCTTTGCTTCCCCAGATGTCATTCATCTCTGACATTAAGGCGTTGCTTGCAAGAACTGGAGATTCAAATCCTTTTTCTGGCGCTGCAGATCTTGACTCTTTTATGTTAGAGTCACCCCAACCAAGGTCATCATCATCAACTATAAAGTTAGATTCATCTTCTATGTAAGATGTATCAATCTCTTGGTCTGAGTTAAGCCATTCAGTTATAGCAAGAACATATGTAGACTTGCTAGGCTTTTTCTTTTTATCCCTATAATCAACGCCTTCTTTTGATTTAAAGAATTTATCTGGGTATAATTGGAAAGAACTTTCCTGAGACTCTATAGATTCGGCAAGCTTTTTAAGGTCGCCAAGAGACATGCCACCATTTTTCTTGGTGTTGTTTAGTGTTAGAAGTACTGTATCTTTTTCTCCTGACTCCCACATATCCATCATCACTGTGTAGTCATCGAGAAACTGATCAGAAAGAGATTGAATATCTTCTACTACATCTTTTTCTTCAGCAAAGACTTCAGCTATTTCTTTTTTTTTTAACTCATCAACTCTTGCTGCAGCGTCTAATATTTCTGCGTCATCTGTTTCGCTGTATCTATCTTTTAAGAAAAGCTCCTCTTCTTCTGCCTCTTCACGCTGAGCATCTGCTTCACTTGATTTTATCGCTTTGGAAGCAACATCTGCAACATCTTCGCCAGCAATATTACCTATAAATGCAGAATCTAGTACACCCTTATCAAGCAAAAGCTCAAACCAATCTTGCAATGATTCATCTGGATTTGATGGAACCATAGCGTATTTAATCTGTGGTTTTGATTGAAGATTTTTAATCTCTTTTTTGGCGTCAGCTATTGTAGCTTTCTGCTCACTAGTAAGAGGCTTCTTATCTTTCTTGCTCTTATCATTGATACGATCAATTCTTCTCTGTGCTGCCAATATTTCATTGGCATTATCTACAACATCAACAGGAGCAAGAACCGCCTTGTCGTTTTCTATCTGACTAGTAATGTAATCATAGAATAAAAACGGCTGTTGTTGAACAGAATCTGAGATCCTTCTGGCATCATTAAGATCAGCAGCACTAAAGTAAACAATCTCTATTCCCTTTCCTTTGTATTGAACTGCAACGTCGTACCCAGCCGAAGACATTCTTTCGGAAAGATGGTAGTTTGTTTTTACGCTTGGAACAATATCCCTCTTGTCTTTACTATTCTTATCTCCAGATTTTCCGGGAATAGTCTGAGGAATCCTTGCTCTTCCAGCAAACTTACCAATGCCTTGATCTTTGGCCTCAGCCAAAATTGCTGCTTTTCTTTCTTCAGCGGAAGACACTTTTGCTTCCTGCTTTGAAGTTATAATAGCAGATCTTTTTCTTGCGCGAGATATCCTTGATGCTTCTCTCTCAGCGGCAGTAGATTCTTTTGAAGCCTTATCAACTCTTCGCTGGTAAATCTTGTCAAGCTCTTCCTGAGTTGCTCGATTAAGCATATTACTAGCATTAAGTCGATTTGTACTTGCCTTGAATGGCTCTCCATCCACATAGGTTTGGTAAGGTTTTCCTTTCTCAAGAGGGTTATTTAATTTCTTAATCTCTCCCATCTTGCCCGGAATATTAGGAAGTTCCTGTGGGGTAGAGTACTTCCTCTTACTTTCCTTTGGCTCTTCTACCTGCTTACCTTTGGAAGGCTTCTTACCTTGAAGTTTTGAAAGCTCAGCATTAAGATTAGTCAGTTTTGTCTGGCCTGTATTTAATACAGTCCTGTTTGCAGCGTACCTTCTTGCCTGCTCTAAATAATTATCAGCAAATTTGCTAAGCCGGGAATCGTTTCTAATTACATCAGCTCTTTTCTGAATAGCTTTGTTTACTACAAAATTCTGAGCAGTTACGTCTGCAATGGCTTTCTTTTCAATTTCAATTAAAACCTTTTGCTCGTCTATCTCCTTCTGTAGATTAGCTATCTTTTGCTTATCTGCTCCAGATTTTAGCTTGCTTTTTTGTGCGTCAGATCCAAATCTACTGATTGCAGCATTTTTTACAGAATCTAGAGATCCAGTAAATTCAACGGTCTCCCCTCGATAAGTAACATTGTACACATTCTCTGCATCAGTTGATCTAATCGTAGTAGGATATCCATTTAGAGTACCAGAGATAGCCCCATCTTTCTTCTCTCTCCATACAACAGCTCTATCTTTCTGTCGTTTAGATGGTTCTTTAGTAGGCTCAGCCTCTTGTTCAATCTCTGGTTTAGCCTTTGGTTCAGCTGCTTTTTCTTCTGCCTTTTTTGTCTCCCTTTTATCCTCTGTTGTTTTCTTCTTCTCAGGCTTAACAGGGGCCTCCTCAGCAGCTTTTTTAGGTTTAGTTGGGGGTGGGGTAGCACCCTCCTCTGTCTCCTCTTGAGCGGCCTCTGGTTTCGTCTCAGGAGCAGGCGCAGGTTTGGTAGTTGCTTTAACCTTGGGCTCTGCTGCAGCACGCTCTCTTGCATCTGCTTCGCGCTCAGCCCTAAGATCTTTGATTCTGCTGTCTACTTCTTTTCTAAATAAGCTTCTAGCTTCCGGACCAAGCTCTCTCCCAACGGACTCAGCCTCTGACTCAGACATTGCTTTGATGGTTCTAATAGGAGTATCGTCATCCACATTTAAATATGGAGTAATGAATCTGTAAGCCCTATCTTCTGCCTCCAGCTTGTTAATCTCGACTTGTCTTGCTTGGGATTCTGCCTCACGAGCAGCTTGACGATCATCAATTTCACGCCTAGTACGCTCCTGTTCTGCTTGTTGTTTGGCAGCGTCGGCTTGCTCAGCCTCCATTCTTGCAAGTCTTTCTTGCTCAAAAGCTCTCAAGTCTTCCAATGTTGGAGAAGGTGAGGCTTCTGGAATTCCCTGCGCTCTACGTCTTGCTCTCTCCTGTGCTGCCCTAGCCTCATTAAGCATGTCAACATCTTGCGCTGTTTCTGGTACGCCCTGAGCCTTACGCCTCGCCCTTTGCACCGCCTCACCACCAACTTCAACATCTGCATTGGTAAGAGTAGTTGGACCAAGACCAGTTTTAATTACTGGTTCTTCAGACTTAGCCCCTTCATCTGCACGTCGTCTTATTTCTTCAGTAAGAGCAATGTCTTCTTCAGTTGCAGCAGCAGCCCTAGCACGCTCTTGTGCTCTCTGCTCTCCCGCAATGGTAGGCATCTCAACTCCACGGGCCTGATCAATTCTTGCTTGCTCTTCGGCTCTTCGCTGCCTGCCTTGCTCAAGAATTCTGGACATTCTTGGCATCAAAGGCTCTGGCTGTGGAGCAGCTTGAGGCATATCGTATTCGCCTTCTATTGGCTGCTCTCCTACAAATACACCTGAAGCATCATCTCTGCGAGGAAGTATTTCTGGCATAGAAGTTTGAGCGTCTACATCTACTTCTTCACCAGCTTGTCCAGCTGCTTCAAGCCCAGCATCTGCTCGTTCTGCAATAGTTCTTGATGTTTCTTCCTCAAGAGTTGGCTCAGTTCTTCCTCCGCCTATTTCAATGGTAAGCTTTCCATCTTTAATAGTAACGCCCGGAGGTAGATTATTTGGATCAACATTTTCCAATATGCCAAATGCAGGAACCTCTATCTGAGAAGGTCCCCCTTCTACAGGAGTAACAATATTTCCTTCTTGATCCCTTACTCCCTCTCCCTCTTGTGTTGGAGTGGTGTCTACATCAACCTCTTCTCCTAACTGGCCAGCAGTTTCTGGAGTTTCAACAACGTCAGGAGAAACGGTTGGGTAAGCAACATTAAGCTTCGTCAAGTTCTTTGCGTTCTTGACCTTTTTTATCTCACGATTAATTCTTATCTTTGCAATTCTATTTGGAGCGTTTTCTAGTTCCTGCTCCAGAGTTGCAACAATCTCATCCTTTCTTGTTTCTAATGCTCTTTTAGCTGACTGTCTATTTGAGTGTTGAACTGCTTGACCGGTAACGGTAAAGCCAGTAGTTCCAAGACCGCCAAGAACTTCCAAGAAAGCTTGCTTGCCAATGTCCTCAGCAGTAAGCTTAGCGTCAGTTCCTATCTTAGTAAGAATTTCCTCTGATGCTCCGCCTGCAGCCTCCCATCCAAGATCTCTCTTAATGGCATTTAATGAAACCTTTAAAAGGCCTGCATCTGCAAGTTTTTTAGATGGCGCAAGAAATGGCAATCGCTCAGCAGCAACGTTTATAACAGCGCTAGTAGCTGCAGCGGCAACATCTAAAGGGCTCGCCTCATTATTTGTAAGGCCCTTATTCGCCATTCTTTCATTAAGCGTTCTTTCTGTCTCAGAAACAAGAAGAGGAGCGCCCATTGCTGGAATAGCAGAAAGCAAGTACGCGGCAGCGTTAGGAAATTGGTCTCTTACAAAAAGCAATGAGGGCATAAAGTCCCCATTCTTTAGACCCTCAAATACTTCATCACCAGTTACTTTGATACGATCAGATTCTGTTGCTTTTGATACACCCATCAAAATATCTTGGGCAGTCCTAAAAATAGAAGCGCCAGTTGACTGCCAATCAGAATCATCAGCGTCATCATCTATCCACTCAAACACAGTTCCAGCAGCGCCGGATAGATTGCCAACAATAGATGAAAGAGTAGATACAAAATCACCAGCAGCCCCAGTAAACGTCCAATCACTTGAAGAAGCAGCAGTCTCCGTAGGTTGCGACACAGCGCTAGGAGATTGAGGTCTGTAGGTGTCTGTGATACTACCTAGTAAAGCTTGTACATCTGGTTGAGTAGCCATTAATATTCCTTCAATACTTCGTTGATTAAGCCGCCGCCTGTTCTGACTTTGTTACCATATTTATCAACTGTATCTCCGGGTTTAGATGTTTTTGAAGCGCCCATACCCCTAAAGATATTGGCAAACCTTTTTTGAAACTCTGCATTGCTGATCTGTCCTTTTAAGAACTGAGTAATTCCAGCATCTTCTGCTGCTAGCGCAATCAGCTGGTCTTGGAATGTTTTATTAAATACGATATTATCTAATTGATCAGCTGTCATGCCAAGATATTTTTCTGCAATTGGTCTAATAAATACGCCATATTTAAACTGACCAACACCAACAGCCTTGTCTCCGTATTTTTCTCTGATCTGTTTAATAGTCATGTTTGTTAACTCAGAGTCCCCCTTCGTACTACCTGCAACAGCGTTGTATCCATTAACATTAGATTCGGCAGCTTTAACAAGAGGTGCAAGCTCCCTAATAAGTCCTGATTTTTTAATCTCAATATCTTCAGATTCTTTTGGTATGTTTGTTGGGTACACGTCTACGGAGCCCATTTCCATAACATTTGGATCATTCCAAGGTTGCTGAGAAAGCCTGTAGTTAACAGCTTCCTCGCTAAAAGGATCTTCAAAGGTAACAGTTTCTGATGCTGGTTCAGTAGTAGCAATACTGCTTCCACCCAACAGACCACCCTCCATCATCAGTTGCTCTGCTTGTCCTACATCACCTTCAAATATAGTTCCCTCTGGTGTACCGCTACCTATTAAACTACCGATTCTTCCTTCTAATGCTTCCTCTCCTCCGGCAATTGCAATAATTGCCTCTTTTATTTCTTGTTTAATATCGTCAGGAAGAGATTTAATAATGCCGTCAGCAATCTTTATCACTTCATCTTTTGCTAATTTACCCAATGGGCTGTTAAAAAATTCTTCAGCGGTTTCTTTTGCTGCTGCAACAGCATCTCTCTGCATCTGTTCTTTGTTAATACCACCGGGAGGAGTTTTGTAACTATCCCCTTTAAACAATGCATCAGGAGTGTCAGATTTTTTTATTGCATTTAAACTCGCTACTGCCTCAAGAGCTTTCTCAGCTGCCTCAGCAGCTTGTTGTCTTGTAACATTTGAAGAACCAATATAAAAAGCACCTAAGATTGCTTGAGCATCATCAATAGAGGCTAACGTAGTTAGCACTTGTTGTTTTGTTTGAGGATCAAGAGATCCTTTCATTGGATCAGTCTCTAATAATTTTATCCAGTCACTAGATTTTTTTCCTAATTGCTCATACAAAAATTTGTATTTATCTTCCTGTCTAATTAGAGCAGCGCTTTCAATACCAGCTTGATATCTTTCTTCTTCTTTTAAAGCGGCTTCTTTTGCTGCCACAACAGGGGCAATTTCTTGCATTCCAGTGCCAACTGCACTTAACAAACCTCCCAACTTTTTAATTGCCATCAGTTGCCTCCATTGGGGCTAGCATTCCGCCAGCTGGTTGAGGTTGTGGCACTCCGCCAAGCGCTCCGGTAAGCATGTTCATTAAAGATTCCTCTGTAACTTGAGGATCATTTGACTCAACTGCTGCATTGATTGCATATGTTAAAGCTTCTCCTGCAAAAGCCTGTTCTTTCTGCTCGTTTGCAAAATCAATAACACCCTTGCTTTCGGCTAAATCCATAATCTCATGAACAATCTCAGCCATAATTTCAATTTCAATACCGCGATCAATATCGTTACCATCCTCCTCTTCAAGAGCAATCTCATTAGTAACTAAGTTACCAGCAACTTCTCCTAATTTTTGAGCGCTTCCATTGCTAATCTGCTGAAGAATGTCCGCTACTCCATCAGAGTAAATGTAATCAACAATTTTTAATACAACACCTCTAGCTTGTGCAACTTCTTGCTCTGATGCTTCTTCGATAGCAGGATCTTGATCACCTGATTCAACAGGGGATCCTGTAGGCATTGGCATTGCTCTTGCTTGATCTTTAACCATATTAATTCCTTAAGATAAAAGTCCACCACCACCAGTAGGAGGAGATGGCATTCTAGGTGGAGTGTATCCTTGCTCAGTAGTAACCCCTTCAGCATTTGCAACAGTAGGGCTGGTAAAGCCCATATAAGTTCCAGACAAAGCGTTTGCCCTATTTTTAGCTGCAAGTTCAGCCATTGCTATTTCTTCTTTAATTCTTAATTCTTCGTAATCAAATTCAAGTTGAGCTTCAAAATTTTGTTGGCTAAAATCTTCATCATCAGAAAGAAGATTCCCAGCTACCTCAAGGGCTTTTCCTCCAATGTAAAGATCCATTGAATCCATTCCTTTTATTTTTCCAAAAGTCCAAGACGCAGCTTTGCTAACTCCATCAAATATAGAGCCAAGACTGAATGAATCGGAACCAACGCCAGGTACAGATGGTGAAGTTTTGTAAGCATCTCCCATGTAAGTTGCAATAGTATTTGCAGCAGACTTACCACCAAAACCAAATAAAGATTTAAGGCCCTTTAAAAAACCGCCGCCACCGGCAGATGAAGTTCCACCAAAAGCCCCAACTCCAGCAGCAAGAGCAGCTGTTGCTACAATAGCTGGAACAATCTTTTTCATCCTGCTTTTCTTTTTAGGAGTAACAGCTAATCTTGACAAGCCTGTTTCCCTATCAATTCCTACTGTTTTAATCTTTGTCATTGCCATAATTAATAAAACTCCGGAGGAGTAACACTTCCTATCGCAGCCTCAGCAGCTCCAGCACTCATTCCGGGTTGAGTTGCAATAGATGTTCTAGCATTAAGAACTGCTCTCCAATTTGCAGATCTTTCCGCTAACTGACGAAGAGACATGTCAATACTTCCCTGAAGTTTAGACAAGAAAGATTTATAGTATGCTTCGTTTTGAGCAGCTTTAAATTCATTACTATAGTTTTGATTAGCTAATCTTTGTTGCATAAAAGCATCAGCATCCCTTTGTGCAATAGGAACAGCTACAGATAAGATTGCGTTCATAACAGCCTCTTCCGCAATCGAACTATTAAACAACCCCCTAGCAGCCATAGACTGTAATGCTTTGGTACTAGCGGCTCTAAACAATGGGTTGTTTTTGTTGATAAGAGATTTAAGTCTATTCTCTAAAACTTCTGAGCTTGCGCCTTCTTGTACAATTTCTTCTAGATCAGGAAGCTGTAATTTAGATGTATCAATTGTTGCATCTCTAATTTCTGCAGCATAATCTGTACCGCCAGAAGCAACAGATGCTGTAGGTGGCGGTGGCGGAGGAGGCGGCGAAGCAGATTTACTACCACCAGAAGATCCTCCTCCTGTTGTAGTTGTTGGTTCTATTTCTACTTTAGGTGTTTCTGCTTTAGGAGTAGAAGCTGGTTTTATAATTCCATAACCCGGTACTGGATAAAGATCTCCCTCTGCACTTCCATAAGGAACTGGAACTGTAGGAGCTCCAACATATCCAGCACTTAAACCTTTGCTAACATGTACATATTTTTCTTCCCCACCTTCACCGCCAGAAGTTCTAATTTTTTTAAATCCAGAAGCTTTTAAAGCTGCTTCTTTTTCTCTAAGCTCCTTAAGTCTTGCCATATCAGCTGCGTAGTCTGCACCGCCACCATCAGCCTCTAATCTAGGCAATCCTTGAGGAGTAATTTTAGCATCAGGCGAACCTTTAACAGCGTCTCGCCGTCTTAAAAGTTTACGCTCTTCATTAGTAACATAAGCAAGACTTGTCTTGCCACGCTTCATTGGAATGTTCATCGCCTAATTCCTCTTGGAGAATAGTTTACAACCACGCCCTGTAACGTGATAGGTTTATCGTAAATAGATTCGTTTTTAATTATAAGACTCATGTTGGTACCAATACCATTGATCTTTAATCTTTCTGTTGCAACAACCGTAATACCAGTGTTATCGTTAGAAATGTCATCTTCGTTCCACTGGTCTGCAGTTACGCCAACAGTATAAGTTGTTGCTGATGGAGATGTCTTTGGTGTAAAGGTGCCTCCATAATCTAAGCTTGGCTGAACAGTAAGCGTGGTTGCAGTGTCAGCATTTACTTCTAGATTTAAATCTCTAAATCTTTTCTTTATCTGCGGAGATCCATAGTTATGGTAAGCAGTCCTAATAAAAGATGGTACTGACTGGCCATCAAAGCTAGTACCAGAATCAAGCTTTCTAACATAACCATCATCAAAACCCCCGTAAAGAACCTCAAACCCATTAGAATCTTCAGCAGAGCAAACAGAAGATATCTGGTGCTTAAAAGTAAATGGCATAATACCTTGGTTAGATCTGTTAATATAGGTCATGGCTATGCCAGTCTTATCATCGAAGTACAGTCTGTACTGATTTTTACCCCTTACTCTTACAGATAAAATAGCGTTTGATTTTTTTTTCTGAATGTATGGATCAATAGAATCTGATGCAACAGCAGACTGAAAATCGCCAAACGCTTGGACAGTAAAGATAGAAGTGATTCCTCTATCATCCAAGAAAAATGTTTGATCCATCTTTTGGATTGTATACTCAACAGCACCAGTTCCTTGGTGAAACCTTCTTAACTCCCAATCAGCTGCGGATGAACCATACAACATAAATGTGTTGTTCTTAGTAAATACAGACATTACATCATTAACTTCTGTGGAAAACCCAGTAACAACATCACCAACAGAAAGCTCTGCAGCGCCTGTTATAGCGCTCCATTTATTTGGAGCACCAATACTAGAGTGTTGAATAGAGCCGCTAGGATAAGAATAAAACAGATGCTTTGTGTGCGCGTTTACATGTTCTGGAGTGTCAGTATCTGTTCCAGTTTTAATCTTAATAAAAGTGGTGCCATCGTAAGAGAATCCATTGTCTACTCTGTTAACGCCATACATTGTAATTCCAGATGAGGCACCTCTGAAATTATAATTAATAAATTCGTATTTACCATTTGGATTAATAGTTTGATCGTAGATCGTTCCGTCTGCTGTTGCCACAGTTACTTTGCTTGGCTCAGCAGCTCCGTTAACTAGCGCCCTGTTAGTTCCAAGAACTGTAATATTTTCGTTATCAGTCCAAGTTCCAGTATTATTTTTAATGGATAAATATCCAGCCGCAGTACCACCAGCCCATGTACCAGAAGATAAAGTGACGCTTGTTACAACGGCTGTTTTACCAGAGGTAGCACCTGTAATTGTATCTCCAGCAACAATCTCAGATGTACCTGTGTCAAAATTAAGCAACGACATTTGAAGGTCTTCGCCATCAACAAAACCTCCGCTAATGTCAGTCAATACCATAGTACCTTTAGCGCCAGTTTCCCACAGACCATAGTATGAAATACCAGCAAGGTTGGCAGTGGCCCCGCTAGTTGCTCCAGATATTTCTGTTGGAGTACCGGTATCTCCGGGAGTTGGCTCTCCAGAAGATGTAGTATTTTCAAAATCTAACGCTTGACCAAGCTCTACTTCAGACCATCCAGTAGATGACGACTTATACATGCCAGCAGTTGCGCCACCTGACTTATTTCTAAATGCATAGATATTGCCATTATATACCCATACACCAAGAACAGAACCTTCACCCGGAACAATAGTAATAAGGTTCCGTTGGTTCTCAATACGTTCTTGAAGCTCTGGTAAAAGATTTGCGTCCGCGTTCGCATCTCTTAGAACCGGATCGCCATAGGCATACGCGCTGGCGTAGATACCCATTAGCCAACCCTAACTACATTAAGTTGCCCGTATTGAAGTAGCATGTTCTGTGATGATCCTGAGTCATGGCGCAGTCGAACAAGAAGATCAGAGTAAGTCGTATGCCCAGTGGTATCTATAATGCCGCCAGCAGCAATGGCCGCGGCCTCAGAAGTAGAACCAAGAAGTCTTTGTACTTTAAAGTTACTTTCTACTACTGATCCACCATCAGCCTGAGTAGCAAGCAACCAAGTCCAAATTACGTTGCCCGCAGTCCCTTGCTTGAAAGAGACATTCATTTGTGCCATGAACAATCCTTTTGTGTAGATTCGGATACGATCATTAGCGTAGTCAGCACTTGATCCATAGGTAGCGCCATCGGTGTCATCAGAGCCGTTAGCGCCTGAACTACCAGTCGACCAATCAAGGGTTACAGTAGTCGCGTTTGCAACCGCTTGTGCCACAGGGGTACCATCGCCCGAGTTGCTGTTAATGTTGGCGTAAGATCCCATTGAAGAGACAACCATGTCCCGCATGTCTTGCGCCGAGATAGAGCCAACAGTATTATCTGGAAAACTTGTTGCCAGCAAGTATGCTCTGGTACGTCTAGTATCTGCCATTATTTATACTCCACATTAAATGCGCTACCGTAGGCGCTATCTGCGTTAAAAATATTTATTGTTTCGCCAATCTGAAATTGACCACTTACAACTGAATAGTAAATGTAACCCTGTGCATTGTCATTTGAAAATGATCCACCACTCGCGCCATCTTCTATTCCTTCTATCTCTACCTGAAGTATTACTCCAACAGCTCCAGTAGTTTGACCTTTAATAAGGTCTCCGGGAGATGGTACGTTAAGTAAAAAACCTACATCATATCCAGCACCAAACTGCTCAAACAAAGATTTACCAATAGTAAATGGTATTCTGTAATACACAATTTTTGATGGAAGAGTCTGTCCATCAGACCTTTCATAACCATCAAGCCTTTGGTATCTTCCCCTAATATCAACCTCAAAATTATCAGCAGCAATACACTGGCCCGGTGATATAGACAGCGCAGGATCAACCATATTTAATCCGCCAGTCAACGGAAAATATTTAGATTGAAGGCTGCTTCTTCTAAGGTTTCTATTTGCTAGTTTTGTCATTCTGGAACTACTGTGTAGTTAAACAGATCTTGAACTCTAGAAAACCTTCTATTCTTTTGTCCGGGAAGTTGATCAGACTCAAGTTTATCCATAAGATCTTCAAACTCTGCAAGAGCTCCACTTAAAATCTCAGGAGCATCTTCATTTTCTCCGTAGTATATTTTTGCTCTTGCTATAATAATATTATGAAATCTTGCTGGAATAGCGGAAATGTCCCCATCTGCTGCAAGCTGGGTAGGAACGGACCAATATTCTGCAGAAATAGTAGTGGCCGTGTCAGGGGTTGGATAAACATCTATAGAGTTGTCTGGTTTTACTGAGAATACTTCTGGCTCTCCAGTATCTACAAGGCCAAGCTTATATTCCAGTTTATATTCATCCCAGTCAATATACATAAGTTCTTGATAATCATCTGTGGCTTTTGACCAAACAATAGAATCAAGTTTC
>Ga0208645_1000688_pt1 | contig 33988 bp, 19 predicted proteins | sample VirMetDEL_Sep_01_FD_184519 | JGI IMG/M metagenome (GOLD analysis project Ga0208645, IMG submission 184519) | Aqueous microbial communities from the Delaware River and Bay under freshwater to marine salinity gradient to study organic matter... | ecosystem: Environmental > Aquatic > Marine >... | reverse complement strand
AATGGCATTGTAGGTGTCACCGACATACCACTATATTCAATTAAATCATAATACTCAACATCATTATTAGATGACAATGTTTTCTTAATTGTATCTGAAGTAAATCTCATACCTAATGTAGTACCACTCGCAGTACCTACATCATTTCTTCTGTGCCACATAACAGGCATATCTAAATTCAATAATTTACCTGTTTCCTCATCAATATAGAATTGTTCTCCGTAGAAATTCGATATACAACTATTAGAATAATGTAAAATAGATATTGATTTCTTATAAGGATCAATATAACTTATAGGTTGATCAGTACCACATATTGATGTTGCATCATTTGTGTTACAAACTAAATTTTCATTATATCCTAAATATTGTTTAGAACCTGTAAATTGTTCTGAACCAAACAAATTATGTTCGTGATAATTAACAGGAGAATCTTTGTAAAGTCCCGCAGGGTTTTCTGTCCACACATTATTCATATTCCACACTGGAATATTTTCATTACATATATCACAACTACTATCAAATGATAATGTACCTGTGTTCCAATACGCCGCCAATGAATTTGTCCCATAGTAATCATCTGTAGGGTTATCACCACCAGGTAAAGTATAGTATGTAATTACCGTTCCCGAATATGCGTTTAACGTTGGTAAAACTCTATCCACTTTAATTGTAGAACCACTAATAGATGTAATATTATATGTAGTATTTATTGTCGCCGCAGTCATTGTAGTTCCTGTTTGACTACCTAATGTTGGGTTTGTAAATCTAAATATAATATAATCATTAACTTCTGTGTTAGTTAATGTAATACCTGATAACACACCTTGTGTGAAAGTAGTAACATCTATAGAACCATCAAAATTAACTAAATCTATTGTCCCAGTTTCTTTAATGAAATCTGTTCCTGTTTGTGGTATTAATCCTGTATCTACTGTGGATCCTGAAAAGAATCCTCTGTCATCCGCTTCATTAGTAACTACACCTTTAATTAATTGTATATTACTTTGTTGATTTAGAGGAAATATGAATTGGTTACTTTGATTTAAAAGGAATGAAGAAAAGAATGGGTTATCGTCTTTTGGCCTTAATACTTTTGAGAATATTTTTTTAACTATATTACCGTCCGCCTCAGGAAACCAAAATTCTCCTGTCGTTGCACCTTCGTTGGGTACAAATTCACTCCATCCTTTAACATAATTATAGTCGACTTCTGAATCGCCAATCATATAATTAGTAAAGGTTAATTGTCCTTTTGCTAATTGTTCTCTACCTATATCAGTTAGTTTAACTCTTACTAAGGTAGTATCTTGTTTATTAATGTAACTCATTTCCTCTTTTATTTATTAATAAATATATCAAATATTATTATTTTAATATGATTGTCCACTATTAAATTGTATTTCTATTTCATTTACATCACTATAGTTTACACTATAAATAGTTTCACCAATAATAGGGGTATAAAATTTTTCATTTTTAACCCTATATATAAATTTATCACCTGCAACCGCATTTGTCAATGTTATAGTATTACTATATGTTTTTTGTCCTATAATATAATCGACAATAAAACTGTATTCTATTGATTCAAAAAATTCGTCACTAGGATCAGTCACTTCTATTGTAAACCTACCAAATGTTTGTGTTGGTGCATCGTTGATAGACCAACTAATTGTGGGTGTATTATTAGGTACTAACCCATTTATCGCAGCGGTGGGAACATAAAACGCTTCTATTATATCACCAACAACTAAATCATCTTCAAATATAATTCTTCTACTATCAGATATAGATAAGTAATATTCAATATCTTTACTTAATATTGTACCATTTAAAGATAAAACAACATCACTATTAGGAACACTAGTTAAATAAAATTCATATCTATTTTGTGTGGTATTATAAAATACTCTATCAGTAGATAATTGGGTACCAGTTGCACCGCTTTCTATTGTCCTAGATATTGTATATAAATCTGCTAATAAATCATTACTACCACCATTATTAACATAAGCATATGTTAAAACTTGATTAGGTAATGGATTAAATAATAACTTAATATATGGTGTAGTAGCAGAGGTAACTGCACTATATTCAATGTTCTTAGCCAAAACAGAACCATTATATGAAACTATTGGATCAGATAATCCATTTACTATATATTCAGTAACCCCACTTTCAGTAAATCTACTTTGTACTACTAAGTTACCAGTATCTTGTGGTTGTGGTGCAACGGAACTATTAAACAATGGTTTTTCTGATTCAAATAGAGATAAGAAATACCAATCCGTTTCAGGTACATATAAACCATATAAGTTACCTCTTTTATAAGTATCAATACTATTTTTTATAACTTTTTGTTTCTTAGATAGTAAAGTATTAACATTGTAACTCCAATAAGTTTTTATTAAGAATTCACCCTCACCTATATTCAATGTAGGTACGTATATAGTATTGTTAGTATTGGCAGTTAACTCTTTATAGTCTATAGTAAAGTTGGATAATGCTGATTTAGTAAACTGACTAATACTTTGATCGTACCCATATACTTCACCGAATAATGAAAGTTTTTTGGGTTCTATTACGTTATTAACATTATTTACTAAAACGTCAAATAAGTATCCTGTCCTACTTTTAGGTACAATATATACTGACCTATCACAAGAAATAGATTTATCTGTTATTATATTAGGTAATCCCCAATATGATGATGTACCTGTGATACCATTATTAATTAAAGATAACCCATCACTTTCAAAATTACATTGTACACCCAAACCATTAGGTCTATGTATAATGTGTAAATTAGTATTGTTATAGTCTGCAAGGTAGATTCTCTCATCTGGTGCTAATTGTAACGCCCCAAAACTTGCCCCACTAATATTACCCACCTCAATTACGTTATCTATCATTTCAGTAGATGAGGTATAAGTTAAATCAAACTGATATACTTTTTCACCCGCACCTTCACTAACATAAAACTTAGAAGAATCTGAAGAAAACTCCAAACCATAAGGCCCAACATCAAAAGTCATTCCCGTTAGTGATATAAAATTACTTAACGTACCACCTGTGGAATCAAAATCAAAAATGTCTATAATATCCTCATCATATAGTAAAGATATTAATTTAGAACAATCGGGAGATGTTTTCATATAACCTCTCGCAGTATTGTGTGTAGAACCGATATTTGTGATTATCGGTCCACTTAATCCCGTAGAAGATAATTTATATGTGTAATATGATGTATCGCCACTTGTATGAGTTATAATCCAATAAGAGTCTTCAGATGTATTACTACACGCAGTAACTTTTTCAGTTAATGGTGAATTGATAAGTTTAATGTTTTTTGTTTCTACTTCTCCATCACCATTTTGTAGTTCCATATTAACTATAGAATATTCAAAACCATTAGGACTTCCGTTGTAATCTGTTGTAAACAAATAATACTTATTGGACTCTGGTTTAGGGACAATAACAACTGATTGCGTTGAGGTTCCCGAACTAGATAACCCTGTACCGTTAGTCATAATTGTATTTCCACTAGTGTATACTGTTTCCCCATTTGTATAAAATAATAGTTGTCCTTCTCTGTTAGATATTGATGCAACACCTTCTTGTGATTCCATCGCCCCACTTAATATAACTGGTGTCCCACCACTTTGTATTGGGTTAAAAGATATTCCAGAATTTTTACCAAAGAACCAATTGTAATTCATTCTATCATATGTCTCTCCTGTATATGTCACAGGACCACATAAAGTATCTGCAGTAGTTGCAGGAATCTTTCTAACACCTCTTATTGTAACTTGTGGAAAATCAAAACTATCAAAGTCCGATCTTTCTATATGATTATATTTCGCCCTATTACTTACAGGTTCCCAACCATAGTTGTTACTTTCATTTCTACTAGATAATAATTGATATTTTTTACCATTATCTATATAAAGTATTTCATTGTTCTCAGTAATTTCTACCTCAGAATTTGAGTCACTTACATTACCTGAAAAATTTAATGGTATTGTTTTTTCTGTTAATCTATTTCTAAATATGGATTGTCCATATTTATCAGGTTTCGATAATAAAAATATATCATCTATTTTAGATAAGTCTGTAGGTAGGAATAACGATTTTTCTGTTTTTAAAAATGTGGACGTAGAGGATGCCTGATAATTCATATCAGTACCAATATTTAAATTAATAGGTGACTCAATTTCAGTTATTACTTCACCACCTATCGATATTGGATTTACTATTTTACCTCTAATTCCTGCCATAATCTAAATTGTCACTAACTGTTATTTCTAACTCAGCAAGTCTGTTTAACCATTCTTCCTCATTATTAAAATGTTCAAATAAATGATTTGAAGTAACTAGTTGTCCTTCTAATAATACACCATAATGTCCGTTTGATGGGATTATCCACCAAATATTTTCATTTATATATTTTAAACTATACATAGTTTATTCATTTTTTTTAAACCTGTCCACCATCAGTTATAGTCCAGTTATTTGGTGAATTTAATAAAATATTTTTACCTGTTTGACTTGTTGAATTATACTTAGCCGAACCAAAAGATATATTTATATTAGGTTTTACTGTTAGTAAACTCCAGTTATTATAAATAGAATCTAAATTAGAGGCTGAAAAACTTAATTCTGTAAAGGTTGACCCAAAAAGTAAAAAATTGTTGACACTACTAACATCCCAGTTACCTATATCTTGATTAAAGTTAGTTGCATTACCAAACATAAAAGACATATTAGTTACACTACTTGTATCCCAACTACCTATATCTTGATTAAAGTTAGTTGCACCATTAAACATACTTGACATATTAATAACACTACTTGTGTCCCAACTACCGATGTCTTGATTAAAGTTAGTAGCATTTTGAAACATACTTGACATATTAGTAACACCACTTGTGACCCAATTACCTATATCTTGATTAAAGTTAGTTGCACTTCTAAACATTAATGCCATACCAGTAACACTACTTGTATCCCAATTGCCTATATCTTGATTAAAGTTAGTTGCATTACCAAACATAAATGCCATACCAGTAACACTACTTGTATCCCAATTACCTATATCTTGATTGAAATTAGTTGCACCATTAAACATACTCGCCATAGTAATAACACCACTTGTATTCCAACTACCTATATCTTGATTAAAGTTAGTTGCACCATTAAACATACCAGACATAGCAGTAGCACTACTTGTATTCCAACCACCGATGTATTGATTAAATGAGGGCGCATTCTGAAACATATTTGCCATATTAGTTACACTACTAACATCCCAATTCCCTATGTCTTGATTGAATGAGGACGCATTCTGAAACATATTTACCATATTAGTTACACTACTCACATCCCAGTTACCTATATCTTGATTAAAGTTAGTGGCACTTCTAAACATTCTTGTCATATCGGTAACACCACTTGTGACCCAATTACCTATATCTTGATTAAAGTTAGTTGCACCATTAAACATGTCTATCATAGTAGTAACACTACTCACATCCCAGTTACCTATATCTTGATTAAAGTTAGTGGCACTTCTAAACATACTATTCATATTAGTAATGTTTGAAACATCCCAATCCCAATTAGCGGTTGACCCACTAAATGTACAATCTTGAAACATAAGTTGAAGATCGGCACAAACACTCAAATCTGGTGTGTCAGTAGCAGTTATTTCTAAATTAGTACACCCATTGAATGCCTGAGTCATGTCAGACCATTTAACATTACCCCAGTTTTTAATTTCTAATAATTTTCTTCTATCACCACTATTAGCAAATCTTAGTTTTCTAAACCTAGTTGTATTATCTTTTCCTTTAGGTCTAATTTTTAATTCATAATCTCCAGCTCCTTCTGCAAACGTTATAGTAGCTTGGTCGGTGAGATTACTAAATGTTTGTATATTACCTGTTGATTCGTTTTTTGCTATTACATCATAAACCCCAAGTGCATCAGCAAATCTAAATTGATTACTAGATGAAGATCCAGGGTTATTTGACCTTACTCTTATAGTAAAATATTCAATTGGTTTCTTTATGAAATATCTGTAACTTGTACTCATAATTATTGTTCTTGTACTATCCAGTATTCTACACGAGTGCCTGTAACCCACTCTGCGTAGATTATGTTTAATTGACTGGTAAAATATATACCATCACCTAAAAGCACCCATCCTGCAGGAACTGTTGGTACTGACCCTGAGTTATGATATATTTTTTGAACTATTCCTAATTGTGAACCAGTTAAATCATCAGAAATATTACCTGTACCGGGAGATGTAGGAGTATTATATACTTCTTTAGACGTAAATGATATTGTTAATCCAGTGGTTTGTGTTGTACCACCTCCACCACCTGTTGATTCTATAGTGAAAATACCTGTTGCTGGTTCATTTATATTAATACCACTAGTACCACTAATTGTAAAAATGTTAGAAGAGTCGTTTCTGTTAATTTCAATAGAGTTGTTATTAAGTGTACCACCTGTAACATAGAAATCAGTACTTGATATACCAGTAACAACATTACCACTAGAATCTAAACCTAAGTTAATTGTTGGTGTGCCGCTTAATATTGTCCCAATGTTTAATGATCCATTAATTATTGTATTACCACTAACATCTAAGTCACCATCTACTGTGGCTTTAACGTTATTATTATCTATAGAAATTATATTTGTATTTCTCCAAAGACCACCATCATAATACCACGTTTCCCCACTACTTACGGTGCTAACCTCAGTGTCCTGTAACTCATTAACTGTTGCTGCCGTAAATCCTGACTGTGCTAATAATATATTACGTCTAACACCAGTAAAATCTGTAAAATAAAGTGACGTACCTAAAAATTCAAAAGCACCTATCTGTGGTGATGTTAATAATGTGCCACCATCAGTTAATATTAAAGAAGGATCTGTCGTTGTACCAGCTGGTAATGTAAGTGTACCATTAATTATTGTATTACCATCAACTTCAAGTTTCTCAGATGGTGTATTTGTCCCAATACCTAACCTATTTTTAGTCAAATCTATTGTAACACCACTTGTTGAACCGAAATAAATATTACCTTCATCCAACGGATTAATGTTTAATGGAGAACAAGAATGTATGTTTGATACATATAAATCATTCACACAATCACCAGAATTACCAATAGTTGTAACTGAAATGGTATTCGCAGTAAAATCATTTATAGTGCCTGTGGACGCACTTAAATTAGGATCGAACAACCAAGTACCATTCGAATCTGTATAAATTCTAGAATCTACACCATTACTTTGCCCGTCTTCCAATGTGATTCCACCACCTATCGCAGTTAAATGTGTTCCACTATAATTTAATACAATGTTATTATCTTTTGATTGAATTACTTCTGTGTTTATCGTTGTTGCAGAACCATTAATAATTACATTACCATTGATCGTTATTGCGGAAGTACACGCATTAACCGTATCTAATAAAAGTGGTGTACTACAAGTATAGGAACTAAATCCATTAAATAGTTGTTCAACACTACCCTTATAAGATGACCCTGCAGGACTTTGTGATGTATCACCAGTTACCACAAAATGTAGTAAATCTGTTAGTGTTACACCACTAATTAGTTGTCTGTCGGTTAGTCTTTGTTTTGGCATCTTATTTCTTTTTTATTATAAATATTTCATATTATTTAATTCTCACAATTATGTATTAATTCTTGGTTATAATAGAACCCAGATATCTGAGTTGGTGGTAGTGTTTTTGTAAACTCTGGCGGATCAAAATCAGGATCACCAAATATCTCTACGTTACCCTCATATTCATTACTGTCATATATTTGTGTTATAAACACTGTATTATAATCACTTACTAATGTATTCGCCTTTCTAACACATTTAGTATACTTATCTCTAAGTCCCGCAATAAAGTTTCTTTGTGTTTCATATGCAGTAGTACCTTGTGTAAATCCAGATAAATTATTTTGTGCATTTATTAGGTTTTGAGTTATACCACTACAACTCATAAAGTTCATATAATAATTTTGTTGTTGTTGTAGATATTCATTTTCTAATTCATCTAATTGTGTATTTAAATTTATTAACTCTTGATTTAAATTATCTAATTCACTATTAAGTAAATCAATTTGACTTTGTTGTGCGTCTATTAAATCTTGTAAATTCGGTGTATCTAAATCTTGTAGTCTTATTGCACATAACTTACTTTGTTCTACAGAAATTTGTTTCTTAAGTAGGGCAATCTCCAACTCTTTATTTAATATGTTAGTCTTAAGTTTTGTTATCTCAGGACTTGATGGATATATAGGTTTTTGTTCTACTAATGAATGTTTAGTTTCAGAACCAATACTAAAGTCTGTTTGTGCAGATAATGGACAATCAACTTCAACATCTATAAAATTCAAACTATATCTCTTATAGTTAAACTTATTGTTATCAAAAATAGTATTTCTATATATCTTACCAGAATTATCACACCCCTCCCATATAGTAGTTGCAGGTACAACTTGTTCTAATAAGTCTAACCAATAGTCACCAATCTTATCCATAAACTCAAACATAGTGTCGTATGTATATTTACCAGATAAGTCTTTACCACAATTACTTGCGTTTAGGTATAATTCATAGAACAACCTTAATAATGGATAATCAGTAATTGTTTGTCTACTCTTAACATCAATTAAATTAGTTTGTACTAATTGATCGAATACCGCCTTAATATTAATTTCTGATGGTTGTATATCTAAATAGTCTAATGGGTTAATACAAACACTGTAAGTATCTCCCGTTGCAAATCCATCAACACATTCTTTCTTCTGTCCACAATATTCACAATCACCCTTACATTTATCACAATCATCTAATGGTTTCCAAGTACAAAAACAATTACTACTATCCCATTGATAATTTTTACCTAAACCTAATCCAGTTGCACCTTCACCATTTAATAAATCATTTAGTGATTCACAACATTCTTGATCAATACTTAATTTTTGGTTAAATGTTTGTGCAGTTACTCCCGTTCCTGATAACACCTCAGATAGTACCCCACCACTATATGGTGTAGAACCTGTATATAGATAAGTTTCAAATAATGAAATTGTACCATCATAGTTTTCAGTAATGATACCGAATAAATTATTTAAACTACTATTATCATTTATAACTATAGTATCAGTACCACAATTGTTTTCTTGTATATAGAAATTATCTAATGATTCACCTTTTTCCAATAGTTGGTAATAAGTCGCATCTAAAGACTCAATATAATCAGAAGTCAATGCATAAAATTTATTCTTCAAACTTAATACACTTTGTGTCAATGAATCAGTATATGTCGAACAACTAAATGTTAACCCAGTTGTAACTATATCGTTAAATGATAATGTGTATCCACTACTTAATACTTCACCACTAAACACTACAGAATGTTCTGTAGACTGATCTTCGAATAAGTATGTATTACAATCTTGAAATAAGAAGTCGTCTTGATCTTCAAAAGTTTTAGAATCCTCCAAACATTTAGTAGGACAATTATCACAATCGATATTTTTCCAATAATTAAATACATCACATTCTATTGCCTTCGCAGGGTCAATACTGAAAGTTGCATTTTTAACATTTAATATTAAATCAGAATGGTTAATATCATAATCAGTATATCTATATTCTAAATCTAACCATAGTCTTTCTTGTTGTGCACCTAATTTAACTATTTCATAATTAGATGTAGAACCAGTATTACAATCCCCATTAGGGTAAATTGTTTGTTTAACCACACCATCATCGTAATAAACCCAAGATTTTTTATTATCTATGACACAACTTAATTGTGGTACCATACAATCATTTATGGATAGTATTCTATTTGTTTGACAATCAGAAACATTTACTTGTATATTATCTACTAACAAACATAATGAACATTCATAATTCTCTAATTCTATAGAGAAGAAAAATTCTTTGTTAGGGTATAATCTTCTTAAATCGTCACATACACACTCAGGTATCGTAAACTTAAATGTTTGCCACGCTGGTTCAAACATCTCACCATTATATGGTACATTTAATTGTGATAGGTGGTTAAATATACCATCCTCAATTACCGCAATCTCTTGTTCTGTTCCTTCTAAAATAACTCCAGTGTATCCATTTGTAGGATCCCACTCCCATATTGGGTTCACACTTTGTGTATATGGTAGATAAGTTAAACCTGTATCTATATTTGTCTGTGTATCAACATTTGTATTATTAACAAATAATTTAAAATTAACTTTTAAGTCATCTAAGTATGAATCAAAATAACTATTGTTTTCTTCTTCATAAACTTCATAATCTTCTACCAATGTGTTATACCAATTATCATAACATTCTTGAGTTTTTTGTTCAATAATAGGTATCTCTTGTTGTAGTTCTTCTAATGAATCTTGTAATAATTGTAAGGAAACTAAATCACAACAAGTGTCAATAACTTCAGGATCACCCCCACCTACAGTATTACTCGTAAATATACATTCTCCATCTACAAAGTTATATTGTCCTATTAATGGTAATGTGTTTGAGTTACAACATTCTGAAGGTATGTCCTTTCCATTATATAATAATGCACCTGTGGGTGACTGAGTAAATAAAGACGGATTATTGAATTCACATCTTTTATCGTCTGTACTATCACCAACATCTACTGGAATGCAGGGTGGTGGCCAACAAGGTGGTTGTTCTGGAACGGGTGGTAATCCTAACCCTCCTGGCCCCGATGGTAGTCGTTCAAAATTCCCTACACTTAAATCATCTGTATCCCCACCTAAACCATTTTCTGAATTAGGATCGTCAATCTCACTTCTAGTCCCAAAACACGGTCCTCTTTGGTAAAGGTTATTTGACACTAATTGCCAACTAGACGTATAATAACTAGGGTCCATACTTAATGATGGGTCAGTTGTTAATGATGGATTCGTAGGTGAAGTTATTAAATATTTAAATCCATTTGCGTAATCATAGTCGTATGTACCTAAACTCCTAGCACAACCGAAAGTTAGTGGTGGTGGCGGTGGATTATCATCTTTAATACCACCTACATTTAATGCTGCCATAACAACTCCTGCCGTTTCAGGGTCTAAATAACCCTTTAACATAGAGTATAAACCTAAGATACCGATAACCCAATTTGCGATAGTGTTACCAATTTTTAATAAGTTTTGTTCTCCTTTAGTATCTGTAATTATTTTATTTTGTTTAAATTGGTTTTCAGTAAACAATGCATTTTTTTCTTCTTGTGTTGTAAATAATTTACTTATCTGTGATTTATTTTTAGTATAAATTATATTTAAAGTAATTTTTTGTGAATCAGTTAATGTTAAATTACCAGAATCGTCTGTAATAGATTTAGTTGTCACATTTAATAACTCCGCAGTTCTATTAATCGTATTTTGTGTGTCGTTATTTTCTAACTGAGATGTTTGTACCGACTCATCAAAACTAACTGTATTATTATAATCAGTAGTTAATCTATTAATATCTTGATTAACCTCATATAATTGTGTCTCTAATTCATTAACTAATTCAGTGTTATTTTCAAACTTTGCATTTTTTAATTCTGTTTCTATTCTATTTTTACTTCTACAATCTTCTAATAATTGTGAGTAAATTACTTCATCTTTTTGATTTTGTAATGTTTTAGTTTTTATACAATCGTTATATTGTGATTGTTTAGTACCATCGTTTAAATTAATCCCACCATAAACTAAATTGTTACAATATGTTGCGTAATTAAATGTTCTTAATTCAGTTAGTTTATTTTCATAAACAGTACAATCTAATGGGTTATCAACGTTGGTTAGTGCTTTTTCTATAATGACATTATCAGAGTTCTTTTGACTAATAGTTTCTTCAATTGCATTAATCTCCTTAGATAAGTCACCCGCCTCAACTCTTAACTTATCCAATTCCGACTCCATTTGCGCAGATAATCGGTTAAATAATTTTACATTATTAACTTTTTCTAATGATATATCTGTTTTATTTTTTCTCATCATTTATTTATTTCTCTACATAATGAATTATATTGTCCAATAACATTCATTATCGCACTTTCTAATGTCTTATAATCTGTCAATAATTTAGACCATATACCACACTCTAATGGTACTTCTAAATTACATACACTTTGTGTTGTTATATAATTATTATATTGTATGTCACAAGTTGGGAATAATAGAGTTAAATTAAAACATCCTGATATTTCATTCTCCACATTCGCCTTAATAGTTTTATATTTTTCAATGAATTGTAATATTTCTGCCGTATTAAAGTTTAATGACGCCAATAAATCTTGTGTAGGGTTATTAAATAATTCTCCATAAGTTGTGTTTATTTGTGAAACCCAATTTTGGTTTACGGATGCCCATTGTGTAACTGATACAACGTTACCACCCAATGCATTACAACATTCTATATTTGGTTCTAATACATTAGTGTTTTGCCAAATAATATATTCTTCTGTTACATCTTGTCTATCGTTAAAATTACCTTGTAATGTTTGTGATTCATCTACACTATTTGTAAATGCAACAAAATTCAAACAATTAATATTACTAATTGTGTTGTCATGTATAATTGCAGGATTACAAGATATGTTGTCCGCACATTGTATTAGATTATTAGCCTCATATTTTAACATATAATCAAAAGAGAAATCTATTGTACAACTACAATCTTCTAATTCTGGCAATTTAAATCCTTGCCAGTTCTCACTCCCAAATACAACTGAAACATTATTTATAACATCACAAGATAGTCTATCTGGATCAACTGCCGCACTAAACACTACGTTAGGATTTGTAGAATATGGATTGTCACCTGTGAATGGGATTAAAGTATTACTATTAGGGTCCACCGTAAAATAACCAAATGAATAACCATAGAATTCTGCGACTTCTTGATAAAGATCACTTAGTTGTTGATCACTATACCAATCTAAAACAAAATTATTATCATATATAATAGGTTCAAAACTTACTCTACCATATTCATCAATTGCCTGTACCTGCCAATTAGAAGGATTCATTAAGTCAGGATCATCTAATATTGCGTTTGGTTGTATTACAATGTTATTACCATTGTCACTATTAACAATTTCTTTAATTATAACCGACTCTTCAAAACAATCTGTAAAAATCTCAGTAGAGTAATAATTATAAACTGCCCCAATTGGATTTTGTAAATCATAATATGAATCGTTAACTTGTGTATCTATTTCTGGAAAAGTATACCCATCTAATGAAATATCTGTAGATACTAATTCTGGTTTAGTTAACTTATTACCTTCTATACAAACAATATATTCATTTTTACCATCATTAACTAATTGAAAATCATATCCATAATATGCACAACATTCAGGACTACTTATTACTGTTGTAGATATACCACCCGAACACTGATCACCATCTAAAAAAATAAATATTTCTCGAAATAAAGATGTTATATTTTGTGTCTGATTTATATATTCAACATAATCCGCATAACTATTAACATCTTGTATTTCAGGATATCTACCAGAACTTCTAAGACTATCAAAAAAATCTTGTTCGTTGGGTTGAGGGTCATTTACCTGTACACATTGTCCATTCCACAATTGGAATACGTTATTAGGTAACGTATTATTTGTAAATTCCCAAACTATAATACCGTTATCTAAAGACTTAATGGGTTTACCAACACAAGGTGCGGATGCGGAACAATATTCTGTTAATCTCCCAAATTCATTAACATAAGAAACATAGTTTGCGTCTAAACTTCTACAACACTGAGGGAATTCATCAAAACTAACTTTATTACCATCTTCATTAGTATAATAATAAAAAGGTAAACACTCTTGTAAGGTTAAATTCTCACAACTATACTCAACAGTCTCTTCCTCTACCTCACTTAAACAAATCTCCAAAGTTTTATTAGTATCACAATCTTCAGTAGAGATTTCATTTAAACAATTTTTTAATGATAATTCATAATTATTTTTAATAATCTGCCATTCTGGAGAATAAACTAAATAACTATCTTTTTGTATTAACTCTAAAAATGCATTATATTCTGCTTCCGCCTCTGCAAATGCTTGTTGTAATGTCGTCTTTCCATCATTTTGTAACGGAGTTTCAATAATAGAGTAATTAACATTCAAACAATTATCTATAGGTTGGTAATTATTTGTATTACTATTGTATGTTAATTGTGTAGTATAGAATGTCGTTCCTGTAGGAATACCATTAAAAATACCATAATTATAATTTACAAAATAATTTTGTCTTATAGTGTCTGCAGTTATAACTACGGTAGGTTCATTATCGAAATTAGGTATATAACATCTACTAAAATATTGTAAATATTCACTTCCTCCATCATAAGGCCCAACATGTGGATTATTACCATTTAATACTGTTAATACATTACTACCATAAGTTTCTCTATACCAACCACCCGCTTTTTGGAAATACATATCTGTAATACCATTCTCTACAACTTCTCCAGTTTCGGGATCAATAAAGTTACTAATTACTAAGTCACCATTAACTGGTGGTAATGGGAACCCATCATCATCATAAGGTATATTAGACAAATCAACTTCACCAGTATAAATGTATAACAACCTTTTTATTTCTTCGATGTCTAATGGTTTATCTACAACTACAATATATTCATTAAAATTAACTAATGACTCAGGCGCACCAATAAATCTAAATAAAAACTCAACCGCTTTCCTACTACCCTTACTTTTCCATAACCAAGCAATATTAAGTATCAATCTTCTATATAACTCAACATCAATTTGTTCTTGTGTAAGATTTGTTGATGTTCCACTAAATTGTCCGCCACCATTACTCGGTAAGTATAGTTTAGAAAATGATGTGTCACTAATAAAATTAATCGGCTCTAACCCTAACATAAATGCTAGATCCTTCACTAAAACGTCAGGTAAATTATTTCTTTTATTATATGTTACAACATGTGCAAACTTAATACCATTAATATATTTTTTAACGTAATCAAATTCAACACCATATATCCTAACCAATTTAGTCGCCTTTTCACCATTTAAAGTTAAATCTTCACCGTCTGCCTTTGGTAAGGTATCAAAACTATTTATTGCTTCAGTAGTATATTTTCTAAATATTATATCAGTATTTGTTTGATCTAACCCCTCACCCAATTTCGTCAATTTAGTAAGGTAAGCAATATAAAAGGTGTCGAAGAAATTAAGGTTATACCCATCATCCATTAAAGGGAAATCGTATACTTTTTTACTAGTTAATAATACACCATCATCAGTATAATTACTACTAATAATCTCTGCTCTGTATATTGGAGTAATATTTCTATTTAATATTGTTCTCTGAAAATCATCTAACCCACTAAAGAACTTCTCAATTTCAGACTCATTAGGTTTTATAAAATAAGGGATAGAGGCATCTACATTGTTACTTAAAAAGCTATATTGTGGTATATAGATACCTGTAAGTTCAGGAAATGGATTACCGTCTACAACCAAAGTTAACTCCGAATTAGTTTTTTGTGTAGCTGGTGTTATACTTTTAATATTTTTTACTATTCCATTGTGTTCTATAACATATGACCCATATTTTAAAGTAAAATTCCTTAAAGGATTTTCTTCACTATTTGTCGCAACATACTTAGAATCTTCAGTATATTTTATAGCATATGGATTATTAAAGAAATTACTATTAACTTTAAATGTTGATTCGTCACTAGAGATATCATAAACATAATCAGTAATATTATTACCTGTAACACTACCAACTTTATTATCTACGTATATTGCGGCTGGCCAATTCTCCTGTATATCTAATAAAGATGCTCTAATCATCTCGCTAGAAGAACCATACCATATATAACTCAAAGGATTTGTAATGTCTATATTAAGTTTAGCCTTAACATTACTTTGAATAGTTGATTGTGTGTCACCAGATGTACTAATATCATCTAAAGTAAAAAATTTAGATTTAGTACCCTGAGTAAATAAGACATTTGGTTTTGGATCTAAATTAACAGATATCGAAAAGTTACCATTGGTAAATAATGTAGTACCCCCCTCACTAGTAAGTTGGAATCCTACTAAATCAGGACTGAAGTTCCTATACTCAATGTTATCATTGAAGAATATTCTTTTTGCGTATCCCGCAATTTTTATTCTGTTATTATTTGCCATTTATCTCTTTAAAAGTCAGTTATATCATCAAAATCTTTAGTTGGGTCAATAGTAAACTTCTGTTCCCTCACTTCAAACAATGGTTTACCAGTAAACTGATCTTTAACTTCATATAAGTTATATTGTCTGTATATTTGGTTACCAAAGTTGTATATAGTATAAATACCATCTTCTAAAGATTTTGTTTGGTTAGAGAACAATGCATATGCTAAAGTTTCATCATCGAACTCAACCATTTCAATTTCTAACATAACAGGGTCGAAAAATGTATTTGTAATAATAACCTCTTGTTGTGGGTTACCAATGAATGGTATCGCATTAGGTTTTATTGATGGTGCCGATGAAGGAGATACCGTACAAAAAACACTTGTGGAGTTATCATTAAATGTGTATGCAACAGATGCGTTAGAGTTTCCTTGATTTTGCGTAACTGGCAATGCCCTATTATTAGAGGTTATGATTCTAAATAAATTTTGTATTTTATCTTGTCCAGTACCAGTTTCTTCTTTAAGATACTCAACTCTATAACCAACTAAATTACCATTTTCAAATCTATTTTGTAAATCTAAAGGTATCTGATTTATGTCAAATACAATTCCTTTTACATCTTGATTATCAATTAAAACACTACAGTCTTGTATTGTAGTTCTAATTTGTCTAGGTCTAATTATAATGTTGAAAAATCCCTTTGCTCCAAAAACATTAGTCGGTAATTTTAACGTATATAGCCCACCGAATATCTCATTTGTGTTGTTTGGGTTAGATGCAGGTATTAATACCTCCGCAGGATCTAAAGGCGTTAATTGTACATCTGTTATTAATTCCCTATTAGGGGTATAACTATAAAATATCTCAACATCGTTTATTGATACGTCTGCTGGTCTTATTGTTCCATAATTTCCTGTTGCCATAACTTTTTTTTTAAATTCTTATAAATCCACCTCTATTTGTGTCAATATCATTAGTTGTTTTTATTTCCGACAATAATGCATGTCTCTCAAATATATCTGCAATACCCCTATTAATAAATACTACACTATCAACTTCTGGTTTAAAAACAACCCCTAAATATTCTTCTTTTTTTGTTGTCGCACTTAATGATGTATTAAATTCATCCCATCCACCATTACCTGTTTCAAAAATTGTAGTTTTATAAGATGTATTTTTACCAAAATCATCAACTTTTTTAGTATATTTATTTTTAAATGTAGTGTATTTTATTCCAGTATTATTTATATCATTAACATTTGCGCCGATTTTATATATGGTTTTTTCTATATCTTCAGAAATAACACCATTAAAAATATTTGTAGTATCATCAGAAGTATTAAGATTAGGTACGTATATATCATCACCCGAAACATCTTTTCGATATGATTTAACTTGACTTAACAAACTGTCATCTGTATATCCCGATATATTAATATTATCTTTATAATAAAATTCTACAGGTGCACCTGCCAATCTCCCATATGTAAACGAATTAAATCCTTGTGGTTTTGTAGTTAGAGTTTCTGTTTTTGGGGTATATGGGTTATCAGTAAAAATACCCATATCGTCTATTTTTTGTGTAATAAATAGACTAACATCTATAGTATTAGGTATTTTTTGCCCAAATGCGTTTAGTTTGAAATTACCCTCTTTATCGATTTTAAATTCAGGAATAGACCCATAATAATATTTAGGACTATCCTCATCAATAACAGTTTTACCCTCAGAATTTTTTATAAGAACACTTTTCGGTATAGACCTAATAGTGAAATTCTCTAAATTTATTTTTTTTCTAATATATTTCATAACTTAAATATAAATACATTAAATTGTAGTTTGCCAAAATGTTAGAGTAGGTATTCCTCCATTTGATGGGTTTAAATTAACTCCTGGTGGTACTAAGGATTGTCTACTATTAGGTGAAAATCTATATTTATACACACCATTATCATTTCTTAAAATTATTTTTAAGTACAATATTCCATTTTCCCCTTCTAAATTACTTATTGTTATGTTATTGGGGTCAAAATCTTTTGATGGGGCTAATTCATAAACCCTACCATTAGATGCGTTGTTAAATTGTACTACACCATAAACCTCATATTCTTGATTTGGTGCATTGTCCACTAAGTCTTTGAACCAATAAATGTGAAATCCTTCATGAACTTCTTCGGGTTGTGTCACAGGATCCCCCAAAATAAATGTTATAGGACATTCATCTATCGGTAATGTAAATCCAAATTGGTTCTCTTGTTCTTCACCAACTTGCGTATAAATGTCTGAAAATGTTAGTAATTCATTTTGTCCACTATTAGGTGTATCATATAAAGAGAAACGAATAAAACTATTTATAAATCTATTTGTTCTACAAAAAACATCATCAAATATAAAATTAATGTCTTCATATACGCCAGGCTCTGCACCACTACCTCGATGTTGTGGGGAACCTAAATTAATACTTGCAGGTGTATAAAAATTAAGGTTAATCTTAAATTTATCTATTAGATTACCAAACTCATCTTCAGGTTTAAATATTACTTTTTTGTAATCAACAATAGGGTTTATAGATTTTTCTATCTCATCTTTTACAAATTTATCTTCTATTAATTCTGCGTTATCCACAGGAAAGAAATTCGTTTTAAGTGGGATATCTATAGTAGTGCCAGTACCAAGATTACCTATCAATATTTTTCTTCTATCAACAAACATCGTCTATTTCATTTTGATCTAACGTAGAGAAATCAACACAACCACCCGCAATATCTCTCTTACCTAATTCATATTCACCACTATAATCCGCTAATGTAACTTCTAAATCTAAATCAGATATCCCATTATAGTTTACTATGTTATATACACCATCCACACCACTACTACCAATTAATGAAGATATTTGTGGTCCACTAACAAACGTATATTTCAAAAATGTTGGGTCACTTAAAAGTTTTAAGAATTTATCCTGTTGGATATTTCCCACATCAGACGCACCTAATGTTATATCTTCTGATATTAATAAAAAATCACATGGCGGATCTTGTCTCTTTAAGTAAAAACGTTTATCCAAATATATATAATGTGCACCACTCTCAAATGGGTAATCAACTCCACCACCACTACTATCTACAAATCCAATATCTAATAAATCTCTCCATTTATAGACATTAGTTGCAATCTCAGTGGCATAATCAGGTATCTGAAATGATTTTCGTAATTCCACAATATCTATTGGGTTCGTAATGTTAAATTTATCAATTATTGATTGTAGATTTACTAAAGGATTTATATAGTTCGAATACTCTCTTATTTGTATTAAATTAAATGGTGTATAAATATAACCCTCATTTTTATTCTCTTTATTACTATCAATAGAATTTAAATACTCTCTATATATAGTATTAATTCTATGATAAACAACCTCTAATCTTCTTTCTAATAATTCATTTTCATTATATTCTACAATATCACCATCAAAAAAATCATCGGATTCATCTATGTTTTCATAATATAAAGAACCGACATAGTTAGGATCTTTATATGAACGTATATTATAATTAATGTTCACATCATTTTCTAAATCATACCCACCCGATATAGGAGTCCAAAATCTTGTGTTAATTGTACTACTTAAATTTTGTTGTTGTTCTAACCAGTACTGCGAGTTAACAGATGTTGGATCACTATCATTGTCATTTTTTATAATTGTTAGGTATAATTCACTTAATGGTCTACCTAAATTATCTACAAGGTTCTTCACATTAACATCAGTCTTAAAATTAAATGCCGCAACATCATCATTAAAATATGTTACACCATACGCCGCAGGATATAAATCATAGTCTTTATAATCTATCGTTAAAGATTTAAATCTCCTAACATAATATTCTGATGGTTTATCTTTTACAACTCTTTTAACTGTTGATGTTCCTAAGTTAAACCCTATCTCTGAAGGATCAATATCAATGATAAAAGTTCTCAATTTTTTATTGTTAGTTTGATTACCTAACTTAAATACCCTATAAAATTTATCATCTAAATTAAGTGTGTTATTCGCAGTTAAATCAATAAAATTATTTAATTGTATCTTATCGCCTTGATTTAAACCATGATTCATTGCAGTTCTAAACCCAACATACATTCTACCATTAATCTCAATCTCAAATTGTTCAATAATAGGTATACCATCTTTTAATGTTATTCCTAAATTATTTTTAACTATTTGTATATCCTTTTTTTCAAAAGGATAAGTAATCTTTAAAAGGTAGTTTTGTTTACCATCACTATCTAACATTCTTAATCTATCATATCCAGGATCAAAAGGGAAAAAATCACATAACGCACTTTTATTATCATTAAATTGTAACGCATCTTCATCTGGTTCATCATTATAATATCCTACCCAACCGTCCTTTTCGAAAATTCCCGCACTTAAAATTGTTTTAGTTTTTATATTGTTTTGGTTGTCTTCGTAAATTTTAATGTTTTCATTGAATATAGGATTACTAATAACAGGTTTAATCACACCATAAAATCTATATATTGTACTTTCTTTTCTTTCTTTTTCGAATTGTTCAAATTGACTGACAGTAGTATCAATATCATTTAGTGGTATTGGTTTATTAGTATTCTCCAAACCTAATTGTATCTGCGTAGTCACATTAACATTGTCTGGTAACTTTACACTATTTAATAATATTTTATTTGTTTTTTCCATTATATTACTGTACTTTCACTTTTTTAACTAATGTTTCACCTAAACAAGTTTTATATACTGTGAATGGATTATCAACCCCATTATTGATGTTAGGTGAATTATTAATATTTTCTTCCACAGAATCATTACTCGCACCTAAACCTTGTAAAGTAACTTCATTAATTCTATCCGCAAAGAAATTAGATACTGTTTTATGTAACGCAGTTTTACCAGGTACTAAACCAAAATATAAATAATATGGTGTCTGAGTCCTATTGAATTTAACACCTTTAATTGCAGTACTTCCGTTATTTAAATCATTATTTAATGAATTACCACTGAAAATTTCATCTATATTATCTGCCTGCGCAGTTTCTCCAAAATCAATTGTATCATTACCATTAGGGTAAGGTATAAATCCAGAAGTTTGTCCCAGCGCTAAACCATAAAAATAATCTGTATCACCATTTGACTTTGCATTCACATAACCACATCCATCACCAGGTATAAAAGAATCACCATCATTATATTCTGAATAAACAATTTCACCTCCATCTTCCGCAGGTAGTTCATAATATAAATTTGTACCATCAGATAATGTTATTTCAGGATAAGTATTATACTCATTCTCAAACTGTATACTTCCTGGTTTTTGATGGTGGAAACTTAAATCACCCCCTTTATAACCATTAAACCTCCTACAGAAATAATTTCTTATGTCTTCATCATGATCAAATCTTAAGAAACAATTTCCTATTTCTATGCCAATGTCGTTTTTATCGATAATCTCAACACCAACTTGTGATTGGTTTACTGTTGCTGCGATATTAGAACAAACAGTACTAGTGCAAGAAAACTCAACATATGCTCTTAAGTTTAGTGAAATGTTTTTTCTATCATCATATTTCTTAATAGTTTTTTTAATACCCAAACCTTCTAACCCTGTGTATTGAATAAATGAATTTTCGAACTTATACTTTATATCTTCATAACTAACATTAAATGTTGTCGGTGGTAATTGATCCATAATGAATGGTACATCGTCAATATCACAATAAACACTACTCCCTAACTCCATTATAGTGGTAGGTAACATTAAATTGGCTTTATATTCTTTATTATTATATTTTACATCATCATTAGGTATATAAGGCGTATAGTAAATATCACCCTCATTCCAACTTATCAAACCATGTTTTATAATACCAACATAATTATCATACTGACTTTCTGGATACACACAAGGTCTAACACCATTTGTACCACAATCAGGCGTACAATCATAAGTTTCACATTCTAAACTAGATGTTTGTTCATCCTCAGATTCTGGTTCTTCAATATCATCAAAGAAATCATCTTCTATAAATTCTTGTGGTGGGACAAATGAGGCATCAGGTACACAATCTAATGAATCTTTAAAATACTCTTTTCGTTCCACCATTCTTGTATTATCACATATATTTCTATGGTGACCATGACCACCAATATTTTCCCAAGTAGAGAATCCATTAGGGTCCTCAGTCTCCACATATTCAGGTTTACCATGAATACCCTCAACATCCCTATCTTTAACATTAAATGGTATACCTTGCGAGTTAAATGTATTTTGGAAAGAAGAGAAATTTTCGAAAACAATTTTACACCCATCAAAAGATTGGTTAGTTCCATTAAATTCTAATTCTTTAACCGCCTGATCTAAATTAGGTACCTGTAAATCATTTTCAGGTGTACCATACCAGTCAGTCACTCTTTTACCTTTAATTTTAGTAGTACAACCATCAACTGTTATAGATGGATTACTAAATATGATAGATGGTATTTTTATTCTCCATTGTTTATATGTTGGGTTACCTTGAAAATTACTATTACTTCCTCTTTCTCTACATTCAAAATCACAAAACTTATCTTTTTTTATTTGTCCGAATTTTCTTTTAGATTTTTTTAATTTATATTTTCTTTTAACTAGCGGGAAGTATAATGAACCTCCTACCCAATCATTGTAGAAATCAAATTTCAACATTCTTAAGAATACCGCAACAGGTTCCATAACACAAGAAACCCAGTCTTTAATACCAGGAGTTTGTCTACCACCACAATTTACACAACTAGCTAATTTAACAAATGTTGCATTACACCCTAAATCATCCCCAAAAGGACTTTTAATTAATGATAACCTATATTCTTTACCTTCATCTGCACATTTTAATGGGATTAATGGTATTTTTGCACAACACTTAGTACAACATTCAGAATTACTCCCACATATCGCATCATTATTTGGACAATCATAATCAGGATTAGAGCAACAACTATGTTGCTCCGACCCACAAACATCTTTACATTTCTTACATAGTAATCCACCAAATAAACATTTATTTTTTAATCTCCAACATCTACCTAATATTGCCAACGCATCAGGATCATCTTTACATGCTTGCTTTTTAGTGGTATCTGTCCTTTTACCACAATTGTCTATTGCTTCCTCTAAATTGTCTAGATTATTTGACCCATCTCTAAATGCCCATCTAACGCAATTTGCACTTTTAGAACCACTAGTTAAACATGAAGAATTATTATAACACCATAATCCATTTTGTGGTGTAGAAGGTCCCAACCCACCCCCCACTGATGATGGTTCTGTACCAGGACAAATAAAGTTGTTAATACCAAAAGAACCCCCTTTATTTGGGTTGAAGTCTGAATTAATACCATCATTAGGGTATCTACCATAATGAACTGTTGCACCTCCATTATCACCAAATCTATACCAAGCAGATCCACTAGATATAGGTGTTGTTAATTTACCAGTATTTAAATATTTCCAACCTGACTGCCCTTTCAATCCTGCGTCCGATAATTCGTTACATGTCCAATCTATACCAGCGCCATCAAAATCACCATCTGACACCGCATCCATATCTATAAAACCATTGCCAGAATCTCCTACATTTTGTGCCCTACCATTATTATTAGTACCATAACCACAACCACTGCTTTTCCACTGATTATCACCTGGACACCATCGCCGCGTAGTATATCTAACGTCTACCTTTGCAGTTTTAAAAGTGGAACTACATATACCCACAGGTAATTTAACATTACATATTGCAGTAATTAATCCATTTATTACATTTAAAATACCATTAATAAATCCTACTACAATTGCGAAGAATGTTAATAATAAACATATTATCGTATATAGTGGGTTAAAATTAGTGTCTATTCTATTGGTTGGGAATTTATTTACACCTTCAGCATTTATAATATCTTTTATACCTATAAAACCTCTCGCCTCATCATTTTTGATTTTTTGCATTCTACCTATATACTGTTTTACGGTATATACTTTTTTCCACCTAAATGGAAAAAATTCTTCTAAGTAATTATACTGGTTAGTAATGTCATCTTCATAGGGTGTACCTATAGTTATATCACTAAGTTGTTCATTTTTAGTAAATATTTGTTTTTCCTTAAGTTCTTTTTGTGTATATTCACCAAAATTAAAATTGTTATTTGTGTTAGGAACTAAATATTTTGCCCTTTCTCTAAGTCTTTTATCATTAGATGTGGCATCCATAGATATTCTAAATCTATAATCACCTTCAGTTGCGACTCCTTTAATACCATCAGGTGAAGGTACTAAATTACCAAATTCATCGGTAACTACTTTTCTTAAGTTCATTGGTACTAAAATTGACCAATTACCATTATCATCTATTGAGTCTTCTTTAAAATTAAATATTTCTACATTACCGTCAACAGTTCTCCTTATCGCCTCTAACTTACCACCACCAGTAATAACCTCATCAAGTTTACCCATCTCTCTGGCGGGTTTACAATTTTTATTTAATGAATCTTTTTCATCATCAGAAAAAATACTACCCATAAAAATAGATGTAGGGGTAACTTCAAAATTAGGTTCAATATCATATCTATTAATACCTAACGCACTACCAACACTTAAACTATCACACCAATAGGGTTCGACTGTTATTGGAATATTTTCTGAAAATATCTGTGGAAGACTGTCTAAATTATTAGAACCTTTAAATTTAAATTTACTCTTAAAAAGATTATCACTATATCCTTGATCAATTAATTCAAAAGGTCTAGTCGAAATGAATCCAATGTCACTAACATCCATATCATAATGTAAGAAGTGTTCACCTACAGGTACACCAAATAAAATATAATCGCCAGATTCGTTAGTTGTGGTAGTATACTTATAATATTTTTCGTAAATTTCTAAAGTAGTCCTGTCATCTAATATTTCTCTCTTCTTAGGGAATGTACCAACAGGAGTATGATCTAATTTCTGTTGGTTTTTAGGTAAAACATTATATCTTAAACCATTAGAATTCTTTTGATCAGAAAATGGTTCTGTATATGGATATATAGATGACTTTACAGGGTCTTGTAAATCCGAATCTTCTACAGGTACAAATATAGATACTTTTACATTAGGGGCACCAAAACCACCATTTACTATTACTCTACCCGCAACAACACCATAATCCGCACAGAAATTCTGATAATCGTCTTTTTGTGATATTTTTAAACTTAATATTTCTAAGTGATCATAGTTTTGATTAAGATCAACATTAACCTTTAAATATCCATTGTCTTCACCTGGTGTTGTCCTAATTCTATATGACTTAGACATAATTTAATTATCATTTTTTTTACTTATTATCGTATACTTCAATATCTTCAATATCCTTAGTTACATATTCTTTAGTTTTACTGAATTGTTTTTCTCTTTTTTTCAGTTGTCTTTTTACTTTAAATTCCGCATATTTACTAAATATACCCATTAAAAAACCTTTAAACTTATTACTAACTTTATCTAGTTTTTTTGGTAAAAAGAATGCAAAAAACATTTGTCCTACTAATACTAGTATAACTAAAGGTATTGCAATTACTATAACAAAAAACGCAATTAATCTAAATAAAAAACTACTTCCTGTTAAATCTGAAGGTAATAATTTTAATGTTTCTTCTGAAGGTATATCACTCACTACACCCGAATTTGATTGTTTGCACGTACTACATCCCATAACTTTAATTTTTATTATAAAACTAACTCATTTTTTAAAAAAGTAATTATTATGAAGTAGAAATTGTTACTTTAATATCTTTATTAGGGTATTTTATTTCAAACATACCATTAGGTTCACCAAATAATGTATATCTACCTAAAAGATCAATTTGTCTTGTTTCTTCATCAATATATGGTTGAGCGATTTCATTTAAAGAATATTTACCATTTTCATTAACTTTGTTAAATACCCTTAAATCTGTTACGTTTAATACACCTCCCACATTATTGATATTTTCAACCAACTGAGAAATATAGATATTGTCCCCCATATCCCACCTGTTGATATCGAAATAATTTTTAACACTATTAATAACACCACTAATCACATCTCCTTTAGGTACTGACTTATCCGCAAAAACATCTATTTCAAAACCTAAATTAAATACTTTACCATTTTTGATGGTTACATAATCATTAATCATTCTAAAATCTGCTAAATATTCTGCAATATTTTGTTTTAACGTTGACGTAGATTGTGTTGTAAGTTTACCATTCGCATCTAACGCTAAAATAGAAACATTAATTTTATTTCTTTCTTCCCAAACGCCAGTCCTAAATGGTACACCAAATTTACCAGGCATTAGAGGTATTCTACTTTGATAATCTTTTATCGTAACACATCTTTCTTGTGCGGAAAAATTGTATTTTACTAAATTTCTTATTTCTTCTATTGAAGGTTCTTCTTTTCCCCCTAACGCTGGTATTGGATTATTAACACTAATACTATTCCTTATAACTCTATTTATATCTTCATCATCTCCATTAACAACAGAACTAATAACACCTAACCCATTAATAGTATTTGGACCTATATTAGTATCTTCACCACCACCAACTCTATATCTCACATATAATGTATTGTTTGGTGATGGTATTTCACCTAAAGAAAGGTTGTTAACTATATTCCCAATTCTATCTATTTGTCCTCTACAACCAACAAATTCGTTTAATTCTGAAATATCTTCATCTCCAGCCCCAAAAGTTATTTTACAGAAACCATTATCCGTATATTCTTTAATAAATCTTTGTGGTGCGTTTTTCCATTTACCCACTACAATACCTTCATTGTCTGAAACAGTATTTTCATCGACAGTGTAAACTTCACCTTGTGCCAATGCTGGTACTTCATACCAATTTAAATCGAAGTCGCTAAATTCTTCTTCCGTAGGTGTGGTAGTTAAATTTGTACCTTCTTTAGTTATAATATTTTCAATAGACAATACATTATCTTCAGGTAAAATAACCTCTAAAAATGGTTTAAAATCAGAAGCCCCTAAAGTCTTTTTATATATTTTAGTAAATCCATTTAACATTATCTCTCTTTTAGTAAGTGAATAACTTTGGATTATACCATTACCATCAATATTAGGTATGATAAGTCTATTAGGTATCCCACCTGTTGCAAATGGTGATGAGAAGTCACAATCCTCTAACAACTCAAATATTTTACCCGCCCCTGATGCTTGTGAACCTTTTAATATTTTAGGTGCGTAACTTTCATCAAAAGTATCACCCTTTACTGGTATATTAGTAACCGTCCAATCTACTAAAGTAATACTAGGTCTTTTACCTGGAATATTTAAACCAAACGTCCTAGCCAATTCTAATAATGATGATCTCTCTTGTGCATAATTAATCTGAGTTTCATTAAACATCCTATCAGTATGGAAACTTAACATATCACCTACCGCAGCGTTTAATTCTAATAACATCATACCTACTGATGCATCGTTAAAATCTGAAAACGTTTCTGGATAATATTTTTTAATGAACTCTACAAGTTGTTGTCTAACATCTGAGAAATTCCTAGCATTATAATCTATCTTTTTCGCCATACTTTAAAATGTTAATGTTACTGTATCGGAACTTTGGAATGTTCCATCTGTCACAGTATAAGTTAATTCTACAATTATTAATTCTTCTATGTCATCGTTCCTAAAATTAATACTATTAACTATTAAATTAGGTATATATCTAGATATACTATCGTTCAAACTTTTTTTAATATCATCGTGTGTTATACTATCATTAGGTTCAAATATGAACTTTCTTAAATCACTGCCGAAATCAGGTAAATATAACCTATCACCTTTATTAGTTAATAATAAATGTAATAAATCTGCCCTAATTGCATCTCGATCAGTTTGATTTAGTTCAAAATAAAAACCTTTTTTACTATCTTTAAAAGGGAAATCAATATTTATATATCTAGTCTTTGCCATTTGTATATAAATATTGTACTATATATTTTTTTAAAAGAAATGGTAAAATAAAAAAAGTCAGAACTTAGTCTGACTTTGTTAAATACTTTATAAGGTTTTAAACTTACTTTGTTATATTCGTATTTCCTCTTTCGTGTTTTGGATCATACGGGCAATGTAAACATCCATTACCACAACATCTACCTCTTCTTATATGATATGATTCAGTCATAACCATTCTACCATCTTTGTCGTAGTAATAATCAGAAGGAAGGAGTTTGTTTCCAAACTCCCTCACATATAATTGTTGTACCCAATCGTTAGTAGCATTTACTGTCATAATCAATTATTTTTTCTTTGATTATAAAACGCCAACAATACTTGGTATGTTATCGTTACATCATTTCCCCAATTTACTTTCATAATATTTTGTATTTAAACCCCATTTAAAATTATTTAATAATTCAATATCATAATCACTATTTTTATGATTTTCAGAAACTTTATTACATAAAAATATAAACATATTTTGTTCAAAAATATTTTTCATCACATTGATATGTTTATGTACCCATTGGACATTTCCTATTTCATATCCCTTTTTACTGTCTATTCTATCTAACGAAGCAGTATATGTTTTATCATTCCAACTAATCGGTAGTGTAATTTCAATTCCAGATAAATTACATTTCCCATTTTGTTTTTTATATAAATCATATATGTATTCTTTTGTTAAATCAAAACTTAAATTTTTTCTTATGATTCTCTTAGATATTTTATTTTTAGTTAAATTGTACCATAATTCACCATTTATACCACCTTCTTTATTTACATTATTAATACAACCACAAGATACTATTTTTCCGCTACGTAAATGGGTACCAAAAATATCTTTAATTTTACCACATTCACATTCACATTTATATTTTATATGTCCATTTTTGTTTTTATGTAATTCAGAAAGAACTTTTAATTTACCAAAAATTCTACCAACCATTTCAATTTTTTTCATAATTCACAAGTATTTGTTTCATTTTATAAAAATGTTGTGAAATTAAAAAAGTAAGGAAATTTTATTTTTTTCCTTACTTTTTTTAAATTTAAATAACTTCGCAAGATCCGTTAGCGCAAGCAACTTCTCCAGATAGGTTAGTATTATCTTGTAATTCGATAACCTTAGTTAAATCAACGCTAGTTAATGAATTCATCATTGTGTTATATGTTTCTTCATCACAATCTTCAAACGGGGCCTGTTGGTATGTCCCCCCATTATAAGGTAAAACTGATAAACCATTATAATGTTCTCTATTATTCCACATCCATTCCCCCGCAAGTTCCCAATCTTCCTCTTTTAAAGAAATTGTTGCAGATACGTTATGTGTGTTTTGTCCACCTCTGTGTCCAAACTTAATCCACTCTTTAGAAACCTTTTTAACTCTCTCTAACAATTCAAAAGGTGACTCATATCTTAAAATAGAACCTTCAGGTGCTTTTTGTGGGATAGATATAACCGCAGTATCGTGTGGACGGAAAATCTCGTCCTCAACCAATTCTGGATGGTTAATAGATAAATAAGTGTAAATTGCTTCATTCTTACCAACTCTGATTCTTCTGATATAATAATCATTATGCCACGCATGAATTCCAGAAGATGTCCCTAAAACTAAAGATGACGTACCCGATGGTTTAACTGTAGTTGTTCTAGCAGCTTTATTAATACCTATCAACTTAGCAACTCTTTGATTTTCTTCTTTAACCGCTTTCGCTGCAGATTTCATATCATAACCTAATACTACACCTGATCCGATACCTGTCATCCCTACACCGATTAATGCGTCTTTTTGTGTAGTTCTTTTCCACACATCTCTAAGATAATGGAAGTCTGTGTAACCCGCTTGTAATGTTCCAATAAACGCTGCACCTTTAACTCTTTTTTCAAAGTCTTCTTGTGACTCTATATCTGAAGCATTTACTTCACATAGGTTACAGAACTGATAAGGTCGTAAACCTATCTCACAACATGGATTAGTACCCCAATCTTTATCATTAGAGAAATAAATTCCTGGTTCACCTGCACCACTTAGTTCAATTCTTTTCCATAAATCTAAGAAAAACTCTTTAGTTACTTTATGTCTTAGTAATACCGCTGAATTGTTAGCTCTACCTCTTTGTGGGTTAAGTTCCCACCACGCACCTGACTTACAAGAAATCATTTCATCATCATCTGCACTAAATAAACTAATCAACGCCGCTCTACGGATACCACCCGCTAAAACTGCGTCTGCAATATGACATATAATATCATGTGTCTCAATAGGTGTAAGTTTATCTCCATCTGATTTTGCATCTAATACCTTTTTAATATTATGAATACAATCTTTTAGTGGTTGAGGTCCCGGTGCTTTACCACCTGAAGTAACCAACAACGCACCTTTTTGTCTAATATCTGAAAAGTCAAATATAGGTGTAGATGATTTAACACCGAAATAAGACTCTACCAATACTTTAATTGCGTCTGCCCATCCTTCAATAGAATCACCTATTAGATATCTTCGACTTCTATTTGGGTTTGGTTTCTTAATGTCAGGTAAAGACTCAACGTGATGTCTCTGTACTGAAAACCCTACGCCTGTACCACCTAATAATAAAAACATTGTTTCTGAAAATGCGTCAACATGATCAATAGGTAAATATGCGCAATTATAAACCCTATTAGGTGAAATCTCTATCGGTTTACCACCAAACTGTAAACTTCTCATAGATGGTAAAATTTTCTTATCATATACCATCTTATACACCTCTTCAATTTCATCCTTAATCTTAGGATATTTTCTTTGGTGCATTTCTTTATTTCTAGTTACTAACTCTTCCCATGTCTCCCTTCTATTTTCTTTTGGGAGATATTTGGCGTATTTCATATACACCGTAATGTCTGATAAAATTTTGTTTGATAACTCCATTTTTTTACTTTTTTCCTTTTTTTTAGGGGTGAGAATTCCCTAATGACTTATCATCTAAACCATCAAAAAATCTTCCCTATTTAATTAATTATTATTTACCGAACTCCTCTTCTTCTCTATCGTTTGTGCGATAAAATCAGACGTTTTCTTTTTCTGTCCTTTTTCGTGTTGTAAAAGTGTTACGTCAGTACTTTCGCTTGTGTCGATAGTCAATGTTCCATTGTCAAATACAATGTCGTCAAAAACAACTCCGTCCCTACCAAATCGAGATTTTAAGATGGCTAATGTTGCTCTCCCCTCTTCTTTTTGATCTAATGTCTTAGCAACTGACAATATAAAGTGTCCGATTTGTCCTTTCTTAATAGAACCACCCATCATATTCGCCTCTACTAAGTCCGCACCAATTGCACTTCTGTTACCTTGTACCGCAGTCCACCCAGCAATATCTAACTCCGATAACATAGTTTCAAATTGTCTCATCACATTTCCTTCACCACTATACTCATCTTTGAATTGTTTAGTGGGTTGAATACAATCAATGTAATCAACGAATACTATGTCTGGTTTAATACCACTAGAAATTAATTTACGTAGGTATTGTTTGATATGTGGGATAGTAGTACCATCACTTGACATCTTCTTAAGTATAAGATTACCTTCTAAATTTTGGAATCTAGGTAGTAGTTCTTTTACTTCTTCCTTTCTTTCTCCCAACTCACTTAGTTCTATCTCAGTAAAACATGTTAAGTGTTTTCTTTGGATAACCTTAACATTATCCTCAAAGAAAATTTGTACTACGTTTTTACCCTCTAAATACGCAGTGTTTGCCATTCTAGTAATTAATGTCGTTTTACCAACACCAAATGCTGCTAGAATAACACCCAACTCACCTTTAGATAAACCTCCACCCATAAGGTTATCAATACCTACCAATCCTGTCGGTATAGGATCTCTAAAATCATCAGCTAAAACTTCTTCAATAGCGTGAAAGATATCAACACCCTCGTCTTTTTCTGTTCCTACCGATATAGCCTGTTTAACTAATTCTTCACATTCATCATATCTATCAAAATCTCCAACATCTAGAATTTTTTGGATTTTTTGAGTAGCCTTCTTAAGTTCTTGTTGTTTGCAGAACTTAATGGCAACATCTTGTGTATGTAAACAGTCTCTATTTTCAGATTCTCTAACCTCTTTAATAAGTTCAGTTGCCGATTCTCTAGCAATTTCTCTTCTAACTTCACTCTTTACTATATTAAAGATAGTTTCATAAGACGGAATGGTTTCATATTTTTCATAGTAATCCTTTATAGACGCAACAACGAGTCTCATGTACTCGTTGTCGAAATAATTAGGATCGATAATAGAAATAATACTCTCTGAAAACTTATGATCCTCTACTAATTGTTTTACTAATTTTACTTGGAAACTATATCCTAAATAACCTAAATTTAAACTCTCATTTTTCGCCATTCTTTATCTGATTTAGTTATTAATAAATATGTCGTCAAGTTGATAACCGCAATAATTTTTTGTATAATTTTTCGCACTCAATCCCTGTTGCAAATAATCAATGATTTTAGGTATAATTTTTCTTATATCGACATCATATCTTACGTTTGGTGGGTAGTCATTTCCACTAAAAATTCTTTCACTTACTACTTTTCCTTTGTACTTAATTTGTACAGTAAAAAAATCTTCATTTTCGTAAATGTCTACATTTTTTGTTTCTTCTTCAGTACTAGTAGAATAATAATTACTATATCTTTCCATATAATCATAAGTACGTTCCTTAAATAAGTTTCTTATCATATCTGATACCCCATCAACTAAATCTTTAATCTCATAAGACATTAACGAATCTTTATTAAAATCCATAACTGGAAAATTTCTTCCAACAATAGGGTTTCCGTTAATCATAAACAAAAACTCATAAGGGTAACTTTTATACTTCTTTTTCATAATCTAAACATTTACATTTTTAAAATAATTCTTTTCTTTTTTAATTATCGATAGGAATGGTTGTAAGAAATTTATATAACCTTCTCTACCTCCAGGTATCGCCCACATTAACCCATCTTCTATCATCATATTAATTACGTTCTTAGTATCTCTACCTTCAGGATCCATAGTAGTACTAAATAGGTAATCTAAATCAGTTTTAGACTCTTCAGTTAATAGTGGATTAGATAAGTCTATTAACTTTTCGTTAACCTCATAAATCATTTCTTTTTGTGATCCTTTGGTAACTTTATTTAATATGTTATCTAATGTTTTCAATCTAGTTTTTCTTTCTTTTTGTATTTCTTCAATTTTACTAAAAATATATCCCAAAGTCAAAGTTTTTTCCATTATTTCAGGAAAAAATTTCACCAATGTTTTCTCACTTACACCAACAATACCTTTAATGTTATCACTAACATCACCAGTTATCATTTTTATAAGTTTTAAATTTGATGGGTGATGATCGAAATCTACTAAATAGTTTTCTTCAGTAACTATTTTTTTAAGATTTAAATCGTAAACTGAAACTCTTTCATTGATTAATTGACAAATATCTCTATCTCTTGTCATAATAACCACTCTTTCGTCCTCAGACATATTATTTACATAATACCCTATAGAATCATCCGCCTCAACAATATCATCTCTGTATTGTCTTATAAATAACTCTTCAAGATAAGAATATAATCTTTCTTTCTGTAAATATAAATCTATTTCTGATGGTGGTTGTTCGTTATAGAAATCTTTGTCTCTATTAGACTTATAGTCTTTGTAAATATCGTATCTTAGTCT
>Ga0208645_1000685_pt1 | contig 34102 bp, 49 predicted proteins | sample VirMetDEL_Sep_01_FD_184519 | JGI IMG/M metagenome (GOLD analysis project Ga0208645, IMG submission 184519) | Aqueous microbial communities from the Delaware River and Bay under freshwater to marine salinity gradient to study organic matter... | ecosystem: Environmental > Aquatic > Marine >... | reverse complement strand
GCAAACATTAAACATTTTTTGAAAGGAAAAAAACGATGATTAATCTAGCAATAGGAATAGAAAAAGAATTTGATAACCTAGACTATTTCACTTTAAGACGTGAGATTGAAAACAATTATTCTCATCTCAATTACTTGCGAATAATAGGCGACGGCAGTTTGCGAAATGGTGGCGAGGTAGTTTTCCCACCTTTAGCATTTAACGCAGAGTCTACGTGGTCTATTAATAGCGAGGTAAATGACATAATAATTAGACTAGGTGGGAGAATCTCGACTCAATGTGGACAACACGTTCATATAGGTTTGAAACCTATTACAATGGATAGTGAGCAATTTAACATTGAATCAATTGCCAAGTTTAGACAAAATAAATACTTTCAAGACTCTAATGACCATTTACAATTCGAGGTTATAAAAGATGTTTGTTTTAGGTATGCAAAACATCAAGCGATTATAAACTCTATTGTGTCACGTTCTAGACGTGGTTCAAGATATTGTGCAGAAATAAGAAATAGAATTCATGAGATAGAATCTTCTTCTAACATTGTTCAATTAAAATCTGCCATTAGTGGCAAGTTTAATGCTATTAATTTAACTAACATTCATATTTCTAGTAATGGCAAAATCGAGGGAAAAGGTACAATTGAGTTTAGGCAACATCAAGGAACACTATCAACAGAAAAACTTAAAAATTGGATAGAGTTTCTAGTTAACTTAATAGACTATTCTAAGAATCATAGATTTACTCTAGTGGATCAAGGTTCAAGATATATAGAGACTCTAACAAATACGATGCCATATGGAACAAAGCTTTATAGAGTATTTGAAATGTTACAGACTCCTAATGGAGCAACGACTCAAGAGATTATGAATCATTGTAATATTAACGATGCAAGGTCTGTTAGAAGAACCATTAACACAATAAGAAGAAAATTAGGTTCTACTCAATCTGTCACAACATTGAACCAAGAATTTTATGGACATCTTAATGGTTCTTCTAATGGTCTATACGATTTAAATGGTTACAAGATTCCAATGGAAATCGAGAGAATCTCAAATGGTACAATACAATTAAATGATAGTGATGATTGTATATGGTCTAATCTTAGAGAAGATCTAAAGACATGGTTTCAAAATAGAGTGACTAGGTTAAATTAACCTAGTCATTTTCACAAACAAACAAACAAACAAAAGGAAAAGTAAAATGTATAATAGAACAGAATTATTAACAGTTATTAACGAAATTGAGAAAAAAGATAAATCAATTTTATGGAAATCAAAGCAATATAAAACTAGAGGTAAGAGTCTTCCATGTAATTATAGAAGACTCCAACAATTAACAGATATTGGAATCTTGACTCCAATTACATTTATTAAAAAACATTCAATGTATGATGAAACATCAATCGATAGATATATTGAAATTTCAAGACTCCATAAACAAGGATTCACTTTACCACAATTACAGAGTCACTTTCATGGTAAGGTTTCAATTAATAAAATTGATTTGTCAGATTTTGAAAACAGACATTTAACAAATGAAGATAAAACTAAAATCTTAAATACTATTGAACAATTAACTAAATTATTAAAAGACAATCTCTAGACTTATTTCCTGATTTTAATCGGTGGGGGCGTACCATATACGCCCCCATTTTTATATTTGACTATCTGGGCAGCCTTGCCTTGAGTTCACCACAAACAGCCCCCAGCTTTTTGAAAAACGGCTGCCAAAAAAATTTTATAAAAAAAATTCTTGACCTTTCGGCACTGAACACCTATACCATAAATTATGAAAAAATATACATTACATGGTTGGGATGGGGAGCATACCTTGCCTCTATCTGGCAACCCAACGCAGATAATTGATCAAATCACTGACAAATCAGAGATGGCATTTAGAAATAGGGAAGATTTACGTAGAACTTATGCGTCTATGGTATCTGACTGGACTGGTGACTCTATTCGATTTGGCTCAGATGAGGAATTGATTGAGGACTTGGTTGAAAGTGGTGTGTTAAAGGAGCAAAAATGAAGAAAAACGAAGAAAGTTTCAGCGACTGGAACGGAGAAAAGCTAAAAAAGCATAGAAGCAAGCTAAATCTCAGTCAAATAGACATGGCTAAGAAGATAGGTCTAAGCGAAAGAGGCTACAGATGCTATGAAACTGACAAGTATCGCATACCATTGTCTGTAAAGTACGCTGTTTTGTACTGGACAGAGGCGAAGAAGGCTGAAAAAGCCGTTCAAGAGCTGAAAGAATATGATGATGAGATTAAGCCTTTAACAAAATATGAAAAAGATCGTGTTTGGAAGCTTTGCAATGCAATAGATCATACAATTGGCGATGCAAACAAGCGTCAAGATGAGCTTTGGGTGTCGAGATTACTTGATCAGAGCAATCGTGAAATGACAATGCTATTGCAAAAAGCAGTTTAGTGTATTAATATCTCCAAAAGAGCATTATTTTGGAGATTTTTCATGGCGAATGGACCTTTAGGTGGTTTTATGCCGACCCCTGCGTCACCATCACAACCTCCTCAAGTCAAATTAGACACAACTGCGGCAAGTCGTGGTACTTTTAACGATTTTTTAAGGAATATGGGTGGTTCCTCAACTCCTCCAAGTATGATGGCACCATCTATGGGTGCCATGAACCCCTTGCAAATGGCACCCGCTATTTCTGACGTTGATATATTCAATCAGCCTATACAAATGATGTTTAACGGTGGTGAGGTTGATGACTTTGGTGATGTGCCAGGTGATACAAGTGATCCGTCTATTGGTGATACAGAAGATCGTTCAGAGTCTGATTCATTTCAAGATGCTTTAGACAGCATAGATTTAGGTTCAAGTGATGACAGTATGTTTTCAGATGACCCAAGTTCAGCTACTCCAATGGGTTTAAGTATGCCTTCTGGCCAAAACTATGGCAGCAGAGCAAACATACCTAACTTAGACGCTAATACAATTAATTTGTTGAAGACTGAAATTAATAGTAGAAATGAAGTATCTTTATCAGATAGAGATGATCTTTTTAACAAAGATTTTACTTTGAACGATAAAGGTAAGCAAGAATTAGATAATTTAAACAAGACTGCTTTAAATGAGGTAATAAGTGGTGCTGTACCTGCTTCCAATTACATATCTGTTGGTGATAAATCTGGATTACAAGATACATTAAGCTTAACAAAAAGCCAAGATGAGATAGATCCATTTGACATACAACCATCTTATCAAAACTATGGTCTACCAGGTGTAAGTGGTTTGCCAACAGTTCAGACAGAAATGAGAAGTAGCCTTGCTCAACAACAACTTGATGCTCTTAAAGGGTTAGTTGGTGATAAGCAGCCAACGATAGGAGAGCAACTACAACAGAACGTATTGGCAGATAGAGGTAGGGCATTAGGCCCTACGACTTTTGCAGATGATTTGGCAAATTTTAGTGCAAACGTGAGGGGTCAAACACCAAACGAAAATAGCAGAGTTGGTGATGATCAACTTGCTATAGATGAAGCTGAACGAGCTGCTCAACGAGCAAGTACAGTTGGAGATGACTTTCAGATTGCATTAGATCTTGTTGATGCAAGGCAAAAAGCATTAACAGCAAGAGATGCAAATGTAAGAGATATGGATGACATCGACAGAGCATCTGCTGGCAGAGCTTCTGATTTTCCAACCTTATCAACTGCACCAGAAGATTTTGAAGAAAACGTAGGCAGAAAGTTTGACGCTGATCGTATGGCAGACATTGAAAGATTATACGGAGAAGATATTGGTCAGACAAAAGCTGGGAGGGGTTCAGACCCTACACTTCTTGAAGGATTAGGACTTCCTACACCAGCAACAATATTTGGTGACTTCATAGAAAGAAAGTCCAGAGAAAACATGGCTAACGAAATAGCGTTAGGCAGACCTATGGGATTAGGTGAAACATTATTTGGTTTTACAGCACCTAACTTACAGACACAGACCATGAAAGATTATATGGCGAACACTCAAAAGAATGTTTTGAATGAAGCGGGTGATGCAGAAACAGTTTCACGTAGATTATCAGAAAATCAATTAATCAGAAACGATAGTGGTCGTGTTATTGGTATAAGAGATGCAAGTGGTAGATTAGTTTCTGGAACAGATCCAAACGTACAAATGCCTTCTGGTGATAGTAGTGATCCAATCATAAGACCTATAATTCCCGTTGAGGAAGAAGAAAAATCAGACGCACCTCCAAGTATTTTGGGTGCCGCAATGCCTTCTGGTATTGGCTCAGCACCATTCATAGTTGAATCACCTTTTACCACAAATGTTGGGGACTTTAGAGGCACTGGATTTGATGTAGGCGATTTGAACGCATTAATTGCACAAATAACAAGACAACAATTACCAAGGGCTATGGCTAAAGGTGGTGTAGCTAAGTTTGCCAATGGTGGTTTGATACAAGCAGTTGATGACTTCTTATCCACAGGAACATGAACTTAGATTTTGCTGAATATTTAAGCGATGATGAGCTATCCAAAATAGCTCCTATGCTTGAGCGTTTGAACACGCTTGAAAAACAGAAAATTAGCCAAGATAAATATTTAGATTTTGTAAAACGTATTTGGCCTAACTTCATTGAAGGAAGACATCACAAGATATATGCAGAAAAGCTTCAAGCCGTTGCAGATGGTAAAATTAAGCGTTTGATAGTTAACATGCCTCCGAGGCATACCAAATCTGAATTTGCGAGTTACTTGTTTCCTGCTTGGCTTATGGGCAGAAGATCAGATTTAAAAATCATTCAAGCAACACACACGGCAGAATTGGCTGTTGGGTTTGGTCGTAAGGTTAAGAACCTAATTGACAGTGAAGATTTCAGAGATGTTTTTCCAGATATAAAACTAGCAAGTGATGCGAAGGCATCTGGTAGATGGTCAACAAATGGTGGTGGTGAGTATTATGCTGTTGGTGTGGGTGGTGCTTTAGCTGGTCGTGGTGCAGACTTGTTAATCATTGATGACCCTGTTTCAGAACAAGATGCACTAAGTCCTACGGCTTTGGATAGTATTTATGAGTGGTATACATCTGGACCACGACAGAGACTTCAGCCAGGTGGCTCGATTATCATTGTTATGACACGTTGGGGTATCAAAGACCTAACGGCAAGAGTTTTACAAAAGCAAGCTCAAGGAGGTGCGGACAAATGGGAAGTGGTAGAATTTCCAGCGATATTTCCAGAGACTGGAAACGTACTCTGGCCAGAGTATTGGAGCAAAGAAGAATTAGAAGGCGTGAAAGCCTCGATTCCCGTAGGAAAATGGAACGCTCAGTACATGCAAAATCCGACGGCAGAAGAAGGAGCGATAATCAAGAGGGAATGGTGGAACATTTGGAATCGTGATGATCCTCCCGCTTGTTCTTATGTAATTCAATCATATGATACGGCTTTTACAAAGAATGAGCGTTCTGACTTTAGTGCTATAACCACTTGGGGTATTTTTACACCAGTTGAGGGTGAGGGTGATGCTATCATCTTGCTTGATGCAGAAAAGGGAAGGTGGGATTTTCCAGAACTAAAGCAGAAAGCAATGGAGTTATGTGAGGCATATGAACCTGATATGATACTGATTGAGCAAAAGGCTAGTGGAACGCCTTTAACACAAGAGTTAAGACGTATGGGTGTGCCAGTTACACCATTTACGCCAAGCAAAGGTTCTGATAAGTTTGCAAGAATGAATGCGTGTGCACCAGTCTTTGAGAGTGGCATGGTGTACAGACCTGATGCTAATTTTGCAGAGGAGGTTGTTGAAGAATGTGCAAGCTTTCCACATGGAGATCATGATGACTTGGCAGATTCGATGACACAGGCTATACTAAGATTCAGACAAGGTGGTTTTATATCCACACCTGACGATGAGGAATTTGAACCCGCTTACAGAAGAAAGATGGAGTATTACTAATGGCAGCATCAAATGATAAACTTGCAGATGATTTAGCAAAAGCTGGAGAAAAAAGAGGTGTTGACGAAATATTGGGAGTTGACACGGAGCCAATGTCTGTAAGGCAAATAAGAAAATTATTGGTTAAAAAAGGCGTTTTACCTAGACCTATGAACATGGGCGGCGTTGTTCCTGGTCGTGGTGGTAGTTTTAAAGGAGTAAGGTAATGAAAGATAAAATGAAGAGACTTGCAGAAAACATTTTAAAAGCTGAACAAGGTTTGGTTGGTGCTAACATAGCAGCTAATCCCATAAGAAATTTGCCAGGTGTTGTAAAAATTGAGATTGCAAAAAAAATTGTTGGAAAACCCAAAAAAATGAATATGGGCGGTGTAGTACCCGGCAGAGGCGGTAGTTTCAAAGGAACAAAGTAATGTCAGATGAAGCAGATAGAATTAGAGCTTATCAAGATTTAGCTAGGCGTGGTCAGCCAGTTCCCGGCAAGAACTTTGGTACTGGCGTAACACCTAAGATAAAAAGAACAGAGCCAAAGATTAAAGTGATAGACACAACCAAGATGAAGCAATTAAAGCTTTTGAAAAAGGGTGGCGAGACATCTCCTTTGAAGGATATAGCTAAAACAATTACTGATATACAAAGTGGCAAAACTGGCGTTAAGACTGTGGATACACAGAGGAAGAAAGATGCCGCTATGATAAAGAATTTGAAAAAATCTGCAAAAGTAAGTAAAGTTAGTGCTAGGCCACAGACTTTTAGTATAACACCTAACCCTAAGAAAGATCCGTTTAGTGTTCAACAAAAGACAATTCAGATGGCTAACGGAGGCGAGGTTGTTAACATGACGAGATCAAGAATGATTAACCCAGAGACAGGAGAATAGTATGGCAGACTATGGTAAAATGAGCAAGTCACAGCTTTTAAACAAATATGGTTCTTTTATTAAGAAAAACTTTGGAAAAAAAGAATTAGATTTTGTCAAAGGAGAAGACACTAGTGGAGTAAGAAAGTACATACAAGATTTAGATCCAGAGCCAGTTAAAAAGAAAGATGGTGGCGATGTAGCTAAACCTAAAATGAGACCTAAAAGCCTTAAAGCCGATAAAACAGAAATAATAAATGAGGAGTTTAGCAAAAAGGTAGCTAGGCAAAATGCAAAAAATAAAGAAACTGGAAAAGCTAATTTAAAAAACTTGCCAGGTTCTAAAGAGTCTTTGGAAGACAATGATGATATTTTTAAGAAAGCTAAAAAGATGGCAAAGGGTGGTATGATAAAAACAAGAGCACGACCAAGTCCTATGAGAGCCATGAACAAACTAGATGACGCAGTAGAAGAATTTATTGAAACAATTGAGCCGTTTCAAGGCACAGTAAGGAAAGGCGAAACTCTTAGAAACATAGATGGCAAAACTATGATTGTCAAAAGAACACCTAATCCTAATTTTGGTAATATGATATCAGATAGAGACAGAGCAATGGTAGGTGCTATGTTAGGAGGGGGTGGCAGAATGATCTCTGACGCAGACAGACGTATGGTAAGTGAAATGATGGGTGCTAGAAGGATGGAAGATGGCGGAGTTGTGCCAGCAAAATTAAAAGGTTTTTCTAAATTACCAGAAGATGTGCAACAAAAGATGAATCCAACATTAGCAAAAAAATTCAAAAAAGGTGGACCTGTTAAGATGGGTTCTGGCGGTGGTGTCTGTAGAGGTATGGGTGCTGCACGAGCAGGTGGAAAGTTTAAACTTAGATAATCATGGCAATTGAAAAAGTAAATGGCGTTGAAAACGTAGAACAACCTCAAGGCATACAGATACCTTTGCCAGAGGCAGATATTACACCTGGAGTAACAGAACTTGATGACGGCTCTGCTATCATAGGTGAAATACAAGAAGAAATTGAAACAACTTTACCAGTGCCATTTGATGCCAATTTAGCAGACTTTATTGATGATGATGATCTTGGTGTAATTTCAACTGATTTAGTTGGTGCCATTGAAGATGATATCTCTTCTAGAAGAGAGTGGGAAGACACATACAAAAGTGGCTTAGAGCTTCTTGGTATGAACTATGAAGACAGAACAGAGCCTTTTGATGGTGCTTCTGGTGTTGTTCATCCTCTATTAGCAGAAAGCGTCACACAGTTTCAAGCACAAGCATACAGAGAAATGTTACCTGCGGGTGGTCCAGTTAGGACAGTTATTGTGGGTTCAGAAAGTCCAGAGTTATTAGCACAATCAGAGCGTGTTAAGAACTACATGAATTACCAAATAACCTATGAAATGGAAGAGTATGACCCTGAATTAGATCAGATGTTGTTTTACTTACCAATTGTAGGTTCTGCTTTTAAAAAGATTTATTTTGACCCATCAATGCAAAGAGCAGTATCAAAGTTTGTTCATGCAGAAGATTTAATCGTTCCATATAACGCTACAGATTTAAGAACATCATCACGTATAACTCATGTAGTAAGAATGGGTAAAAATGAGATTAGAAAACTTCAATTACAAGGGTTTTATAAAGACATAGACTTGCCATCAACAGATGGTGGTTCTACTAACTATGATGAAGTAAAAGAAACAATAGATGAAATTCAAGGTGTAGAAAAAAGTACAAGTGATAATGAAGAGTTAACTTTATATGAAGTTCACACAGATTTAGATCTAGTAGGTTTTGAAGATATTGGACAAGACGGAGAGCCAACTGGATTAAAGCTACCTTATGTTGTAACAATAATGGAGAAATCTGGTGAAGTCTTATCGATCAAAAGGAATTTCAACGAAATTGATCCGTTCCGTAGGAAAATACCTTACTTTGTACACTATAAGTTTTTGCCTGGTCTTGGCTTTTATGGCTTTGGTCTCACGCATATGATAGGTGGCTTATCAAGAGCCTCAACATCAATACTAAGACAATTAATAGATGCTGGTACGTTATCTAACCTCCCTGCTGGATTTAAAGCAAGGGGTGCAAGAATAAGAGATGATGAAACACCTCTTAGCCCTGGAGAGTTTAGAGACGTTGATATGGTAGGAATGGATTTAAGGCAAGCAATCATGCCTTTACCATTTAAAGAGCCTTCCCAGACCTTGTATTCGCTATTAGGAACCCTTGTAGACTCTGGTAGACGTTTTGCGTCAATGGCTGACATGAAAGTTGGCGAGATGAATGGCAACGCTCCAGTTGGCACCACTATGGCTATAATGGAGCGTGGTACCAAAGTTATGTCTGCTATACACAAGAGGCTTCATTACTCACAAAAAATAGAATTTAAATTACTTGGAAGAATATTTGCTATGGATGTTCCAATGTATCCATATCAAGTTCCAGGTGCTCCACCAGAAATCAAACAAACAGATTTTGATGACAGAATTGATATATTACCAGTTTCAGACCCAAATATATTTTCTATGTCACAGCGTATTGCTTTGGCACAAACACAATTACAGTTAGCACAAAGTAATCCAGACATTCATGGGCCCAATGGAATGTATCAAGCCTACAGAAAAATGTATGAAGCATTGGGCGTTACAAACATTGAGGCTGTGTTGCAACCTCCCCCTCAGCCTATGCCCATGAACCCTGCAAAAGAAAATCAAGAAGCTTTAAAAGGCGGTGCTTTAAATGCTTTTCCAGAACAAAATCATCAAGCACATATATCTGCCCATTTAGCTATGGTAAGTACTCCAGTAGCACAAGCTAATGCTGCTATAATTATGACATTACAAGGTCATATATCAGAACACATTGCTTTAATGTCAGAATTGCAAGCACAACAAGAAGTAATGGCTTCAATTCCACCAGAGCAACAAATGATGATGCAACAAGATCCAAATGCTATGAAAGCAATGCAAGATCAAATAGCTTCAAGAAGTGCAGAATTAGCTGCTGAAATTCAAGAACAGTATGCACAAGCCTTAACACCTCCACCAAGTGAAGATCCTCTTGTAACAATAAGAAAACAAGAGTTAGCTTTAAGAGGTCAAGAGATAGCACAGAAGCAAGATCAGTTTGAGAAAAAACAAAATTTAGAGAAGGAAAAAGAAAGAAATGATATTCTTCTTGATCAACAAAGATTAGACCAACAAGAAGAAATAGCCAATCAAAGGGATCAAACAGCTAGAGATATTGCAGCAATGAAAGCTATGAAAGGATAGGTTATGGTTAGTTCAATTAGAGAAAAAATTTGGGAAGTTGAGAAAGAGAAAAAGAGAAAAAGAAGACTTGCAAAAGAAGGAGTTGTAGATGCCGTTGAAGAAAGGGTCAAGCCAGAAGACAATCAGCAAGAACATACGCAAGTTGAGGAAAGAGAAATATCCACAGAAACAAGCAATAGCGATAGCGTTGTTAAAAGCAGAGAAGTCAAAAAAGAAGCAAAAAAAGGCAGACCAAAAAAAACCACAAAAAAAAATAATAAAAAAACGTAATGGTGGAATTATAAAGAAGTTTTCTGAAATAGCTAAACCACAAAGATTTCAGGGGATTTTTTAGAGGTAATTATGGTCGTTGCTGAAATTCTTACAGGTATAGCACTAGTCAAGAAAAGTGTTGACTTCATAAAAGAAAATATATCCACAGTTCAAGATATACAAGGCATAGCTAAACAAATAGATGGCTTTTTTCTAGGCGAAGAGCAGATGAATAAAGGTCAAGGCAAAGGTCTATCATTAAAAGAGCAATTTGGCTCAGTTGAATCAAGTGCAGAAGATTTTATCAATCGAAAACTATTAGAAGAACAAAGAAACGAACTTAAACAATTAATAAATTTAAGATTTGGACCTACTGCTTGGGATTCTATATTAGCTGAAAGAGCAGAAAGAATTAATCAAGCTAAAGAAGCCCAAAAACAAGCCAGAATAAAAGCTAAAAAAGAACAAGAAGAAATATTAGAGGTTATTAAATGGGTCGCATATGGGTTTATCATCATTGGTTTATTAATGGCTATGATAGTTTTTGGTGTAAAAGCTTTCGCAAAAGGTAAAATTTATAATGCACCTAAAGACTACACAAGAAATCAAAAATTAAACAATGGCACTATAACACCACCTAAAATGACCACTTGTAGATTAAAAAAACAAAAAGTTTTTAAGGATAAGATGGCGTGTATTTATGTTGGTGCTCAAAAGACATATGAACTGGAATTTACAGATATTCATGTAGGGTGTCCACGCAATTATCAATGTGTTTTCAATCCTAATGGCCAAGAGCCTTCAATAGATAAAGTAATGGAAAGCTTACGAAGCATAGCTAAATAGGAGATATTAATGGAAAATATGGTGTTAGATGCATGGAATGATTTAACGTACTTTGAGGGTATACTATTTACAGTATGGCTTTTTATTTTATATTATGGAAAATGTTGGATAGATAGCAGGTTTAAAAAATGACAGTTGAAACTTTTTTAAAATGGAAAATTTTACCAAGACTAATGATGCTTGCTAGTACAGTCATGTCATGGAGATGTGCTGAATGGTTTATGCAGCTTGAAGTTCCTACAGCTGCTCAATCCGCCTTTGTATCGGTTGTTATGGGTGTAATGACAGGTGTGTTTGGTATATGGATGGGGCATGAACATAAAGGAGATAATATTAGTAATTCTTCAACAACAAATAAATGACTGTTTTCTTATTGATTTGTTACTTAAATTCAAATATTGATGACAAAATTTATTTTAAAAACGTGAATGATTGCATTTTTTATGCAGAAAGATTAAATAAACAAATGATTTCTGTACCAGAAAAGGTTGAAAGTTATCAATGTATGTGTAAACTTGTATCAAAAGTTGATATTGATAAAGTCAAAGTTTATTAGGAGGTAGCAATGTTACAAGCTTTGATAGGTCCAGTAACTGGACTTCTCGATAAATTTATTCCAGACGCAGATCAAAAGGCAAAGCTCGCACACGAGATAGCCACTATGTCTGAAAAACATGCTCAAGAAGCTTTACTTGCCCAGTTAGAAATAAACAAAGCAGAAGCTGCAAGTGGCTCAATTTTTAAAGGTGGATGGAGACCTGCTGTTGGATGGGTATGTGCGATTGCTTTTGCATATCATTTTATTCTTAAAGATTTGATCATATTTGGTGCCAGTTTTGCAGGAGCAGAGCTTCCAGAATTGCCAGAATTTGATATGGGTACACTTTTAACTGTTTTGGGTGGAATGTTAGGAATTGGTGGATTGCGGACATACGAGAAGCAAAAAGGTCTAACTAAATGAATGAAGAAAAAGTAGTAATTTGTTATATACATAAAATAGTTATGCAAGAAGTAGACCAATCAGAACCAATCCCTTTTTTGGGTGAGTTTAAATATAAAGAGTATAAATGTCCAATGTGTATGACAACACTTAGAGAAGATCAGTAATGGATGGTGTGAACGTAGCACAATTCCTTTTAAAGAACATACGTCAAAGAAGAGATGAGTTAATTCAATCTTTGGCTGATGGTTCGATAGACTCAATAGAAGACTATCGGTTCATAACAGGTCAAATACGAGGACTGACTTGGTGTGAAGAAGAAATAAGAACCTCGATGAAAGGTATAGACGATGACTAAAAAACTTTATGTGCCAGATAGATTATTGGCAAAAAAACAAATTAATCCAACTCCAACATCAATATCAAAAGCTTTTGGAAAGTCAGAAGAGCCTAACAAAAATGAAGATGATCCATCAAAAATAGATGTATCAGTCATTGAAAGATTGCCACAACCAACTGGTTATAGGCTTTTAGTAATTCCTTACTATCCAAGAGAAAAGACAAAAGGTGGTGTTTACATACCAGACGCAACAAGGGATAGAGAATCATTTGCAACTGTTGTTGCTTATGTAGTCAAAATGGGTCCAGATGCCTATAAAGACGAACATAAATTCCCAAATGGAGCGTATTGTTCTGAAAAAGAATGGGTACTTATGGGTAGATATGCTGGAAATAGGTTCAAAGTGGAGGGTCTTGAGCTAAGACTCATAAATGATGATAATATTATAGCAAAAATACTTGATCCCACAGATATTTCGTATGTATAATGGAGAGCATGATGTCCGAATCACAAGAAAAAATTGAAGTTTTAGAAAATGAAGAAGAAAATGTCATTGTTGACATAGATGAGTCTTCAGAAAAAAAACAAGAATCTTTAAATTCTCAAGCACAAAATGAAGAGCGAACAGATGTTCGTTCTGACAAGCCAGAAGAAGAGCTTGATGAATATTCAGAAAATGTTCAGAAACGTATTAATCAATTAACTGCTAAAAGAAAAGCCGCTTTAGAAGAGGCTGACGCAGCTTTTAAATATGCAGAAGAGCAAAAAAGGCAGAATGAAGAGCTTCAAAAACAACTTAAACAATTAAACACTGGATACACTTCAGAGTTTGGTAATAGAATAGAAGCACAAACTGCTCAAGCAAAAAAACTTTATAAGGAGGCTTTTGATGCTGGAGATGCTGAAAAAATGTCTGAGGCAAGCGACCTCATGGCTAAACTCGCTATTGAGAACGAAAGACTCAGAATCCAAAAAGCAAGAAATGAGCAAGAAAGAACAGTTGCAAATAATGAAGGACAGAGCAACAACCAAGAAACCCAAACCCAAGCGAGGCAAGTCAACCAAAGGCAAGAAATAGATCCAAAACTACAAGGTTGGCTTGATAAAAATACTTGGTTTGGTCAAGATATGGTAATGACAAGAGGAGCACAAGTCATACATGAGCAAGTTGTTGCTGTAGATGGCTTCGATCCTACAACTGATGATTACTATAAAGAAATTGATAAAAGAATCAGAAAAGAGTTTCCTCATAAGTTTCAGAGTGACAGAAAAGTCGCCCAGACTGTCGCACCTGTGAACGGAAAATCCGTTAATAATAATGGGCGGAAAAAGCAAATAGAACTTACTCCTGGACAAGTTGCGTTTGCTAAAAAAATGAGAATACCTTTGGAGCAGTACGCAAAAGAGGTAGCTAAAATAGATTCCAGGAAAGGAGCTTAAAATGGTGGATAGAACCAATCGAGAGTCTGTTACTCGTGAAAAACAGGAAAGATTTAAAGCATGGACACCTCCATCAGCATTAGATGCTCCCCCAGCACCTATTGGTTACAAACATAGGTGGATTAGAGAACGTGTTATGGATTACGATGATAGAGCTAATGTCCATAAACGACAAAGAGAAGGATATGAATTAGTACGTGCAGAGGACTATCCAGATGCAGATTTCCCTGTGATTGATGAAGGCAAAAATGCTGGAGTAATTGGTCAAGGAGGACTTTTATTAGCACGGATTCCAGATGAAATAGTCGAATCAAGAAATGAGTATTTCATGAATAAAACAAGTACCCAGATGGAGGCTGTTGATAGAGATTTGATGAAAGAATCAAACCCTTCTATGCCAATATCAAAGGAAAGGAAGTCTCAAGTCGCTTTTGGTGGCAAGAGGCAAAGTTAATAAAATTCTTACTTAGGAGTTAAAAATGGCAAATCAAGATGCTGCTTTTGGCATGAGACCAGTCAAGATGGTAGGGGGTGCCCCTTTCACTGGTGGTCAAAGCCGATATAGAATCGCTGCCAATTACGGAACAAGTATTTTTCAAGGTGACATGGTAGCCCAAGTCACTGGTGGCGGTGTAGAAGTACACGCTGATGGAGGATCAGTCCCAATAGTTGGAGTGTTCAATGGTTGTAGGTATACAGACCCTACAACTGGAAAAGAAACCTTTTCCAATTACTACCCTGCAAGCACAAATGCTGCGGATATTGAAGCTTTCATTATAGATGACCCAAATGTTATCTTTGAAATTCAAGCCGATGCTACATTTCCAGTTGCAGATTTATTAGGTAACTTTGACATTGTTTATACAAGTGCAGGCTCAACTGTAACTGGTATTTCTGGTGCAGAGTTAGACGTAACAACAGGTGCTACTACTGCTACTCTACCGATCAAAGCGATAGACATATCACAAGATCCAGAGAATAGCGATGTTGGCTCCGATGCGACTAATGTCCTTGTTGTGATTCAAAATCACATATTTGGGCAAAAGTCTGCTGGATTAGCGTAAGGAGATTAGATTATGGCTATTTCAAGAGCACAACTCCAAAAAGAGTTAGAACCAGGTCTTAACGCTTTATTCGGCATGGAATATGATCGTTATGATCAAGAGCATTTAGAAATCTATGACACAGAATCTTCAGACAGAGCGTTTGAAGAAGAAGTAATGTTGAGTGGATTTGGTAATGCAGCAACAAAATCAGAGGGTGCTGGTGTATCTTTTGATAATGCAAACGAAGTGTATACTTCAAGATATACAATGGAAACTATTGCTTTAGCTTTTGCACTTACAGAAGAAGCAATGGAAGACAACTTGTATGATCAGCTTGGAGCTAGATACACAAGAGCGTTAGCAAGATCAATGGCACACACAAAGCAAGTAAAAGCCGCTGCTACATTAAACAATGCGTTTAATTCAAGCTTCACTGGTGGCGATGGTAAAGAGCTTTGTGCTACAGACCATCCTTTAGGTGGTGGTGGAACATTTAGAAATGAGCCATCAACTGCTGCAGATCTTAATGAGACATCATTAGAAAATGCTCTTATTGACATTTCAAACTTTGTTGATGAGAGAAATATGATTGTAGCATTAAGGGGAATGAAACTTATTATTCCACCTGCATTACAATTTGTTGCAGACAGATTACTTGAGTCCACTTTAAGACCAGGAACATCTGACAATGATGTTAACGCAATGAAAAACATGGGTATGTTACCAGAGGGTTATACAATTAACCACTTCTTAACAGACACAGATGCGTTCTTCATCAAGACAGATGCACCTAATGGTTTCAAGTATTTTGAAAGAATTCCATTAAGTACAAGTATGGAAGCTGACTTTGATACAGGCAACATGAGATATAAAGCTAGAGAGCGTTATGCCTTTGGTTTTTCAGACCCTCGTGCTGTCTTTGGTTCTCCTGGAGCCGCATAAAAATATTCACATATTTTTTAAGGGGTCTTTTCAGACCCCTTTTTTTTGTGTATAGTTAAATTACCTTGACGAACAATTAAGTTCGACAGAGCCAAGACAAGGAGATTTATATGGCTAATTCAACATTCTCAGGTCCTATACGATCTGAAAGCACAATCAAGACTATTAGTAAAAATGCTACTACTGGAACAATCACAGAAGTTATGACTATGGGTGATGCACCAGTTGCATTAGCAGACGAGAACAAAACACTCGATAATGCAACACACAGCGGAAGAACAATGGTTGTACCAGCTATAACTGCTAATAGAACAATTACACTTCCATCCCCAACTGGAGGAGCTACATTTAAGCTTATATATGGTGGTGCAGCAGAAGAGACAGAAAATCTAATAATTGATACTGGCTCAGACACTAACTTCTTTATTGGTGGTGTACAGCACTTAGACACTAATGCAGATAACGTATCAGTGTATGCAGATGGTAATTCAAACTCAAAATTAACACTTACTGATTTTGGTATTATGGAAATTAATATCATGGCTAAAGATTCAACAAATTGGTATATTTGGGGTAATGTAGTTTCTGAAGACGCTCCAGCTTTTGCTGATCAATAATAGGAGGTATAAATGGCTGATGCAGTAACCTCTCAAACTTTAATTGATGGCGAGCAAATTGCCGTACTGAAGTTTACAAATATTTCTGACGGCACAGGTGAATCTACCGTTACAAAAGTAGATGTTTCTGCTTTATCATCAAATGCTAGAGGGCAAGCTTGCACAAAAGCTACCATTGAAAAAATATGGTGGCAGTGCAATGGCATGAAAGTACAAGTTTTATTTGATGCTACATCAAATGTTTTTTGCATAGAGCTTGGTGAAAATCAAAGTGGACATCACGATTACACATCTTTTGGTGGATTAACAAATAATGGTGGAAGTGGAGTTACTGGAGATGTACTTTTTACCACTGTTGGTGCCAGTTCTGCTGATACTTACACAGTAATAATGCAAGTCAGAAAGCTTTATTAATGCCTAGGAAGCAAGACAAACAGCCTCCTAAAACTAAAAAGTATTTCCGCTCCACTAAAAGTGGTGCGGGAATGACCAAAGCAGGTGTTGCTCGATATAGAAGAGAGAACCCTGGAAGTAAATTAAAAACAGCTGTTACAGGTAAAGTAAAAGCAGGAAGCAAGGCATCTAAAAGAAGAAAATCATTTTGTGCTAGAAGTGCAGGTCAAATGAAACAGTTTCCTAAAGCAGCAAAAAATCCTAACAGTCGTTTAAGACAAGCTAGAAGAAGGTGGAAGTGTTAATATGAAAGCAGAAGATGTTTTAAAATTATTAGAAAAACACGAAAGTGAATGTAATAGGCGATATGCAGAAATACAAGATAAACTTAAATCTTTAGATAGTAGGATATGGGGTATTTATGGTGTCATTATAGTTGTTGCAGTACTTGAAAAGGTATTTTAGATGGTTATGGGTCGCTCTCAAATGAGTCAGCAAGTCTCAAAACCACCGAACAAAAAGAAAAAGAAAAAAAATATAAAGATAAAAAAGAATGCCAAAAGACGCTTGTTACAGAAAAGTTAAATCTCGATATAGAGTTTTTCCATCAGCTTATGCTTCAGGAGCCATAGCAGCTTGTAGAAAAAAAGGTGCTAAAAATTGGGGTAATGCTAAGAAAAAAGCAAATGGTGGTGTTATTAAAATGAAATATGGTGGAGATGTAGCTAAAGGCAAAGTAAAAAGACCATCAAAAAATCCTAATATTGCAAGAGGTTGTGGTATTGTTATGGAAAACAGAAGAAAAGTAACAAAGTTTAGATAATGGCTGTTCGTAAAACAAAATCTGGATTAGCACTTAAAAGATGGTTCAAGGAAGATTGGAAAGACGTAAGGACTGGTAAGGCTTGCGGAAGGAAAAAGGGAGAAAAGCGTGGTACACCTTATTGCAGACCTAGTAAACGCATATCTTCTAAAACACCTAAGACTGCTTCAGAAATGACAACCTCAGAAAAAAGAAAACGTATATCTCAGAAGAAAAGATTAGGTCAACCAGCTGGAAAGCCTAGAAGAGTAGAGGCAGCTAGGCGAAAAAAGAAAAAGTAATGGATGAATATATAAATGTTGAAGACAAAATTTGTGAAGAAATACGTCTTTGGTCACAACATGCACTAGAAATACCTAATAAAAATTACAATAATTTACCTTCTTGTCCTTTTGCCAAAAGTGCATGGGCTAACGATAAAGTTACTTTTGCTTTTAAAAATTTATCAAATAATGATTTAATATATTCATTAGTAAACTATTTTAATGATAACAAAGACTTAATAATAATTGTTGATATGAATTATCAAAACAATGAAGATTTCCATAACAATTTAAATAATATTAACGAAAAAATAAACAAAAGCCTATTTAAGCAAAGAGATATTTGGTTAATGGGATTTCATCCAGATGACGATGTTAATGATCTAATTGATGATGGTTCATTTGAAGAAATTGTTGAAAAAGAATATGCTTTGATATTTGTACAAAGATTAAGTAAGCTTCAAGAAAGTGCAAATAAATTGAAGAAACTTGGTTATTATGATAAATATTATAATGAGTATAATGTTGAAGACATTTATGAGCAACGTGAAAACTACTACAGGAGACTAAAATGGCAATGAGTCCAAGGAAAATGATGGCTATGTCAAAAGACTTAGCTAAAGCTGCTAAAATGATGGAAGGTGGCAAAGTTAAAAAAATGAGAGGTGGTGGCATGGCTAAAAAAATGCGTGGTGGTGGCATGGCTATGAAGAAGATGAAAAAAGGTGGTAAGGCTTAATGGCTACATCAAGCTCAGTAGATTTTGAATTAGATGTAGCAGAATACATCGAAGAAGCTTTTGAGCGATGTGGTCTTGAAGTAAGAACTGGATACGACCTTCAAACTGCAAGAAGATCCATGAATATTATGTTAGCAGAGTGGGCTAACAGAGGATTAAATCAGTGGACAATTGAACAAAGAACACAAACAGTTACTATAAACGATTCAGAGTATAGCTTAGACGCAGATGTCATTGATATTTTGTCTTTGGTAGTGAGAAGAAGTGGTACTGACTTTTCAATGACAAGAATTAGTAGAGACACTTTTTTAAATTTGCCAAACAAAACTTCAACTGGTAGACCTACTCAATATTTTTTAGATAGACAAATTACACCAAATTTAAAGTTGTATCCAACACCAGAGAACAGCACAGATGTAATAGTTTACGATGCTCTAACACGCATACAAGACGCAGATAGTGCCGCTAACACAATGGAAATACCTTTTAGGTTTTATCCATGTCTTACTGCTGGTTTAGCCTATTATATAGCTATGAAAAAAGCACCTGATAGAATACAATTATTGAAAACAGTATATGAAGAAGAATTTGAAAGAGCTATGGCAGAAGATAGAGATAGATCTGCTTTTAATGTTGCTCCAAAGTTAGATTATTATAGAGTTGGTTAATGGCTTTTGCTAGTGGTAAATATGCTTATAGAATTTCAGATAGGTCTGGATTTAGATATCGTTTGAAAGATACAAGAAAAGAATGGAATGGATCTATTGTAGGCAAAGATGAATATGAAGAAAAGCACCCACAATTAGAGCCTATTAGAACAAGACCTGATCCAGAAGCTATAAGAGATGCAAGACCAGATGTTAAAGATGACAATAAAAAGTTCATTGTGTATACTAATACTGGGTTAGGAAATATAGGAAGTTTGCTTACAACATTTAGTGCAACGGCTTCAGTTGGAACAGTTACAGTGAGCACATCATGAGTTTTACATACACAACATTAACGGCATCAATTCAAGAGTGGACACAAAATGACGAGTCTACATTTGTAGCAGAGATACCTTTTTTTATTCAAAATGCTGAAGAAAGAATATTTAAAGTAGTTGATTTAGACTATTTTAGAAAAAATGTAACTGGCTCTATGACAAGTGATAATAAATTTTTACAAAAGCCAAGTGATTATTTGGCTAGTTTTTCGTTGTCATATGTAAATGCCAGTAATCAAAATGTTTTTTTATTGCAGAAAGATGTAAATTATATTCAAGAATTTAATCCGAATCCTAGTGATACTGGAAGTCCAAGATTTTATGCTTCTTTTGATGTTGATAATTTTATTGTGGCTCCCACTCCAAATTCAGGCTATGCAGTAGAGTTGCATTATTTTTACAGACCAGCTTCTTTAACAACAGTTGATTCTGGAACAACTTGGATAAGCGAAAATGCACCAGATGCATTATTGTACGCAAGCTTGGTGGAGGCTTACACTTTTATGAAAGGTGAATCAGATTTAATACAACTTTACACTGCTAGATTTACAGAATCTATTAGCAGACTTAAATTATATGCTGAAGGTCAAGAAAATACTGATGCTTATAGGGAGGGATTGGTTAGAACTCCAAAACAATAAAAAGGTAGCAAAATGAAAAAAAAATTAAAAAGTGTAGCCATAGTTGGCTTGGGCAATAGTTGTTCCGAATACATAATGAGTAAAATTAGGAGTGAACAATTTGATGAAACTTGGGCAATAAATGCTATTTCATCCGTAATTTATCACGATAAAGTTTTTATGTTAGATCCAGCATCAAGATTTTTAGACACACCTAATGCTGGTAAACAAACTGATATAATGTCTCAAAGACTTAAAGCAAAATTAAATATACCTATTTTTTCTTGTGAATTAGATAAAAGATGTCCAGATGTAGTTGAATATCCTTTGCAAGAAGTTTTGCAAAAAACTGGGTATGCTTACCTAAACAACACTGTAGCCTATGCAATAGCTTATGCAATTTACAGAGAGGTTCAAGAATTACATCTTTATGGAATTGATTTTACACACAAAAATGTAGCTTTTGCAGAGGCTGGTAGAGGTTGTTGTGAATTTTGGTTAGCTATTGCAACTACAAAAGGCATTAAAATAAATATAGCTCACAACTCCTCCTTATTGGACACCAATGTCCCCGAAGATCAAAAGTTATATGGTTATCATAGACTAGATAACCCATTAATATCTACTGTTTCCAAAGGAAATTTAATGATTAAACGAAAATCTAAAAAAGACCCACCAAATCCAGTTGACTTACCTAATGTTATTGGTAGAGAAGATATACCTGGCGTGACTTATGAGGAGAAAAAAAGTGTTTAATGTAGGAGTATCACAAACTGGAAAAGTAAATGTCATGACATCAGATCAAGGCGGATTAACAAACGAACAAATAGCGGATTTGGCCGTTGATAAAATAGTCAGCATCTCCGAACAAGCTCCGCCACATATTAGACAACAAGCTAAACAATTCAGAGAATATCTTAAAAAAGTATTGTATCATTATCTACTATTGGCAAGAAAGGAAGAACGTGGTACTATTATTCAAGCCTTGAGATCAAGTGGTCAAAAGGAAATGGCTGAATATATAAGGAGACTCTAATATGGCTATAGCACAAGCAATGTGTACTTCCTTCAAGAAAGAGTTGTTAGAAGGTGTACACAATTTTAAACTAAGCGGTGGTGACACTTTCAAATTAGCACTTTATGCAGAAGGTAGTGGTGGTAAATCATCTACAACTGCAACACTAGGAGCTGCAACTACTGCATTTACAACAACTGGTGAAGTCGCATCTAGTGGTTCATATGCAACTGGTGGTGGTTCTTTAACAAGAGTAAATCCAGCAACATCTGGAACAACTGCATTTACAGATTTTGCTGATCTAAGTTTTACAACTGCAACAATTACTGCGATGGGTGCTTTAATATACAATAGCTCAGACAGTAATAAAGCTGTTGCTGTTTTGGATTTTACATCCAACAAAACCTCTACAGCAGGAACATTTACAATACAATTTCCAACTGCGGATGCTTCAAACGCTATTATCAGAATAGCCTAATCAAAGGCTAACCGATGGCGAACATTAACGGTTGGGGTCGAGGCACATGGGGAGAAGGAGCATGGAGCTCTCCTCTTCCTGTAGAAGTTACTGGTGTTTCTGGTACTACGGCACTTGGTAATGAAGTAGCCTCTGCTGGAGCTACTGTTACTCCTACCGGGATTTCTGCAACCTCATCTTTAGGTAACACAGTTGAAACTGGAACTGCTAAAGTTACCCCAACGGGTGTTCAGGGTTCTGGACAACTTGGGGATGAAATTACAAGACCACAAATTGTAGTCGGTGTAACGGGTGTTCAAGCCACTAGTGCTCTTGGAACGGCTGAAGCGGCTGGACAAACAATTATTTCCCCTACTGGATCGAGTGCAACTGGTGCGATTGGCGACACAGTTGAAACTGGGACGGGTACTTTTACTCTTACTGGCGTAAGTGGTACTTCTTCTGCAGGTGATGTAGCAATAATAGGAAATTCTTCTGTTACTGGAGTAGGTCTTGCTGCAACTGGAGAAACAGGAACGGTAACTGCCCTTCCATCGATAGAGGTTGTACCAACGGGTGTTTCTAGCACTGGTGAGATTGGCGATGCTTTAGCGGCGGGTGGAGCTAAAGTTGTTGAGGATGCTATCACAGGTACTGTTAATATTGGTGAGGAAGCCGTAAAAGGTGATGCTAATATTTTTGTAAGTGGCGTTTCTGCTACTGGAAACAACGGCACTGTTAATATTATTGGTGGTTGTAATTTCGTTTCTACGTCTGTAATTGGCACAACTTCTTTGGGTGAAGAAACTATTCTAACAGAAATACCCGTTCCAGTTACAGGTATTTCTGGAACCGAAGGTATAGGAACACTTGTCATAATACCTGAATGTGTGGTATCTTTAACTGGAATTAGTGCCACTGGTGCAACTGGTGAGGAGCAAGTTTATAGTTTAATTGAGCCAGACCAACTGGCAAACTGGGTAGAAAAGGCGGCATAAATTATGGCAGAATATACTAATGATTTAAGATTAAAAGAAATAGCTACAGGTGATGAATCTGGAACTTGGGGTACATCGACAAACACAAACCTAGAACTAATAGGTGAAGGTTTAAGTTTTACCACAAAAGATTGTTTTGCCTCTAATGCAGATCAAACAGAAACTGTGGCAGATGGTTCAACAGACCCATTAAGAGGTATGTACGTTAAGGTAACATCTTCTGCAACATTATCTGCAACAAGAGTTCTTACTATTCTACCAAACACAGTAAGTAGATTACAATTTATTGAAAATGCTACAACAGGTAGTCAAATAATAACTATAAAACAAGGTTCAGGTTCAACTGTTAATATTGCAAATGGAGAAGTTAAGGCAGTATATTTAGACGGAGCTGGAAGTGGAGCGGCAGTTGTTGATGCGTTTACAGATTTAAATTTAGGTGGTAATCCAACATCGACCACACAAACAGCGGGTAACAATACCACAAGACTTGCGACTACAGCATTTGTAACAACAGCAGTCGGTAATGCAGAGCCATTTCCATCGGGTACATCAATGTTGTTTCAACAAACATCAGCACCTACTGGTTGGACAAAGCAATCAACTCACAATGATAAAGCACTAAGGCTAACATCTGGAACTGTAGGAACTGGTGGTAGTGTAGCTTTTACTACTGCAATGGCAACTCCTGCCGTTAGTTTGGGTAGTGTTACTGGTAATCCTGGAACAAACCAAACTGTAAGTGCAGGAAACTTGGCTGTAAGTATGAGTGGTAACATCTCAAATACAACATTATCAACAAATCAAATTCCAAGTCACGAACATACCACTGCTCTTGGTGCAGGTGGTACGAATCATTTGGCTATTATAAATGCTTCAGTTAACACACAAGCTGCAACTTTCTATAATTTAGGAGGGAATACTGGTGGTGGTGGATCACACAATCACGGACATAATTTAAGTGGCAGTATGACTGGTGCTCCAACTTTAAGTGGTAATGTAACTGCAGGTAACTTAGCAGTAGCCGCTTCAACTGCCACTATTAATGTGCAATATGTAGACTTTATTATAGCTAATAAGGATTAATATGAAGTTAGAAGTAGAAGATAATTGTCCACTTAATAACTTTAAAAAATGCAAACAGTTTAAATGTGCATGGTTTGTGCAAATGAAAGGTACAAATCCAAATGATGGTAAAGAAGTAGATGAATATGCTTGTGCTATGGCATGGTTGCCAATGTTGTTAGTAGAGAATGCAATGCAGTCAAGACAAGCAGGAGCTGCAATAGAATCATTTAGAAATGAAATGGTAAAGGCAAATGAGTCAAATCAAAACTTATTACAATTATCAAAGTTTATGGAACAAAGAACAAATAAGGCATTATCATAATGAATGATATGACAAAAATTAAAAATATAACATTTATATCTAAATACGAAAACATAGCTTCTGATGATTACTGCGACAGAATGATTGCTAAATTTGAGTTATTATTAAAAGATTCTTCTGTTCATATGGCATATGGTTCAGAGCAAAATGGTTCTAAAAACAGAAAAGATTTTCAATTTTATTTTGATGAAAAAAGAAATGATACAGAAGATTTGGCTACAGAAACTCATAAGATATTAGATATTGCTTTAGCAAAATATATGGATGAGTTTCCATCGTTTGCTATAATACCATGTTACAGTAGAGTTATAAAAGTTCAGAAAACACCACCTAAAGGGGGGTTTCACGAATGGCACAGAGAACATTTTCTTGGTGAAGCATCACATAGAATATTAGCATGGACAATTTATTTAAATGATATACCTAAAGGTGAAGGTGAAACTGAGTTTCTTGAGTATGGCGTAAAAGTACAACCCAAAAAAGGAAGTGTTTGTTTTTTTCCTGCCTCTTGGACACATACTCATAGAGGAAATGCAGTTTACACAAAAGATAAATATATAGCAACTGGTTGGTACTATCAAGTTTAAGGAGAAAAATTATGGCAAAAATAATATATATATGTGAAGGTCAAGAAGAAAATACATCACGAATAGTTATTGACGGTGAGTACATTGACTCAGCAAACTTTGTTGGTTTTGTTGATAGTAATATTCATGCTATTCAATGGGATGGTACAAGTGGAGAAATTGAATATAAAGATGATACACCAAATGCAACTATATCTGACATATCTTCTTATGGTTTTGAAACAAAATTTGCTACAGAAAAACAAACAATAGCCGATGCCGAAGCTGATAGAATTGCTAACATGACATATGCAGAAAAAAGGCAAGCTGAGTATCCAATGATTCAAGATCAACTAGATGACATTTATCACAATGGTATTGATGGTTGGAAAGGTACAATTAAAGCAATTAAAGATAAGTATCCTAAATAAAAGTTAGTTTGATGCCAATAACGTCTTTAAAATTTAGACCAGGAATAAATAAAGAGACAACATCTTACTCAAATAAAGGTGGATGGAACGATTGCGATAAAATTCGCTTTCGTTTTGGTTATCCAGAAAAAATTGGCGGTTGGGAAAAATATGCTACTGGAACTTTTTTAGGAACATCAAGAACTTTACATTCTTGGGCAAATTTAGAAGGTGATAAGCTTTTAGGATTAGGAACTGAACAAAAATTTTATATTGAACAATCACAAACGTACAATGATATTACTCCAATAAGACGTAAAGTCGTTAATGGTGTTGTAATTTTTGATATTAATGGAAACCCAATTATAACAACTGTATCAGGAAATGCTGGCACTGGTGCTGTTGGAACAGTTGTTATAGAGTCAGCTTACGAAGTAAAATCAACTAACCCAGAAAATAATTTGAGAATATTAGGAACTACAGGTCTTGGAACAGTAACTATAAACACTCCTCCGTCTTCTGCAAATTTATTTGGAACTGGAACAGTAGGGAATGTAACTGTGTCTATTACTAATGAATCAACAGTTATAGTGGGTGATTAAAATATGGCAATAACATTCACAACGGCAACCGACAGCACTAGTGTAACTGTAAACGACACTACTCATGGAGCTATAGAAGGAGATTTTGTAACCTTTAGTAATGCAGACACAGGCAACACTACTTTAAACACTCAATTGAATAATGAGTTTTCTATAACATCGATTACAAATACTAACAGTTATGTGATAACTTTAAGCGATAATGCAGCCGCAGCTTTGTCTAGTTCGGGATCAGCGGATGCAGAGTATCAATTAAACATTGGATTAAATACAGTTGTACCTGGTAGTGGCTGGGGTGCTGGTACATGGGGTGCAGATGGTTGGGGATTAGCTTCAACTGATGTTGTTGGTGGTGGCACAATTAGACTTTGGTCACAAGATAATTTTGGAGAAGATTTAATTTTTAATGAAAAAGATAGTTTTATTTTTTATTGGGATAAAACTCTTGGAACAGGTGCAAGGGCAAAAAATTTAATAGAACTATCTGACGCAGCTCCAACTAAATCAAGAAAAGTAATAGTATCTGAAAGAGATCGTCATGTCATTTGTTTTGGTGCTAATCCTATAGGATCTTCAACGCAAGATAGATTGTTAGTAAGATTTAGCACACAAGAAAATCCATTTCAATGGATACCAAGTGCGACTAATACGGCAGGTGATTTGAGAATAGGTTCTGGTTCTGAAATTATAACTGCTGTAAAAACAAGACGAGAGATAGTTGTTTTAACAGATACATCTGTTCATAGTATGCAGTTTATAGGGCCACCTTTTACTTTTGGAATAAATCAGCTTGCTAGTTCTATTACTGTTCGTGGTTTCAATAGTGCTGTTGCAGTGGGTGATGCTGTGATGTGGATGGGTTATGATAGATTTTATATTTATGATGGTCGTGTTCAGGTTTTGCCTTGTTCTGTAAGAGACCATGTGTTTCAAGACTTTAATGAAACACAATCAGACAAAGTGTATGTGGGTGTAAATTCAGCTTTTGGTGAAGTATTTTGGTTCTATCCTTCAGCTACAAACGCAATATCTAATGGTGGAAATGGTGAAAACGATAAATATGTTGTTTATAACTATGATCAGAAAATTTGGTATGTTGGCAATCTTGCAAGAAGTTCTTGGATAGATAGAGGTGTTTATCAATATCCTTTAGCAACAGATTCTAATCTTGTGTATAACCATGAAAAAGGTAACGATAATGATGGTGCAGCTTTCACATCATTCATACAATCAAGTCCTATAGATATTCAGGATGGTGATCAATTTGTATTTTTAAGAAGAATGTTACCAGATGTAAGCTTTGATAATAGTGATAATGATATAAGCGAAAATGATAAAAAAGCTATATTTTCATTAAAAGCACAAAGATCTCCTAATGGTGGTTTTGTAAAAACTTCTGAAAACACTGTAACATCATCAACAGAAATCAATCATTTAAGATTAAGAGGTAGATCTTTTGGATTGAGAGTTGAAAGCACTACACCAAAAGTAAATTGGAGACTTGGAACAAACAGAGTTGATTTAAGAGCGGATGGAGATAGATGAGCAGACAACTTGCACCACCAAATTTTTCATTACCACCAGACGAGTATGATCCACAATATTTCAGTGAGATGGTAAGAAGTCTAAGTCAACTTGTCACACAATTACAAAATCCCGGTGAACTTCGAGGAACAAAAATTACACTTACTGATTTACCAACAAGTGATGAAGGTCTTGAGACAGGAGCTCTTTTCAACGATAATGGAACAATTAAAGTAAAGGCATAGACGAAATTACAATTTTAGGATAATATAAAGCTATGAGTTTAGGAAAACTAATAAAATCACTTGCACCAATTGCAATAAGTGCCTTTGCTGGTCCAGCAATTGGTTCTGGCATAGGTCAATTGTTTGGTAGCTCTGCTGTTAGTCCCTTTATTTCAAGAGCCTTAACAGGTGCAGTCACATCTAAATTAATGGGTGGTAAAAACAAAGATGCTTTGAGAAATGCTTTATTAAGTGGCATTGGTGGAATGGCTATAGATAGCTTTGGCGGACAAGCTCAAATGTCAGAAAATCAAACATTAAAGCCTGGACAATATACCAAAGCAGAAATTGAAAGAAATCAATTAGTTCCCACCTCATCTGGTAGTGGTCAATCAAATATACCAACTGAAACTGCCACAAAAGGTGTTGCAGAATCCTTTAAACCTCAAACTTTTACTGGTGAGTTACTTAAATCAAGTGGCATTGGAACAGATAATTTATTAGCACGTTTATTAAACACAAGAATGGGTGAGGGGTTAACCGCTGGATTAGTTGCACAACTACTTGCAGGAGATGATGAAGAAGACACAAGAAGAGAGTTTGAAAGAAGGCCGTTTGGATATGGTGGGCCGGGAGGTCAACTTGGTGGGATTAGATATGCCGCAGATGGAGGTCTAAGTAATCCAATGGATTTTCCAAGAAGAAATGGTGGTATTGACCCATCAGAGGGTTCTGGAACAAAAGATGATGTGCCTGCAATGCTTATGGCAGGCGAGTTTGTCCTTACCAAAGATGCCGTCAGAGGATTGGGAGATGGCAATCAAAGAAAAGGCATACAAAGAGCATATAATATGATGGACAACTTGGAGGCTAGAGCATAATGGCTGTACAAACTGTAGAAAATATACAAAGATTACCTCCTTATTTAGAAGGTTTGCAAAAAAGATTATTGCAAACTGGTTTTGGTGTGTTTGATGGCGATACCCAAACAACTCCGGGATTACTTGACAGTGCTCTTAACTTACCCGGATTTCAAATAGCTGGCACAGACCCATTACAAACAAAGGCTACTCAACTAGGCGAACAAATGGTTGGGTCTTTTCAGCCTTTTATGAGAGGAGCGGCAGATCAAGCACTTGGAGCACAACAAGCTTTAACAAGTGGTTTAGGTTTTTTACAACCAGAATCTATTAAAAGATTTCAAGACCCATTTCAAGATCAAGTTATTGATGTTGCAATGCGTCAGCTTAACAGACAGGCAGATATGAGAAGAGCTGGTGCAGATGCACGAGCAATTCAATCAGGAGCTTTTGGTGGGTCAAGAGAAGGTGTTCAAAGAGCAGAGACAGAAAGAGGTTTGCAACAAATAAAATCAGACACTCTCTCTAAGCTTTTATCTCAAGGATTTGGTCAAGCTTTAAAAGCATCACAAGAAGCAGGAAGACTTTCTGGTGGTATTGGCCAAGCGTTTGGCACATTGGCAGGAACAACAAGTGATTTAGGTCGATTGCAACAAGCTTTAGGTCAATCAGATGTTTCTCAGTTATCCCAGTTAGGTGCGTTAAGACAAAGGCAACAACAAGCAGGTTTAGATGCTATGAGAGCTAACTTGATGCAACAAGCACAAGAGCCTTTTACAAGATTACAAATAGGTCAAAACCTTCTTCAAGGCATGCCTAGTGCAAGTATTCCATCTACATTTCAACAAGCTACAACGCCAGGTGCAAATCCATTTTTACAAGGTATAGGTGCATATACTACATTATCTCAAATAGCACCATTTGGCGGAGCAACAGCTAATTAATAGAGGTAAGCATGGCACCAAAACAAGGCTTGAACATTGGAGATACAGACGCTTTACTTAAAAGTTTAAATCTTCCTAGCCAACCTAAAACATTTGCAGAGTTAGCTCAAACATATGGAAAAGGATTGCTTTCAGGTGAGGGGCCTGCCGCTAAAACATTTATACCACCAGTCAAAAGCATGGAACAAATGTACGGCAAACCTAAGACGCAAGGTGAAAAGGTTTTACAATTTTTAGGGGACATCCCTTTAACTGCACTTGAGGGTGGTAGACTAGCAACTGGTGGGATAGGAATGTTCACAAATCCAGGTGGTAATATACTTGGTGATTATTTAAATCAATTAACACCAGAAGAGTTTGAAAAAAGAACTGGTGGTCTTGGTGCTGGTCCAGAGATATTTTTGCCAGATGATCAAACATCATCAATACCAGGATCAGACATCTTTACAGACGAAGGTCAGAGCAAGTTAGCATCAGAAACATCAAAAGCATTAGAAAATTTGATAGGTAAAAGTGTTGGTGATGTTGGTGCTTTTGACCCACAAGGAGAGGTTGATCAAGCAACCATAGACAAACTACAAGAGGAGGTAAAAAGCAAACCTTCCGAAGTTGATACAAGTCAAGTTATTGATACAAGTTTTGATAGTGATTTTGATGCAGATTTAGCGGAATCAACTGGAGCCGTTGATGGTGAGGTAGAAGGTGCGGACACACCTGCTAAAAAAGCTACAGTAAAAGCTTTAGATGAGTTTTTAAAAGAAGCAAGACCTGGCGTAAAGCCTAGAAAATACGAAGATTATATCAAAGAGTTTGGAGAAGTTACTGGATTAGATGTTTCTGGTGAACCAGATACTAAACAAGCACTAATGTCTTTTGGTTTAGCTTTGATGCAAAACAGAGCAGGTAAAGGGTTTAACATCAGCAATATACTTAAAGCAACTGGTGAGGCTGGAGAATCTGCAATGCCAGATTTTAGAAAAGCAGTAAGCGAGGCTAAAGCCATAAGAGCAAAAGCAGGTGCATACGCTTTAAGTGAAAGAGAGTCAGACCAAAAGAAGGCAATGGATAGAAAAGGTTATGTAATAATTCCAAAAGATGGTGGATTGCAAAATAGTATACTTAACAATACAGGTAATTTTCAAAGACTTAATAGTTATGAACTGAACAACTTAATGAATGATTCGGAATTTAACAAAAACTTTGAAGTTATAGATTCTTCTTCATATACAGATATGACAAAAGCCCTCATAACTGCTTCAACAAAAGATAAGAAAAAAATATTTTTAGAAAAACCTAGATCAATACCATTGTTCGGTGGATCTAAAATTAATTTTGATGTTTTTTATACAAATCCAAACAATCCAACTGGAACAAAAAACAAAATTATACAACCAGAAGTAGCTTTAAACACAATCCAGACTATGGAAAAAGGTTTAAAAAGAGCCGAAGATCAATTTAGAGATATTGCTTCTTTAATAAATCAAACTGGTGTAACTGCTGGAGATCAAATTCAATCTTTTGGTACACAGTTGGCTAAATCATTTGGTATAAATATAGGTACTGGAAAAACAACTCCACTAAAAAGATTACAAGCCGTTCTCACTGAATTAAAAGCCAGAAATGCAGCAGATATTCTTGGAGAAAGTGGTAAAACTATATCTGATAATGATAGAAGATTGGTTGATGAGATAGTTGGCGGTATTGATGTTTTTAGAGGAGAGGGTGATATAGATTTACTTAAAGAAAAATTAGGTAGACTTTATAAAAATATTATCAATACAAGAAGAGATGAAATTACTGAAGCATACAGAAATGTAGGTAAATTTATTAATATAGATCAAGGTGGGTCTGCAACTGCTGGAACAAAATATGAAAAAGCAGAAGACGATCAAGGTGTTGTATATAGAAGAATCAGACCGAGTGGCACATAATGGGTATAATAAGAGTTGAAACTCCACAAGGAATTGTAAGAGTTGAAATTGAAGGTAATGAGCCTACCGAACAAGAACTTCAAGATATTGACAGGCAGTTTGCTGTTGAACCAAAATCAAAAACTTTTGAAGATTTACTAGCAGAAACTAAAACAATTCAACAAAAGCAAGGTGACATTCCGCAAGCGAACTTTGATACAGAGTCTGGCATACAAAATTTTGGTCTTAGATCAACATTATCTGTAGCAGAAAATAATGCAGAAGAAGAAGCTATACTTGCAAAACAAGGTTTCTCAACAGCAGATTACACAAGAGATAATAGGGGCCGATTAGCATTAACACCAAGTGGTGCAAGAAAAGTAGGTGTTGAAACAGACAAAAATGTTCTCATTGATGAAGAGGGCTTTAGCAGAAATGATTTATCTGATTTAGTTGGTATATTACCAGAATTAGGGGGTGGTATAGCTGGTGCAATTAAAGGTGCGGCAGTTGGAACTGGCTTTGCTCCCGGTATAGGAACATTACTAGGTGGTGCATTAGGTGCTTTTATTGGTGGTGGCAGTGGATCACTTGCCGAGGAAGCAATAGAAGGTTTAGCTGGTGTATCAAAACAAACTGCAGGTGATATAGCACAAGATGCAGCTGTTGAAGGTGGTATAGCTGCGGCTGGAGAACTGTTGTTCGGTTTACCTATACTAATTTATAAAGGAATAGCTCCATCTGGTAAAAAATTTATACAAGAAGCAAGTAAAGAAGATTTAAGAATTACTGCAAAAGGTATTGAACAAGGATTAGAGCCTACCATAGCACAAATAAAAGGTAGACCTATTGCAGCTAAGTTCCAACAATTACAAGAGAGCGTATTAGGTGGGTCACCGAGAACGCAAAGAATAGCTGAAGCTATGGATAAAAAGGTTGGTGAGCTAAATCAATTTATCACTCAAGCCGCTACAGAAGGTAGCCAAAAGTCTGCAGGTGATTTGTTCATCGAGTTTGAAAAGAAGTTTGGCAAAGAGTTAGCAAAGAAACAAACAGAAGCCTACGGCTCAATTATGAGTGCTCTCAAACAATCCGCTGATAATTTAGCAGGTGGCTTGGAGCGTAATCAACTCATAGATGATAATATATTTAACTTTGTACAACAATCTGCAAAGAATTTTGAAGATACTATGTCTCAACAATGGGCTACCATCAATGAAGTCATTGAGACATCTATTGGTGACGCAAGAATATTACCAACATCCTTAGTGAAAGACGTAGCAGACTTAGCGGAAAAGAAGTTCTTAAAAGCTGGTACTGGAGAATTAGCTACAGAAGAAGGAAGATTAGGTTTAAGATTAGTAGAAGATTTAAGAGCATTAGGCGATAAAGCATCATTTACTGATGCTTATCAACTTAGAAGAAAGCTCTGGGATCTCAAAAACGCACCTAAAACAGAAGCTGAGCTTGCACAAAAATCAATTATAGACAATTCCGTTAACTTAACTCAAGTTTGGGATGATGCAATTGTTAAAGTTGATAATCTTCTTTTAAGATCAAATATAGACTCACTTACTAAAGATATAACAGATCAATTAGGTTCTGAAGCTTTTAAAAAGATGCAAGTTGCATCTAAATTATTGCCTACAGCAAGACAACAATTTAGAGATGGGACTAGATTATATAATGATATCTCAAGCACTTTAGGTTCTAAAGAGCTTGTTGAGCAAATGCGTAGTGGGTCATTTAACATAGCAAGGCCTGGAGCTTTAACTGGATTAACTCAAAAAGTAATTGGTAATGGTGGTACACCAACTGGTATAAAGAGATTAAAAAAAGCATTAGATGATACGCAATACAATCAAATCAAAACTCAAATGGGTAAAGAATGGTTGCAAGGTGCTTTGAGCAAAACTGGTTTTGATTCTATAAATCCAACAAAATTCAAACCAAATGAGTTTATAAAATCATTAGATGATTTAGGTGATACTGGCGTAGAGCTATATGGCAGAGCAGAATATAATAGATTAAAACAAGTTGCTAAAGGCTTTGAAGATTTGAAAATAACAAATCTTGATGAAGATGTAATAACACAAGCAGTTAGCCAAGGTCTTGATCAAGGCGTAGCTACTGCTATGCGTGGTGCATTAGATACTTTACAAGAAACATCAAGATTAAGAGATAGAAGTGTATTTACTAAAATAAGAGAAAATAAACTTGACCCTGAGGAAGCTTTAGATTTTGTACTAGCACCAGGAACAACTCGTGGTGACATCAGAGCTGTTATGAATTTTTATAAAGACAAACCTGCAGAACTAAAAACAATCCGTGGTGCTTATGTAGAAAATATGCTTGATAACGTAGGTGCTGTTACAAATGCAGATGGTATGAAACAACTAGCAAAAAATATTGCTAGAGCAGATAAAAGTAACAAGCTTGATATAGTTTTTCCAAATTCTGGAGCAACAAAAGATGTTGCTGGAAATATTAGAGATTTTGGTAAAATACTAACTAGAATATCAAATAATATACCAAAAGGCGACCTTGTTGCTGCAGGTATACTAGCTAATGTATTTAATAATGTTGGTAGAATTGCTAAAATGTTCGTTCTTGGACAGTTGTTTACTGGCAGAAAAGCTATGAAAGAGATTGTTGAAGCCTCTAAAAAGTTAGAAAATACAGCAAATCCAACTGTTGAACAAAAAAGAATATTTTTAACTGCCGTGTCTAATGCCTTCCGACCAGGGCAAGCAATTGCTCAAACTACACAAGAGGGCGTGAGAGACACATCAAATCAAGTACAAGCATTATCTGAAAGTTCTGGTATTAATCAAGCCATTGGCAATGTAGTAAGCAATGCAACAAA
>Ga0208645_1000684_pt1 | contig 34134 bp, 25 predicted proteins | sample VirMetDEL_Sep_01_FD_184519 | JGI IMG/M metagenome (GOLD analysis project Ga0208645, IMG submission 184519) | Aqueous microbial communities from the Delaware River and Bay under freshwater to marine salinity gradient to study organic matter... | ecosystem: Environmental > Aquatic > Marine >... | reverse complement strand
CTTTCGTTTAACATCTCAGAATAATGTGAATACTGGTGGTTCCTCTATCTCAGATAGAAGTTCTTCTTTGAGCTTCTCCTTTTCAGCATCGCTTTGCTGAATAAGTGCTGCTCCATTCAAGCTCGCTCCACCTCCTGGTGATGGTAGCGAAGAATATTTGCCTCGGATCTCTCCAAGGACGCCTCTAGAAACTGCTAGAGCGTACCGCTGTAGCCAATTTTTGTAGTATGGATGCATGGTCCCTGTGTCAAGTCCACGGTATACTAGAATAACTGGCTCTCGAACTACTGGAGCAGGGTATAACTGAAGGACATTGCCGTTAATTAGATCCCAGGACCCCTCTTGGCTCAAAACCTTTCTTGTCATCTCCAAGTGAGTCTGAAGAAGATAGAAGTCTGAGATGGAAAAATCGCTGAATACAAAATTGTCCTGGAAATACTTTATGAAGAAATCAAACTCCAGTGTCCCTGCCTGTGGCTGAATACTTAGAAGTGATTTCTTGTAAGCGCAGTAGGTCAGGTTGTTTGCTATGTGCATAGGCAGAATGTAAGTGTTCACGTTGCCTGTTGTCTCAAACGTAGCCATCTGTGTGTTCCAAAATGGAGCGTGATAGTCCAAGTTAGTGATGGCTTCATCAATGGCTGTCTTTATTTGAAAGTCTGTAAGCTCTACTCTTACAATAGGATGACCTAGACGAGCAAGAACGAAGTCTTTTATGGTCTGCTCAAAAGTGTTGAACTCTACTTCATCCGCCATCAGACCTTTGTTAAGCTCTGAGCCGTCTATGGCAGTGGAGTAGATATCCGTATCCCCAAGGTTCCTACCTGCGTAAGTACCAAAGGAGTCTCCGTAACCAAGTAACTTAGGATCTACTCTCAGTGCTGCCATCTTCTTCTTTTTTTATTTTAGGCTTTGGGCCACGCTTAGGCTTCTTTGGTTGGTCCAGTAACTCTAAGTATCTAGACTCAACTAAACCCTTAGAGTTAAATAACTCTCCAGGTCTTATCTCTACTATCTCCCCGTCAATATGGAGAAGCATATTCCACCTGCACTTGCTTCTGTACTTATTCATGTCTTATTTATATAGGAATGAAAGAGGGCCAGAGGAACAAAAAACCTCTGGCCCTCCCTTTTTTATTTAGTTATCCTTCTCAGCTAGGAACAGAGGCACCAAGCATGGTGGTGTTTCTAGAGAACGGCGAGAAGAGGAAGTTGGCGGTTGGACCAACAACTCTAATAATCCGATAGAATCTGTTCATAGGCTCGATCTGGACCTTACCGTAGCGGGTAAGCAAGCCCTTTCTGGGCTGGAAGGTCTCAGGATCGACAACAGTTGGTAGCTGCTGGAGCGGGATGTACGGGGCGTAAATATAGCCCGCGTCCATCGCGTTGGCACCCTTGTAGCCCATAAGGATTTCGTCCTGAGGGAACATGGGGTCAACATAGAGGTCATAACGACCCATGAACTTACCTTTGTACTCGATGCTGTTACGACCGACGTTAGTGGGTCCATCAGCAGGAGCGATACCACCCTCAAGCTTGGCGGCACTCTCCATGAGAGCAGCCATTAGAGGAGAGGTAAGGAGCCAGTTACCCGGCCCCCGCATTGTGGTGCGGTAGATGTCCTGCGATGCGATGTTGATAACCGCAAGAAGGTTTGCATATACCTCGCCAACGTGACGGGGGAAGAGTTCAGGGCCAGCGGAAGCCTGAGTGAAATCTACAACGAAGACGTTGGAGCCACTAAGGTTAACGCCAGCGAACTCCGTATCCGAGGGGTTAGCGCCACCGTTGAAGTCGTAGGTGAACTGAGCAGGAGTGAAAGTACCCGCAACAGCGTTTCCATCAAGACCTGGGAAAGAACCCATGTTGATGTAGCTGTTGTCCATGAGGTTCTGGTTTACACCGCCGATGTTCTGTCCACGGAAGCCGTAGGCAATAAGGCGAAGGTCTTCGATAAGCTCGCGGTCAATCTCAAGTTGAAGCTCCTTGCTAAGAAGGTCAGTAAGCTCGCGCTCAAGGTCAAGGTTGTGATAAGCCTTAAGGTCCTGAGAAGCCTCAAGAGTCCAAAGGGCACGCATCTTACGAGTGTTAGCGACGACCGCCTCTTGCTCGATGTGGAAGGTCATCTCGGGGATGCCTGTACCAGTTAGACGCTCACCAGCAGAAAGCTGCCAACCCATAATGGCTTCTTCGTTAGGCCAAGCAGCAATTTTACCGCCCATTGTGCCAGACGGAGCGCCATTACCCTGAAGATTACCTGGGCCAGCGGAGAAGTTAAGGACGTTAGAAACGTCGAATCCGTCCACGGCAGCATCGCCGTCTAGACCGCCAACTGTGCCGCCGTCAAATGTTCCGGCGTTAGGAGCCGTGCCAGAAGCAGAACCGATGGTGGAGCTATAGAGACCTCTGTAAGTGAGGTTGTACTTGCTGTAGACCGTCTGGCGGGTATTACCATACGCACGGTCGTTACCGAGGTAGAATACCTGAGAAACGGGGCCTTGCATGGGCTGAACGCCGACTAGGCTGTTAGCAAGAAGCTGGGGGTAAACCCGGCGAACAAGAGGGAAGGCGAACTTCTGGAAGGTGCCTAGCTGACCAGTGGTGGTCGCGCCAGGAGAAAGGCTCTCAGAGAGACGCTCCTCAACGATTGACTTGGCTTGGTTCTCTAGAAGTTGAGCGGTGACGCGACGAGTGTACTCGCTATCCACGCCCTCAAGGACGGGCTCCCACTTCTGGACGAGCTTTTCGTCAGTTTGGTGCATAATATCCATAGTATTAATTATTAGGATTGGGAGGTGAAGGGCATGAATTTCATGACCTCATCAGTTAAGAACTCATTATTGTTTGTTTTATGAGTTCTCTCTTCATTAATTTCCAAATCCGCTTTGGAAATAACTACCGCTTTCTCTGAAGAGACGAATGCATCGTCCTTCGCGGCTTCAAGATTCTCAACTTCTTCGAGAAGCTGTGCTTTTTCGATCTCAAGCTCAGAGGCAAAGCTCTCAGCAATAGAAACCTTCTTGTCCATAACTCTTACCGTGTTCTCAAGGTTCTGGTTCTCCTCAACTAGGCTCGCAAGTTGGTTGTTTAGAACGTCAAACTCTTCCTGAAGTTCGCCATACTGGTTGGTCATTTCAGAAAGAGCGTTGTCTTGGTCGTCGGTGTTAAGCTCAAGGGACATAAGAGTTCTTACAGATTCGAATAGTCTAGCATTTCGATAGACTTCGCTCTCCTCGGAGAGTTCTGTAAGAGCTTGTTCTTTGATGTCATCAATTTTAGTGCGAATGTACGCGGTGACTCGCGCTTCAAGGAGGCCGATCTTCTCAGCGACTTGCTCGTTAATAGTAGAATCCACCAGTTGAAAGATCTGTTCAACGGTAGATTCATCAAGCCCTTCGGGTAGAATATCAGCTATATTCTTTATATTACTCATGAGTTGTTCTCCTAGGTTCAGGTATATGTATAGACCTGTATTATATAAAATAACTTTTTTTTATAAAATGTATGTGATCACTTATTATGTTTACTGTGATATTCCCTGTTGATCTGGTTTTCTCGTGTCCTCGCCGCCCTTTCAACCGCTGGAGCGCCCCGTGGTCTCTGTGCGCCCGTTCTTGGGTTTGCCGTAGGGTTCGTTCCTGCGCTGGCACCTCTACGGGTTTTTAGTCTTGCACGCTCGACTGTGCTTAGTTTTTCCGCGTGAGTTTTATCTTTCATCTCGGTAAGACCCATAGCTTCGGCTAAGGAGAAAGCAATCTTGTGCCAGCTACCCTCTTCTTTGACAGCTTCCATCATACCCTTCTTCTTACCGATGACACCCCGACCCATTAGAACATCAGCCTTTGTGATCTCACCGTCTTTGTTTAGATCGGGGAAACCTTTCTTCTTTCCTTTCTTCTTGGCCTTCTTCTTCTTCTTTTTCTTAGCTTCCTCAAGGAAAGGAGCGTAAGAATCTCTTAGGCGAGCCTCAATCATGGTGACAAAGTTGGCCTCTTTCTGAAGTTTATCCTGACTCTCTCTAACGAACTGAGACTCGGTGGACTCCGAAAGACCTGGGAAAGCTCCTCTTGTGGATGGATCAGCCACAAGGTCGAAGGTTACTAGGCGGAAGTCTTCGTTGACAATCTTCTGCCCATTAGCATCCTCAGAGAGCGTGCCCATGCCGCGAGAAGAAATACCGATCTTAACACCACCCTCAACGAGAGCCTTAGCTGTCATACCAGCAGGGGTGTTGAGGATCTCAGCCTCACCGATAAGCTCATTACCTTTCATCTCAAGCTTAGTGATTAGGTGAGAAGCATTGGAAAGCTTAACCGTGTCGTTCTGTGGGTGATCAAGCTCACCACAAAGACGCCGCTCATTAATCATAGGCTGCACCTTTGAAAGTTGGCCCTCAAGAACAGCCGTAGGGTAAATTCTACCATTGTTATTCTTCTCATTACAGCGACCAAAGATACCCTTGATTTTCATAGTGGGGTTGGTCTTGCCTTCAGTGAGGACCTGAAGGTTTTCTACGATGAATACGTCTTGTAGTAATTGCATATCACTTTTCTCCTTTTCCTAGGCGACCATCTTTGCCACCAATTCCTTTAGATTTTCTAATGGATCTACTACCATATTTTTGAGCCAGTTTAGCGGAGCCTTTTCCGTACCTAAGAAGAGTACGGGCAGCGTGCTTCTTTACACTACTAAACTTAGCCGAAGGCGTGGCGCTCCCTGGCGTAAACCCTTTTGCTATTTTTCCTTTGCCACTTTTAGATCCCCACTTACCTTTTGAAATTACATACAATCTTCCTGCCGCCTTAGTGGAGAATATTTGTCCGTAAGATCCTTTAGATAAGGCATCTCTGATACTAGAATAAGTTTTAACTCTGCCTTTGAATGTTTTCTTTTTGTCGTCCTTTGTGGCTTTTTTAGAGGTATAAGCTTCCCTACCCTCTTTAGAACCACGGGCTTCATTCATACATTCTAGGGCTTCGTTAAACTTCATCTGAATCTTCTTTTTATACTTTGCTTTAGAATAGCTTTGCGAGAGTTAGTTTTCCTTGAAGAGGTGGGAGAAATGTAACCTTTGGGTTTGATTTTTTTCATTGGGTCCTTGCAAGGACCCCCCAAATTAACACCAAGACCCCCCGCAGTGGTCATTTCCTTTAGGTCAGCAACCATACCCTTAACTTCTTCTAATAAAGAAACTAGTTCTTTTCCGGTTTCTTCAGTAAGCTGCATAGGCTCTGGTGCTGGAACCTCCTCTTCCGGTTCTTCCCAAACTAATTCTGGGAACCCTTCTGAAGCAGGTGTATCTTGAGGATGAAATCCTTCACCTAAAATTTCCTGCATCATCTCATCAGGAACTTTTATGTTAGAGATATCCTTAGCTGGAGCATTAGCGGTAGCCTTTGCCTCCTCTAGCTTTGGAGGCAAAGACTTTCCTTCTTTAATATCCTCGACCTGACCTAAGATTAGGTTCTCAGCGAAGTCTCCGATACTCTGCACGATCACTCCTCCTCGTCAGCGAAGAGAAGCTCGGCAATGGTTTCGTCGATAACAGACTCGATGTCCTCGTCGCCCTCGTTAAGCTGGCTGAGACGGTCTACAAGACCGAGGACTACGTTAAGGTGCTCAAGGATGCGCTCCTCGTCGATGGACTCGTCAAGCTGAGAGACGCAGAGCGGGCAAACGTGAGCGGCTTCTTCAAGCTCCTCAGCGTCCTCGTCATCCTCATACTCAGAGTGAGCATAATCCATTTTCTTACCGGGCTTCATGGCCTTCTTGGCCTTCGAGCCACAGGAGGTTTTCTCCTCAAGCTCCTCAACTTCCTCTACGGCAGAGGACTCATCAAGGCGAGAGCTAATCTCGTCGTTCTTCCAAACGGCAGCTTCCATAAGCTGTTGACGTAGTTCGTCAGTTAATTTCATGTGATCCATAATTATATCCTATAAAAAGGTTAAGATTTTCATCTCTAGGTTATTTAGTAACCCAAAGCCAGCAAATGTTTTTTGTTTTGAAAAATGTTACGGTAGTGCTGTCGGTGGTGCGGGAGGCTCATATGGAGTAAACTCTGGAGGTCCTTCTGTGGTGGGGGGAGCGATTGCTCTATTAAAGTTAGTAGATTTGATTTCAGGATACTGGTCTTGCTCTGCTGCTGTAGACCTTCTACGAACCAATTGAGTCTTCCTGATCGCTATCTTAGAATCTGAGTTTTTTGTTCCAGGTGTCACCTTTACATTGTTTACCATACCATTAAACAATGATTGCTTTAAGACGTTGTAGTTTTCCATCCTCGATAACATGTTAAATTGCTTGAAGTTAAGCCTTGATAGAACATCAAACTCAGTAAGAGACTTTCCTATACCGTTTAAACCAAGCAAGTAATTATTATCAAGATCTTTAATTATTTCTGTAAGCAACCTATAGCCTGTCCTACCTCTGTTGGGATTATATGTGGCCGCTGCGGTTTCCTCTCCATCACTATTAACGTAACCAGAATTGATCAACTTATTAGTTAAGTTTATTTTATTTATCCTGGCTTGAGTAGTGGGAACTCCTAGCAGATCTACCCCATCTCTACCTACCAGTTCAGTGCTAACAAACTGATTAAACGTATTTCTGAATTTAGGGTTTATGCTAGTCCTAGTTTTTAGTTGTCTTGTAATTGAACCCGGATCCGTGGAGGATGAGGGCGTAATGTCAACAATCTGAGATTTTCCATTGAACGGATTGTTCTCTGGTTTATTTGATGGGTACAAGAGAATGTACCAAGGTATCTGCCTAGTAAGTAAAGGCATGGTCTTATTCTCTTTAGGCGAGTCTACAATAATATCATTTTGAGTTAGATAAAGGACGCCATCTCTCTCAACATAGTCCAATAATCTATCGTCATCATCCAAAACAAAGGTTTGGTGGTTGTTCTTATATTTAATAAACTCATTTATATCGTCTATATCTCTTAAGCTTACATTCTCATACCTAGCTGTAGTAGTTTTTATGTGTCTAGTATTAGCTGCATCGGGCTCAGTAACAATAGAATCTAACACACAACTCAGGAAATATAAGTTTTCTCTTGGGGCTGTCAATGAGTAATCCAATTCAATTCCATTAGGATCCCCACTAACTGAAAGTGTTCTTGATGGATCGCCCCCTAAGATTTTTATGGCTATTTGCCTAGTCTTTTCAGGTACAATAAAGGCATGATCTTTTTCCGACTCGGCAAAGATTCTACTTGTCTCACCCCCTAATGTGATGTCGAAGTATTCTCCATCTGTTAATGATAACGTGCTTCTTCCAATGAAAGTATCGTCATCATTAACATAGTATCTTAGAGTTTGACCCCCCACAATGACTGGAAGAAACCTATCCAAATCACTAGCTAATGTTTTTTGGTTCTTTAAAGTCTCTCCTGCGCGACCCGTAGATTCGGTAGGGTCTAAAGGGTAATAGTTTTTTTCTACTAGAGCTAATGCCACTGTCTCATTTACAATGTCTGATCTGCTTCTAGTAATCACAAGAGGAGTTTCTTCTTTTGCCCCGTCAGCTAAAGCCCTAAGACTACCTTTAGTTACTTTAGCTATTGTACCATCAAGTATTCTACTTCCAATAATATGATATATCTGAGATCTATTTATTGGACTCCTATCATAATTTAGTATCCTTGATAGAATATCCTTCGTTTCTTCATTAAGGCTATTGTAGACCGTAGTTGGTGTTACTCCACCTGCTCTTTTACTATCCCAATCACCAAGAGTATTTTGATTTTGTAATAGATATAGAATATTATTGTCTATAACCCTGGCGAAGATGTCAGTAATCGTACTTGTGTTTTCAACAAATACCGATTTTTCTGGGGTATCGTCAAAGAATATTTCTTCCTCTTCAAAGCCGCTAGGTCTTTGCGAAAGTATTTCTCTAGATAGCTTCGGGTCTCCTAAATCAATAGAGCTAGTTGTTTCTAAGGTGTTTGTTATATTGTTGATTGTATTTTCGCTACTTTTTCCTATAACCCCTCCCCCAACAAAATTGAAGCCGCCTGTAGGATCTTTTTCTGGGCGCTCTCCGATAGGCTCTCCACCGCCGCCTTCCCCAGCGTTGCCGCCGGGATCAACTGGAACTTGAGGTGGAGCGGGTCCTTGCGGGCCAGCACTGCTTGGGCCTCCGCCTCCTCCTCCACCTCCCCCGCCACCAGGGACGCTAGGGCCAGGAGCGGAGGGTAAGTCTTCTATGGGAGTATATCCGTTACCTCCACCTCCAGGAGATATTGGCCCTATAGGGTTCTGAGGTCCGGCGTTAGTGACACCGGGTCGCACAGGGCCTGGACCAGGGCTTTGCGGACCTGCCCCGACCACACCTCCTCCTCCACCACCGCCGCCTCCAGGAGGACTCACAGGGGCAGGACCGGGCGATTGGGGGCCAGCACCAGTCACACCTCCACCTCCCCCGCCACCAGGGACGCTAGGGCCAGGAGCAGAGGGTAAGTCGCCTATAGGCGTGAAGGGGCCACCGCCTCCTGTGGGCTTAGGCTGAGGGTTTATTGGTCCTGGGCGAGGAGGCTCCTCGTCGGGGTTTATCGTGGGACCTGGTGCAGGAGGATCAGGTATTGCAGGAATAGAGTATCTAGCACTAATAGCAGGACATCCTCCGTTACATCTAGGGGCTGTAGTAGTTCCTGTATTACAGTTCTCATAGCCGAAACCTGTACCTTCTATAGATAATTCTCCTCCAAGTGGAAGGGTGGCAATAAAATTATCTATGACTGTTTGCGTAGTGTTAGGTGTTCCTATGGGTTGTCTTACGCATTTTTGGTTAAACGTAATATTCCATACCCTAGTCCCATCAAATCTTACGTTATAATTAACACTAATCCTATTCTCGTTAATGACACAACGGCATTCTTTGTTAGGGGGTGCTGTTGGAGCCCCTGGTATTGATGGACCTGGAGAGGTAGGACCTCCTGGAGATACAGGACCTGCCGGGCCGGGTGGGGGCGATATAGGGGATCCTGGGCCGCCTCCACCTCCTCCTCCACCTCCTCCACCTCCTGACGGAGGAGTTTGGGGTCCTCCAGGAAGGGCGGCAGGACCACCCCCACCTGGGTCTACAACAACAGGAGGATCAGTTGGGTCAGCTTCAGTCTTAGTTCCAGGAGGATCGGGATCGGGCGGATCAGGATCATTAACATTACCCCCATCAATATAATCAGGGAAGTTAAATGGGCCTCTTCCAGGTAAGAAAGCGCCGCAACCAAACGTAGTATCTGACATCCTTAGTCTTGGTTAAGAGTAATTACATTATTAGTGTTTAGGTTACCGTAAAAGAAAGGAGCATCATTTTGGCTCACGGCTTTCATTGACCAAGTAACTGTAGGATAAGTACACTTACCCATTCTCGGGTTTCCTAAGTAACCATAAAAATTTCCTGCTGTCTGCGGGTTTGGGTTAGATTTTATGATATCGTCTACAGGAACAAGGAAACTACTAAATCTTTCTCCACCCCGCTCACTACTAGTTATCGTATTACTTCCTCCTGGTCGGCGGAAAGTGTGTGGGGCGGGAACTAAAGGAAGATAAGTAAGAGGATTTCCTTGTTGGAAGGCAATATTGTTTCCCGTAATATCATGTGTAGCAAAAGCAATGTAAATAATGAAGTAGTCTTCTCCTTTCTCAACCCAGTGACCTATGTATCTTGCAGATTCATCTAAGTCAGGATCACCAAAACCGCTGTTTCCAATAAAAACTCTATTAGAACTACCTTTGGCTCCACTGATCTGTGGAACGCTATTTACTAAGTTTATGTCCACAGCATAATCAATCATGCCTGGATAAGAAGCTCTATCAAACTCTATTCTTTTCTTTATAAAACTGAAATGCACCCTGTCTTTCTGCTCTTCTTGTTCTCTATTAGGCATACTTGCATTAGAAAACTGAACTTGTCTTTCAGGAGGATTACCTCCAGAGTTTAGACCATCTGGCCCAACAAATTCTCTAGCCGCACCTGCAACAATAGACCCGTCCGCCGTGCTTGTGCTGGGATAATCTCCATATTGAGAAAAGAAAGTGTTTATATAGTCGTTAGGGTATCGACCAACTTCAGTTAGATCAGGATTAAGCGTGGCCCAATCGGCCAAATCCCAATCAGGGTAAGCAGGAACCTCAAAGCCTGTTCTAGACAGCCCGTACTTTTGTCTAACGTAATCTTTGATTGCCGCCTCGGAGTCATTGTCAGGGTTCAGGTCTTGAGAGAATACCTGTCTATAGAAGTCGTACATCGCACCTTCTGGTCCAAAATTCCAACCACCGAAGACATACCCGCCAGCCACAGTCCTCATACCTTGGGGAAGACCAGCTTCCTCCTCTACTTCCAAATTATTAAGTCTAGCATTTACTGAATCGTACTGACGCTTTAATTCGTAATCCATTTGTGCTTTTCCAACAGCGGGATTAGCTAGAGATAATTGAGGCATTGCTGCTGCAATACCTGCTCTCTCATTGTAAGTTAGTTCAGCAGTTCTGAAGAGTGGACGAATATCAATTACGTCTGTAGTAGAAACGACGGAAGAGCCTCTAGTCACCCACACATAAGCCACTGGCAGGATAGACTGCCCGACTAACTCAAAGGCATCATTCTCAAGCTGCTCAGAAATAAGTGGAGCGATGTTTAGTAAATCATCCGGTGCCGGGAAGCTTCCACGAACATCGAATGCTATGTCATTTGCCGAAGCAGAAATGAAGCCTATATTTTCATTTTCAGTATCACCAGGGGAAGCCATTATCTTATGGTCATCGCCAGTGCTTTCGATATACTCTTCGGTATAATTAGTTGTTCCTTCTAAGTTAGCTTTAATACCAGCCCCCCGAACAATGCCTAAGGTAGGTCTAGTAATTACCTCTTTACCTGAACCTTTGAGGATGGTAGTAGAACTAGCGTCTACAGGTTTACTGTAGATGAATACCATGTCAACTCTATTGTAAACATTGTCTACCCTAACCTCATCACCATTCTCATCAATGTAATTAAAATCATCATCAGAGAAACTAGGTACTTCGATAGTAAGTTCTTCAGGAACATCTACGATAGCATTTCTAGCAACACCTCTCCAAGCCCGCACAAAGAAACTATCGGTCTTAGGCATAGTAGCGAAGCCATTGAAGGGGTCAGTATAATCATAAGTGGTAAGAGTAATTCTATCCGCCACGGCATTCCTTGCTTTTGCCCAAACAAGTGCCTCGGTAATGATCATGGGAACTAGCTCTGAAGCCCTTCCTGAACCAGGGCTTTCATAACCCAAGGCACCGCTATCAGCCTGAGTAGAGACTGTGACGCCATTCTGATCTACGGGCCTATCAGGAGAAACAATAGGCCAAGTGAACGACCTCTCACCCAAACCATTAAGTCCTAATGAGTCTTCGCTTAGACGACTTTTAAATGTGTCCAGAGCATCCACTAAGAGAGCATTGACACCTGCCTCTGTTTCTGTAGAAAATGTGCCCGGATTAGGTAGAGCGGCTTCGTAAACATCTACTTCGCCCACTTCAAGACCTAAAATTTTTCTTAAGTAAGCCAGGGGCTTCTTTGTAGAAGCATCGTTTATCCTAGCAGTAAACCTCCCTGGCTTGACCCTAACTACACGATCACCTCCACTAGCATAGGGCCTTAGCTCTTCAATATCAACTCTCTTGACATTGCTGATTTTAATTACGTCTCTTCTAATCTGATCCTTTAACCAAAGACAGTTTTCTTGAAGCTGTTTAAGAGGAATATTGTCTACCTCAAAGTAATAAGGATCGTTTGCTTTAAATAATCTTACCGGATCAGTAAATTTATAAACACTCTCTTCGTAGATTTGGTCTGCCATTAGTTATCCCTCGAAAGGTCAAAGATAGAAGCTGATTTAAAGCCCTTTATTTCGTCACCGGAGTAAGACTCTCCATTCCTCTCAGTGCTGTCGCTGTAAATTGTAGCCTTTCTGGGTCTACCCGCTAAACCAACACTCGCGTTTCTAGCGTTAGCGAACATGTCCGCAGCAGACTCATCAAGAATACATTGTGTTGGGTTTTCCTCCAACATCTCTCCGCAATAGTAGAATCCTGATGTCCATAGCTGATCATAGATACCATCGCTATCACTATCATAGCTAAGTTTTAATAGGTCAGGAGCTACTGAGCTTGCATTTGTTTCATTTTCTGGTACGATGGCTGATAAATCACCGGAACAATTGTAGCCTTGAGAAAATATTTGATACGCTGGTCCTACTACCCCGGAAAAACTTCCATCAGTAGCTACGTTATTTTGCAGTAACTTAGCACTTGCTTTAGGTGACCAGTATAGTCTGAAGAACCCTCTATTGTTAAACGCCCCACTAACCCCAAAGGTATAAGCTGTAGTTCCACTTACGTTTATACCAGCTTCAGAAAGGGCGCTCGCTGTCTCACCATTTATTCCGCCTGATACCGGATAAAATCTTTCGAACTGTGAGTTTACATCCACACCGGAAGGAACAACCCAGACAGCACTTCCTGCACCAAAAGCATCAAGAATACTTAACGATCCAGTATCTGGTGTCCCTGAAGGAGCGCCCGAAGCAAGCGCGTCAGTGCCTGAGTATATTGCGCTTGGCCCGTGCTGCAAGCAGCTTATTGGGTGCATACCGCTAAGAGAAACATAGGATGCATTGAGTCTTGAGCTATCGGCAATATTCCAAATGTTGAATTTATCGCAGTCGTCCCCACTAGCATCAAAGAAAAGACCGTCAGCGGGACTACCGTTTGGAGGAACCGGGAAGTGTGAGTTATGTACATTTACTACGCTATCCTCTACGGCTCTAAGACATACTCCACCTATAGCAGTTGATGTCCTGTCTGAACCTGGGTTGAAATTAGGTGATGAGTAACCGCCATCGTTAACTAAAAGTGTATTTGTTCGTCCCCCCGCTAAAGTTGGGGTAAGGGGAACTGAAACAGTCGGAATTGTGTTGACGCCTGAAGTAGCAATTACACCTGAATCTTGAGGGTTAGCAAAGAACTGCATAGAGCCCGCAGAAACATCGCCACTAGCGGGAAGGATATAGTCAGCTTTTTCTAACATTAGGGTTCCGCTGGGCGTGCTCGCCCAGTTTGCCGGGAAAGCACCAAGATCCCGCATGTTAATTGTACTATTTCTTTGTGCCACTAAGCAAGAACGAGTAGAGTGAAGCTCCACAGTTGTATGATTTTGCGGAGAACTTAAAGCAAAAGATTGATTGTCCGGTGCATAAGAGCCTTCGATTCTTCTAGGCTCAAAATTTATAACGGAATTGTCTTTAGCTAAGACATCTACACCGAACTGTGCTACTGCGGTGGGTCCGTGAAAGCTTATTGTTGAGTTCTTATCAGCGCAAGCTCCAGCCATAACACGCTGTGTAGGGTAGTCAGAGGGGCCAAGGATGAAGGTAGCCCCATTCGATTTTCCGTTAAGCGTTGCCACAGATCCATTAGATGCTTTAATTCCTCTGCCGTAAGTTGTCCCATTTCCATCGACATCGCTGACATCAATGTACGCACTAATTAGGTCAACATTAGAGTTATCATTAGCAAAAATAGCGGGTGTTCCTGCGAAGGCTGTTCTGAAGAAAGAGTTTCCATAGACGCTGGGAACATCGTCTTTTATCTTAAACTTAAATGTACTGTCCGTAAGGTCCATATGAACAGCATTCGCAGAGAAATCTAATTGCCTACGGGCGCTGTCTTCCATGATATCGTTAGAATCGAAGATTAATGTAGACTTTATGCTTTCAAGACCTTGCTCCTGGTTTCCGTCTACCGTAAGGTTTTCGTATCGGAAGAAAGAGTTATTCGCTTGAATGCCTACGTTGTTTCCGTAAACGTCTACTAGCCCCTCAACGTCCACAAAAGCATTTTCTAGAGTCATGCCCGCACTAGTGTTAAGCTCTGAGCATATAACGCCTCCTGTGCTCGCTGTCGCTGGGGCTGATCTCCTTACACCTCCTCGAAGCTTGGAGTTCTCCAAAACAAATCCTTTAGTGTTTCTTGAAGCAATGAAAGTAGCGTCTCTCCCTTCAGCACCTGTGTCGCCAACTTCGGTAGAAGTTACGTCAAGAGGTAAAGAGCTAACTAGTACGTCACTGTTTATAAAGTGGAAGCCAGTTCCAAGCTCAGGCTCTCTTGTGGTTGCCGTAGCCTCTTTATAGTTTCTGTAAGCGAAAGCTGACCTAGATAAGGTAACCTCCGAGTTACTAAACTTGAACCCGGCTTCCTGACACTTAACCGCCGCGCAGTTCTCAATAACCACTTTGGAATTAGTAACCTCAATACCTACTGGTCTTGCGGCTTGTCCGTCAACAAAGAAGTGCCTAATAAATATTGGCCCATCGCAATTCTTTACACTAATCTTAGAGCAAGCATTGCCGTACACGTTTCCTCCTAAAGGATCTGCTGTACTTACTTGAGGACGCTTTATATCCGAGGTAGTAGCGGTATTGACCGAACTAATATCACTGGTTACTATCGTACCATCCTCAGTTAGATTTTCAAAAACATTAGGAACAAACTGATTAGCCGTGCCAGATCTAAATGAGCCGCCTGAAAGGGTAACTGCTAATGGAGTAGCTCTTTCACTATGAGAAGGGTAGAAAATAGAATTTACTTTATTGAACCTTTCGTCTCCCGCTCCAGAAAGAACAGGGGTTGCGATGTGTACGCAGGATGTATCCGTTAACGTGTTGCTTAAATCTAATGAGCTAATCTGTGTCGGAACTTGAAGATACTGACCTGTGCTTGGAGTTCCAACAGTTCTCACATCTGAGGAAGCGTTGTATGTCCTAGAGAAGTTTCTATTTATAATTTCTATAGAGCCTTCTTCTTCTATTCTAAAGTTGTGTAACTCTAGTGGTCCAAGGTCACCAAAGTTTGCTACTTCCACTAGTACAGGGAACCGAACAACTTTAGGAATGGCTGCAATAGCAGAACTAACATCTACGAATATATTTGGATTTTGCTGGAGTGTAAGCTCAGGAGTATCAGCAGATACAGTTAGAGCCAGACCAGGAACTCCAGCAGAAGTGGCAAATCCTCCCTGCTCCCAAAGTTCATAAGTGCGCTCTTCTAAATCATATAGAGGTACGTTGTCCTGCTCCCAGTTGTAGAAGGTACTAGTATCGAACTTAGACACATAAGGCGTCCACGAATTAAACAGGACTACGTTGCCGCTGCTTGTATAGATATCATTTTGGTTGAATGCCATATCAGAAGTTTATTGTCCACCGAAAGATTAAACTAAAATCATTAGTTTTTATTATATCGCTAAATGTTCTGTAACAAACTAAGATCGGCTTATCGTCCACACTTCCTCTCGGATTCTTCATGAACATTCCTATCTCATTTATTGCTGCATCATTGCCGTCACGTTCTAAACCGTTTGCTGCTTCCTCATCAACAACTAACGTGTATCTCACTGAGCTATCATTAATCCTTGTGATTTTACTCGCAGGTATCTCGGCAAAAAATCTACCAGGGATATCGCTGTTACCTACAATCTGAGTCCCCTCAAAAATAGCTAAGTTACTTCCCGTCCCGTACTCATCTACAGATGTGAGGGACCCCGATAACTCGTTGATCGCACTAGTAACACCTCCAGCAGGAGGACCAGAAACTCCAAGCTGAAACTTTTGTATTTGATAGTCTAAGATATTGTTAGACCCAGAAGCCGCAAACAAGTAAGAAAGACCAACCCCCATACCAGAAACGATTATGTTAGAGTCGTCAAGAAGGACTTCTTCTTCTCCCGTACTCATCTTTTTTATGATGGTAAGGTGTCCGTTAATACCTAATTCTTCTGTAAAGTTTTTCATAGGAAGTGAAGCCTCCACTTTATTGTTAGATCCTCATATGCTGTAACGTCTTCTATGTAGGTCAGATCTTTTGATACACCTTTCCTGCAAAACAGCCTGTACTTTCTAGGATTATCTAGTACACTAAACCCAAAAGGCGGTGTATTTCCATTGAGAAGAGATTCCTTCATGTTTATGGTCCAAAGACCTAAATGAAAAATGCCTCCGTAAGCATGAGCAAACAAGGCATCTGATCTTGATAAGGTCACTGCATACTCAACAGTTCCATTAGTTGCAAAGGATGCATTGGATGACGTTGTTAGTCCGCTTGTACTCGCCGTTCCTGAAACTGCGGTGACAAACCCCGAAATATCCATTGAGCTTACTTCATTAAAATAACCACCAGAAGACTCTATCCTCAAGGCAGACGAATCCGAATCGTAATAAACAACTCTACTCGGTTCTTCTGTTCGAGAAACACTACTTCCTTCTGGGAAACAACCTAAAATTGAAGCTGCGCCATAAGCAAGAATATCAGAGCTAAGTTGAGTATTCTTAATAACGTCATCCACCGCAGGAGTTAATAAGAAGTTCGTTAGTTGTCCGTTACCAGGAAAAATAGAGCTAATTTCTATAATCTCGCCTGTACCGGAAAAAAGCGCAGAGCAATCTGTATTTATCTCTAATTCTTTTAACGCAGGATCAGGAGAAATCGGAACTGAAGTGGCTACAGGTTGATCGACTGAAGCTGTGTTTCCGTCCTCTCTATTGGTCCTTAGAAGAGCTATGTTGCCAGACCGCCCAGTCTGTATATCCCCTAATTGCTGACCAAACAAATTTCTTTTTTTACCATCAATGTTGTGTGCATTTGTTTTAAAAGCATCGGACCCTGTGCCAAACGATATTGCCTGGATCGTATAGTTAGATGTGTCTAAAATCGCTTGCGTTGCTGGGTCGGATATCGTAGCTAGTGATGGGGATACCGTCATGATATCTGCCAATAGCTCACCCGCTCCATCAGTTAGCATGTTAGCTTCCTTAAGGATTAGCTCGTCTCCACTCCAAACTTCTACTTCACCTCTCATCAGTTATCAAACTCCACAACTGTATAGTTTCCGTTAGCTCCATCTGTGTGATTGACCCACTCAGGCTGAACCCTATAAGATATCCTACTACCTCCACTTAACTCTAATGTCCCTGAAGTTATACTTGCATCTCTAGAAGCTAGTGTGGTAGTATTCTCTCCTGCTCTCTGCCCTGTTAATCCATTATAGAAGCCTAGAACATCCGCGAGTTCTTGTTTGTCTAACTTGTACTTATACTCTTCTATAAAGGGTATAAGCGGTCTGGAGCTTGTTTCTAACCCAAGGCCCGTTGATATGCCCGCCTCATACCTAAGCGTTGAGTCCTCTAAGTCTATAGAATCAATAAGTAAATACTTAGAATCGTTATTGTTTGGTAAGAAGAAAACCTCAATAACATAATTACGATCTTTATGGACTTGATCCGTTAACTTAAATTGCTCATTTGTTTTCGGAATAATCTTTTTGTATTCGTAGTTGTTGTATATTGTAAAGTTTCTTGTATCAAACTCAACTTTGAAGTTTTGGAAGTAATCCCCCCTTATTAAAATAAGAGATTTATCATTTACTGTTTGTTCTGGTGCCTCGATAGAGTTCAAACAGTATTCCTGCGTGGCCCTGTCCGGTACACTTTTTGGGAACGAATAAGTGTGACACAGATTCTTTGTTACCTGATCAATGCTTAGGCTACTTACTTCGGTTGGGGTCCACTTTCCATCAGTAGTCCAAGACCACATCAAATCTTCTTCTGGCTCGGTATGAATCCAAACACCTAATCTACCACCACCTAGGTCAGGAAGAGTTTCATCTGCAACTAAAGCTTTTACATTTAGAGTAAACTTATGCTGTGCATTAAGCATGTTAGGCATGTCCCCATAGGAAGAAACATCAAAACGAATTCTAGGTAATCCGCCAACGGACTTGCATTTTATCACAGGATTGCCTAAAAAGTAATTGTCAAACCCTGGGACAGCGGAGCTAGTGTCTAGATGTATAACTCTAAACTCATTTCTACTAGGTGCCCCTGAGATATCGCAAAACTCTATTCCGCTGAGAATAGTGGGGTTTCTAAAATCAAATGCCTCCCCAGAAACATAAGTACCCACCAAGGGAACTACTGCTTGATTCAAGCTGCTGGCTGTGAACGTGCCTACTCCACCGTCTGCCCAAACATTAGTATTGTTTATAGGGGTAGACTCCCGTAAATTTGTTTGAATAAATGAAGCTCCATTAGCACCTGAGATCTTAAAATCAGAATTGTACAACGCTTTTCCGAAAACATGAGCAAAAATATTTCCGCCTGTTTTATCTTGAATAGTTGGGCTTAATCCGTGCTGTCCAAAACTTGTGCAGTAGTCTCGGTATAGGTTTTGTAGTCCTCTACCAAAGCTAAAGTTTTCATATTCAGAGTAAGAGTCTATGACATACCCACTAGCTATGGCAGAGTTAGTGAAGCTCTGAACTTGATTCTTCCAATACGAGTCATTATCAAAAGAAGAGGGGTCCGCTGAAACCTGCATCTCTGCGTAGGTCTTGGCTTTCTTCTCAAGAAGAGAGTGCATGGTTCTTACTATCCTCGGTGTTTGTCCGCGATCAACGTAGCGATCAGTATCCGAAGGAATGTTTTCATTCTTGGCATCAGACCCTAGAACCTTTAGCCCTCTGTAGGGGAATGTGTTACTTGTGTCCACTCCAGAAAAGACGCTGCTTGATTGTAACCCTTCACAAATATGCCAGACACCTGATATTTCTGTATGGTCCTCTACAGGATAAAACTTACCCGCAGAGGCAACGTAACCTAGCGTAAGCTCACCTAAGGAACTTGCCATAGATCTCTCTAGAACCGAAGGATCGTAGCTCACAGGGCCGTTAAAGCCCGTCCTATCGTAGTACCCCTCCTCTGGAAGAACATACCTAAAGTTTCTCCTTCTCAAAGCTCTTCTTGCAGGACCAACAATTGAGTCTGTTGAGCTTAGTTGTGTGTCTATACCATCAACTTGATCTCGTTTAAATGTGCTGAACCCGTCTCTTCCTGGATCTGATGTAATCTCAACTCCACTTATCTCCGCATTTCCTAAAACGGAACCTGAAGAATACCCTGCCCTAGTATCGGCACTATCTAAACCAGCATACAGGAAGTTTGTGCTTGAGACTATAAATTCGTCTACCGCACTAGCGTTTAGGTTAACCCTAGGTATAGTATGTGCCGGACTATATTCTTGAGCTACTCTAGCAGTTTCATATAATGCATACTTAGAATCTGCCTCTAGAGTGGAGTTTCTAAAATCAAAGCTGGCTTCGTCAAAGTCCAAGAAGACATGAGAAGATTTTCCATTCCACAAGCTTAATAAGTTCTTCTCATAGTCTGAGATGCTGAACATTACATCATCGTAATTGGGAGGATGTTGAACGGAACTAAAGAACATTAAGAACTCGTTCAAAGAGCCTATGTTCGTGTCTGTGGTTACCGCAGCACTAACGATGTATTCTCCTACATCCTCAGCAAGAGTAGGGTCTACTTTAAAGCACTTTAGCCGATCAACCAAAAGATCAGCTAGAGGCTTACTAACAACAGAATCTCGGTAATACTTTACTTCCTCAAAGGGAGGCATGGGATAATTAAACCTGCCTCGATAATTAAACAGGAACTCTGGGTCTCCCTCAAAAAGAAGATAGGTAGGACGCTCTAGACCCAGGGGGTGCCGTTTACCTGCCATGTATACCCCTTCCCCAAAAGGTCCTGGACCCACGGCACGATCCCACAGCGCCTCTTCACCAAATTCGATAGCTTGTCTTCGTATGGCCTGATAACCTGGACCTGTTACGGTGTGACCATGCCAGGGCTTCATCTTAGTATCCCCTAATACGGTATACAACTCCCCTTTAGTTCCATCTTCATTTAAAACATAGAACCTAGGTAAAGGGAACTCTTCTCCAAAATACTTGAAGTTTTGTGGGAACGCTGAAACTAAGTCTAGGAGAATAGAATCTGTTACTAACTTTAGGTTTTCTTCTAGACTGCTACTACTATAGGATATGACTCCTGACTCCTTAGCTGTCTCAGGAGTCCAAGTCCTCAGGTTTTTGAATAGCGGAGACCCCGTGGCTAAAGCATACCAAATAAGAAACGGTACATAAGACTCCCAGAGAGGAACAATTTTTCCATCAAGGTCAAGAATACTATTAACTACAATGGCATTTAAAGCAGAGCGAAGAGCTTGCTCAGTACCAGACTTTTTGTAGATATCTGCTGCTATTCGTAGCTGATGCCTCCACTTGTTTGACTGATTCCCCCTTAATTTGTATCCTACAAGATCAGCGATGTACTTAATATTATCTTGATCGACATCTTCAATGTCATAGATGTATTTAATGTTCTCTACTTGATCCGATATGTCAGCAAAATGAAAGCCTAAAGCAGCTAGTGTTTTTCTGTGTGGGCCATTAGACACCTGATCTTCAGAAATTATGTCTGCATCGAGGAAGTTGTCGAAAGCGTCTTTGACGGTAAAGTCCTGGCGATCAATAGCCAAAGGAGAATAGATAACGTCAAGTAAAGTTTTTAGATTTTCTAGCTTTTGCGTTCCGCTAGTGTACGTTGCTACCTCTCCCGCACTAGGGTCTAGTATCGCATCAGCAGCACCAGAAACAAAATTAGAAGGTATGTATTGACCGAAAGAGCAAGCCTCAACATTCTTCCACAAATACTCAGTAAACCCCTTTATACCATCAACAGTCTCAAGCGTATTCCCCAAAAATAGCGAAGCTAAACTTGAAACGACGAAAGAAGATGGAGAGTAATCCAGGCCCCCCAAGGCTGAAGTGTTGAGGAAGTAAAACCAACCAAGACTATCTACTAAATAGTTATGAACGCTGCTGGCGGCACTGTCATTAGTGTATGCCGAAAGCTCTGCCATGTTATCCTCAATCGTTCCTGGCGTTGTTATCCCAGGAGGAACTAACTTAGGAATGAGCGTCGAAGACAAGTAATTTTCATACTGTGCTTGCGTGTCGAAATCAGAGTAATTTACTCCTAGAGGAAGGAGTATTTTTTCTCTAAAGCTTTGCGTAGTAATATTTGTAAGGCCATTCTGCTTTACAAAATACTGTGATATACCAGATAAAGAACTTAACTCACTCGTCTGCGTATTTGGGATAGAGGATAAAGGCAGAATTGTAGGGAAATTCTTGGCCGCTTGAAGATGTGTATTTATAACTTTTCTAAGAGGATCAACGTCTGTTCCACTTAGATCGAGATCTTCTTGAATATACAGCTTAGGAGTTAATTGCTCCAAGAGTTCTACAAAATTAGATTTATAGAACTGTCTAGGGTTAGGTGTATATTTGCTGTTATCTACCATCAGGCTAAGTATTCTACATTGATTGTTAAGTTATTGAGTTGAATTATCTCGTTAAAGTCTATCCTAATGTCTTGACCCACATTGTCCAAAGTGGAGAATCTCACTTCATCAACTTCAAAAATTTGCCTATTGAGGTCTGAAACAATTAAATCCTCTCCGAACTCAGTATTATCTATACTCAGGTAGTTTAGGATCTTATTTCTTACCTTGGCTTTTATTGTATCCTCATTCTCTTGCTGCTCTTGATCTATTCGTATGGTACAAACTAGATCTAATGTTCTGATTAAACCATCGACGATAACAATGTCATCTGTCATCATTTTTTTCTCATTCATAGCAGCAAGTAGTTGTGTCTTAAAGTTACTCGTTGCTCTCTGCAATTGAAGGTCACTTGCTTTTTCTAACAAATAAATATCTATGGTGTTAGCCGAAGAGTAGGCATTTCGCGTAGCAGCGGTAGCTTTTCCCACGGTGCCAAAAGTGCTTATAAAAGTGTTAGCAAACGTGGAATAGTCCGTCAAGGTTACTAACCTATCCTGTCTCCTAAAAGTTAGAGGAGCATACTTCTTAGCGTGCTCTATTGTTTCTGCGTTTGAACCGCCTGTTGCCTTGGAAGTGTTTCTTATTGTTCCGTTATAAGAGTTTACTCCGCTAGTCCCGACTACAGAGGCAGCTAAAGCATCTTTCTCCAAGTTGCCTCTTGTTCCTCCACCAACTCTATAGGATATTGAGTAGCTGGCCGAATCCGGGGGAGATATCCCCGCCACACCTGTACCAAAAACCACAGTAGCGTTATAGAACTCATCATAAACTACTTCAAATATCTTGTCATCGGCACCCGAAGCGAAATAAATACTATCCACTTCTGAGTAAGCTCCGTTAGAATCTGAATTAGGAGAGTCAATAAATACTTCTATGCTGCCTTCGACAACTGGGCCGTCAGTCAAAGGCACTGTCTTCTGTCCCTCAGTAGCAGCGAACTCTCCACCCTCTAAAACTAAAGACCCCTCCTGAACAACTAAGTTTTGAAAAACATTTTTCTCATCACCCAATCCTTCCGAAGCAGGATCTAAAACAATAGTAGCATTCCTTGTGGCTTGATTCACCAAACCATTAACTACTTTGTATAACGTATACGTTAGCTGCGCCCCATCTTCAGGCGATAAAACCTGAAAAGTTCTTTGCGCTGGGCCGATGCTCACCGAACCTACAGTGGTTAAATCTGAATCGAAGGTTATTTGAGCGTCTGCCGCTGCTGACAATGGCCCTCGCATCCTAATACCTATTAGCTCCAGTAACTTCTTTACACTAGCTCTTTGTTTTGCAGTGGCTATGTAGTTTTCGTTGGCGAGCATGTCAGCTTTCATGGACATTACAGCACCCATGTAAGCCGCTAACTCAATAAACATCATACCTAAATCTGACTCCACAAAATATTTGTAATCATCAGGATACACTGCTTTGACATAATCTATCAAGGAGTCCCTTAAAGAAAGGAAGTCCGTTGCGGCAAAGTTTATCAAGTCCACTCGCCTGTTTAAAGCGATAGGAGCTAGTTTCATAAAGTCCGAAGTTATTGTCCCAGAAAAGTTCATTTTATTTTTGCCTCTACGTCAAATACTTCAAGGTCGTCCGTCGATAGTTGAATTGACAAAACAACCCTAATTTGATTTCCTCCCGCCGCGTCATACTCTCCCGTCTCAAAAACTCCAACCTTTAACAATCGTGCCCCAACAATGTAATTTCTAAAAGACGTTTCTATTGTTTCTCTTATATTACTGAATAGTTCTTGGGTTATGGGCTGAAATAAATACTTTCTTAAATTGCAGCCATAGTTGGGGAGCATTAACCTCTCCCCCTTTTCAGTCCTAAGTAACTGTACTACTGCTTGGCGAATCATCTCGCGACCGCTATTCTTTTTAAAAATTCCTCCAGAATCTTTTTTTGATCCAAGTGGAAAAGTGAGACCATAAATTTCCTGTCGCTTTGCCCTTGGGGCTTGCTCTTCATACTTAGTTGGTCTTTCACCAAACCTTAAAACTGTGCTATTAGCTGCCATTAGATTTTAATATTTTTGAAGAAGCCTTTCTGAGCATCAAAATTCTTTTTTGCCTCTGTACTATCTAGTGGTTTAGAGTAAAATTTAAGGCTTCCAATGTGGCCGCGAAGACCACTTGTTATGCCTCCTCTATCTCCACCCATAAAGTTTCCTCGGAAGAACATTCCATCTGTATACCCTCCTCCAACTATCCAAGGAGTGAAGAAAGGATTAAGCAGCGGACCTTGCTTCAGAATTTCAGGACCGTCCACAGTTGTAGATGAGTATTCAAAACTATTGCGCTGTTTAAAGTTCGGTAAAGAAGGCGTACCATTTTCACTCACCCCAAAGACATCTGATATGGAGGAAGTAGCCACTAAATTACCGTCAGCGTACATACTAATTTCATTTTTTTCAGGGTCGCAGGTGATACCTACAAGAACGAACTGAGAAGAAACATCACCAAACGCTGTAGAAGACAAATCAACCTTCATCTTGTGGAACGTGGGGTAGTTGGCGCACTCATCATTGTTTATGAAAGAAGCCGACGAAGCATCCCTGGATATCGTTGGAGCTATAAAGAAGCTCAGAGAAGATACTGGGTCATTTGCTGCGTTGTCATTGCTGAATCCAATGGGATTAGACGAAGTAGATAACTGCGTTATTCTTCTGTCCCTAGTAAACCCACAGACAACTCCTCTTACTAATTGATCCCCTTTATTATTTGGAAGTAAGTCTAGGTCCCTAGTATTCCCCGTTCGATCTAGGTTATCAAATCCTTCTTTTATACCAACATTCTCGGATCCAATAAGAACCTTAGTTAAGGAAGATGCCCCGTTACTTAGCCACCCCTCTTCAGCGTCAGTTATGTTTGGAACGTGAACCCAACACTCCATACTGAATCCAGAAGGAGAATAGGTTAGATCTCTGTACTCTTTGGTGTCAGGAAGCTTTATAAAGCTTCCAAGCGCCGACGCTGCCGCCGTCTGTCCAGGCGTACTCTTGTTCCGTGTGATTCCATCTAAGTAGGGTATAGCTAATCCAGACGCAAATATAGTTTGTCTAGAAGTTCCTACTAACTGAGCATTATTGTACATACCCTCTGTAGCACAATTAGTCGTTTGGAAGTTTGTCGATGAAGGCAACTCTAAGTTAGTATCTAGGAAGTTATAAATGGAGAAAAGCCCATCAGTTACAATGTTGTCAGTTAAGGACAGAACTGTTGCGTTTGTGTTATTTGTAGATGAAGGAGAATAGATAATACTCCCTTTTCCTATTGTTGGGACATTAAGGTGCTCGTAGCTTAGAGACCTAGGTTTTGGGCTAGAGCGAACAAACTTAGGATTAAGTGGCAAGACTATTCCCGTTACCTCTGCTTGCTCAAAAACTAAAGCCCTCTGTTTTTCCAGGTCAACCTGTAAATTATAATCGGCCAAGTAAGAGAAGTCGTTAATTGGCACCTCTCCTGGTCCGTAGATAGGCTGAGACTCGCCGCCGTAAATTTGAGGAGCTTTGACGGCTACCTCAATCTGCTTTTTTCTCCTGTTTAACTTATCGTTATGATTCGCTATCTCTGAAATAATCAACTGCTTCTGGTTTAGAACAATCGCGTCTTCCTCTCCATACTGATCTATGTATGTTTGTAGGTCCGCAGACAAATCAAACACTAGCTTGTCCCTCTGCTGCTTTACCACCTGAAGGAAGTGATCTTGGTCGTAATACTCCTGTAAGCCTATACTATCATCTACGCGATTAGGATCGAATATGTTGTCGGCAAATTTATTCAGAGAGTCTATATCAATCTTCTCGCCCTTGCCTCCTAGGTTGGGATCATAATCGTATTTCCATCTGTCACCTACAGGTACAATTCCTGATATTGATGTTAAGACAGGATCTAAGCCCCCCGACTGAGAGTCATAGTATAGGCCGTCCTTGGTCAGTATATACTGGCCTGTAACCGTCTCTGGTGGGCCGAACGTAAGACGGAAGACTTCTTCCTCCTGGAGCCCAGGATCAATAGCAGCAGACGTATTGAGGCCGCTCAGACCAAACTCCGCATCATCCTTGAACACGGGCTCCAAAGAAGGATCATCTTGTCTAGCTTTTAGAATGGCGTTGATTCTATCCTCCAAAGCTGTGGCCTGATCAATAAAATCTTTCGCAGTATTTGCGGCAGCGATACTCCCGGCGTATTTATTTTCTACCTTCGTCCTTCTTTCTTCTGGCGAAAGCTGATTGGCCGCATACCCAGGATCTTTTGCAGCCATATAATCCCCAAAAGAACCGACGCAATCTTTAATCGCCTCTACCTGATCTATAGCTGCGGTTACATTTTGATAAATTTGAGCGCCGAACGCGGACAAGCCGTTTATAAATCCTAGAACGCTCGCCAAATCTTTAGACTGAATACCTAACCACCCGTCATCAACTCCAAACTGAAATGTTCCCGTTTCCGTATCAAAAGTTATGATGCCTGAATCAAGCTGAATAATCTTAAAAAGCTTCTGAATTACTTCATTAGCGGCTGCTTTACCCTGCTGAGTGGCGAGGTTCATTGAAACTAATACAGGAGTCGGCAGCAGACTTAATACGTCTCCAGCAAGGTTAAGCATACAACTAGGGACACCATAAGCCATGCCCAAAGCTTGTATAGGCCCTGCCCCTGTCTGGCCCTGCACTGTCAAAAATGTATCTACGTCGAATGATGCCATATTATTCTAATCCTCTACCGAAGTAATCATTGTTATTTAGGGGTGATGCTGTTCTAGTTGCAATTATTGGTTCTACAGGAATAGTCGGAGCCGAGCCCGGAGCTAGATTAACCGTAGCGCCCTCTAAATCTATGTTTGCTGGAGTTTGTGCCGCAACACCGCCTAGAGCTTCCACACTAAAGACTCCATTACACCCCATAGCTATGTTTCCAGCGGACTGAATGGCCACCTCCCCTGCATCAATTGCTAAAGTTCCAGCAGTTTTTAAAACTATAGTCCCTGTAGGACCATTTGTTTTTAGTTGAATTAGTTGAGCGCCTCCAGCAGGGTCTAGAGTCTCTATAAAAACCCTACTAATTACTGGAGACTTGGACATAATGTTTACATCACCGTAACTACTTTGTATATTAACATTCCCGCAAGGGTTTATTGGGTTAGCATGTTGAAAATTACCCCAAGCCACTCCGTTAGCATTATTCTGGATGTTAAGCTCTCGCCCCCCACCTAATACTTTCATTTCCAAGTCCGACTGTCGGCTAACATGTAGTTGGGGGCCATTACAATCCACCTCAATAGACGCTGCGCTCTTCTGCGGGTTGTTCTGTGGGTTTTGTGTTAATGTTATACTGGCATTGTTCCCTGAGTCTAGCTTGATAGCGTCAATACCCGGACTATCATGCAGGGTAATCTTCTTACCATTTGATGAGGTAAGCTCAGTCTTAATGTTGTTAGTAGTTTCTCCATCTTGCTCGTCTGAAATCTCTAATCCTTGCCCGTTGTTGCCGTGGAGAATTACCTTAGCGGGGACACCGGACACCTTGTTGATGCTTGAGTCAACTCTGGAGAAGGGTGGGGTTGTTAGAGTATCTTCTCCTTGTTTTTTGTCCTCAGGAAGAAACGTAGATCCAATATAAAACCATTCATTGCTTCCTGAAGGCTTACACACCAAAATGCTTGCCCCTACTTCTGGAACTCCAATGAAGCCCGCCTTTGCAGCACTACCGTAGGGGCTAACATAATTAACCATTAAAGACGCGCCGTCGCTAATACCCTCTATTCCAGCGTAAAACACTCCTTCCTGATTAGGATCAAAGCGTGCTCGTACCTCTGCCATTCTAATTTCTGTTTTTTGTATTTCTTCTTGCATATTACTAACTATTTCTTTTAGATGGGTCCGATGGGGTGGGCGGGCTTGCGCTAAGTTTTGGGATTATTACATGTGTTTTTTCCCCCTCATCAATTTCTTCTTTAGCTCCTCCAGGCCCAGGACTGTTTCTAGGCGATGTGTCTGCGCCAATAAGAACAAACTCAGACTGCGCTTCTTTAGCATTTATTTTATGCCTAAATCCTACTATATTATAGAGTCCAGATAAAAAGTTATTAAATCTTGTTCTTGGTTGTCTTTGTTGGGCAAGAACAGGGATGTCTTGAGCAAAAACTACACAGGGAGACTGTAAAGTTATTCCTCTACAAGACAAATGAAAGAAAGGCAAAGTCTTTATTGTTATCGTCTTTGTTCTTTGTGCTAAATTGTCAGCGAAGTTTTGTAATATAGCAGTCGGATGTGTTCTTATCTCACTTCTAAGTTTTACTGATAAGCTTTTACTACTGTCAATGCTAGTCAATAAATCAGTAATATAAGCCAATAAATCTGCCGCAGACTCCCTAGGGGAGATCTCCTTTAAAAGCTCAGGTGAGATTCTTGTAACTACTTGTCTAACAATCTCTTCGTTACTTAACACCGTGCCGAACGCGGAATCTTTGGATGTTATTATGGCAGTTTCCAGCGCCGCTCTAGTAAGTATAAGATGATCCTTAATCCTCAAAGGAACGCCTCCTTCCGCTGCTGTTGTAGCAAGTCTTCCTACATTTCTTTGAAAAGAGTTGTTAAGTAATGTAAAATATTGTCCCTCGTCAGAATAATCAATATCCAGTATATTAGGGTCATCAGTATTGAAAGTGAATACTGGTATCTTTCTTTCTTTTATTGTAGTTCTATTTTCTTCGTTAAACAAATTGGCTGCGTATCCAAACTGATCAGGTATTTGTGACGTTCTGCCTAAAGGAGTCAACTCATCTTCTCTTTTAAAGATATTAGCTACCTGAGTCTTATATCCCCCGGTTAAATCTTCCTTAGTTCCTTCGTATAGGGGGGCGCTGGTTTCTTTTTCTTTTTGGCCGTACAGAACATCAATAATCATATTAGTGTCCCCAAAAATTACAGTAGGAGCTTCTTCCCTCCATTTAATTTTGTTGTTTATTGATTTTACATTTAGTAAAGACCAAACGCCATCAGTAATTCTAGTATCCGTTTCGCTGAATAGAACTGGATTTATTTTGTAGTTATTGGCAGCTTGGTCATTTATCCCCTTAACTAAATCAACTAAAGGTTTTCTTAGGTCAGGGATGTTTTCTTCTTTATAGGACGACATCCTAGATCTATAAACAGATGTCCTATAAAGACTCTCACCAGCGTCAAAAATATTTCCTCGGAATCTAGTTTTAGAAGCAAAAGATTCAGTCCTAACATCAATACCCTCCTTGTCTGGAATCTTAACGTCTAAGAACATATTTATTCTATTCAAAAACTTCTTAATCCACGAAAGTGTAACCTCTGTACTGTAAACCTGTTGGTTATACGGGCGGATAAACTTGCTACCTGCGTCTTTTTTCGCAGCTTCTATCCCATCAGAACATATTTGATTTATGTCAGGTAAGAGAACAATAATATTTGCTCCATTAGTTGCTTTCCTTAAGTAGTCGTATATGGTATCAACAACGAGGGCGTGTAAGTCTATGATTGGGTCTACATCCTCACGCCCATACAAAATCTCCCCAGAAAGAAAATGCTCCAATACATTTATACGATCTGAATAACCATCACAGTCTATTTCCAGCCCCAAAGAATCCAAATCAACCAATTCGTTATAAGCCCCTATCCTTAGATCTTTGCCTAAAGGTCTCGGTAGGGATACTAACTTTAAAGTAATTTTTTTCCCTTGCGTTGGGTCAATTTGTGCATTAGACAAAAACATTCGTTGCGCGGGAGCCCACGAACTCGCTTTGTCTGACAAACCAAAAGATACATAAAATGTCCTGCTTCTTACAGTATCTAGCAACTCTTTTTTTAGTTTTTTTCCTGCGGGCAAATTAGCTTCTTTAATAAAGTTCGCCATGTCGTCATACACGGAACCACTGTTTAAAAATACTTCTTCGAATTCATTCTTAGGATCTATAAATTCTAGTGTACTTTGAATCTCAGAATCCAGGGTAACGTGCTCAAAAGATATGAAATTAGGATTATTATAACTAGAGAACAATAGCTTATTTTCTCCATTGGAAGAATTAAACTGATCTACTAAACTTTTCATGGGTGTTCCTGACTCTAAGCCCCTCAAAAAGTTATTTAAGGATTGTAGATCTTGAGAAACAACTACATTCGAAACTGCTACACTCATTTTATTTTTGGTATCAATATCCTGTCTCTAACATTGAAACCCTCAAAAGGATCACTTATTCCATTCACCAGCATTAATAACCACCAGTTACTTGGAGATCCGTAAAATACGTTTGATATCAAGTCTGGCCTGTGCTCAAATCCAGCCGGAATAAAACCCACTTCATATTCATAGGCAGTTTCTAAATTTTCTAGCATACTATCAAACTCTTCTGTATTAAGTATAGTAGTTACTTCTGCGTCACGATGCTTGACAGAAGAAAAGTCTACCGAATAAGGCCCGTATCTAGGATCATCTTTTTTCATATTACACCCGGATCAACACTTTGGTGAGGGCTACTAACTACCGCTTCCCAACCACAAATATTATCCTGCTTTACTTCAGTTCCAGGAGTGAACTTACCAAAGTCCCCAGCGCGAATTTCTTCTAGATTCATGGTATATCTAATACGCCTGGGCATTAGCGTAGCTACATCGTAGCCGCCCTCTTCAATCGGTTCAAGTCTGTAGTCGGTACATATACATGGAATATTTTGAAACAATATTCCATGATTTATTCTAACTATCGGAGGACCATACAGTGGGTTTTCAGAATTATTTAATACAGAGGATCTAATTATATTAGTCCAATACATGACTAAATCAATTATCTTGTCATGTTGGCTTACTGGCTCTGTTCCTCGAATTTCATTAGCGAAAGCAAACAACGCTAAAGTTTGAATTCCTGCTGCTGGCTGCACACCTAATACATTCTCCACAGTATCTGAGAAGAAAGATGAAGTAAAATGCTTGCCTATGTCTTTTTCTGACCCAAGGGAGCTTATAAAGGTATCTCTAATCCTTTGAGATTTATTTTGGATATCCTTTTTTATGCTTCCGAAAGACCCGTCCTTAGCAGAAAAGAATTGTTTTTTCTGCGCCCAAGGATCTTCACTTTCTACAAAATCTATAAAATCTAAAGCGTTGGGTCCATGCTCTTCTAAGATGTGCGGGAAACTCATAACAAACTCTAAACTAAACTTTCTTGAATCAGCACCTAGGTAGGAATATAATTGGCTCGACCTTGAAATCAAATCATACTTCTTATACTTAGCTCGTTTGTTTTCTGTAATTTTAATATTCTCAAAGAATGGCAGAGTTATTCTAAAGTTACCGCCGCCTACCTGAGGTACAGGAAACTCAAAAAGTAATTTTGATCTATCTGGTAATTTTCTATCTCTTATTGGTTTCATTACTAAACTTTAGAACCTCCTCCTGGGCGCTAGTGCTCTTCCGGGTGACGCCATCGAACGAGATTGAAATTCTAGTTCAGATAGCATGGCTTCTTGTAGAGGATCAGGCTCCTCCACTGCTCTTCTAGTTATAGCTAGTAAAGCATCACCTAAAGAAACAATTGACTGGTCTAACATGAATGGGAGTCTGTCGGCAAGGTCGTCTTCCTTCTCTGTATTTTCCGCCGTGGCTGCGGTGTTAGTTGCGATCTCTCCTAGCATTTCTCCATGTGCCTTAGCAAACCTGTCCGGCACAAGTTCAAAGGGTTGAAGTTCGATCTTGTCGGCGGTTTTCATGAAAAAGTCTTCTAAAAAAGCTTCTTGTTCTTTTAGTGCCCTAGAAGCAGCATCTCTATCCTTAGTTAAATTAACTAGGTGGTCCTGTAGAAGTTTAATCTGTAGCTTATCCGCTTCCTCTCTAGTTTTCCCCCCATGAAGCATTGCGTTGCTGACCTGAATTTGTATATTATTAGGTACTCTTTCTAAAGCGTCCACATAGGCATTTATGCGTTGTTTGTCTGTTAGAAACTCGGAGCCGGGGACCGCGCCTGTCTTTAGGGTATGTAGCGTCTCTTGTAGTTCTGCTATTACACCCGTTTGTGCGGACACCTCAGAACGTTCTTTCTTTATTGCTTTAGACATTTCTGCCGCAGAATCAGGAAGCATGTCTATTGTCCAAATTTCGTTCAACTGTTCTATGAACTTGAGCATCCCCCGAGTCATAAGATTTACACCAGTAATCATACCATTTATTACTTTAGTAAACCCTACTTGAACTTTGTCTAAATTCTTTACAAAATTACCTATAGCCAGCGCGGGATCAGACAAGAACTTTCTTATTCTACTCTCTATGTTTTCAATAATAGGTTTTGCTACTCTTCCAAGCAAATCAACAAATTCTTTTACTTTGGGGAACAGTTCATCAGAAAACAATTTATCTAAAGGCGCTAAGATCTGATTCTTTAACACGGAAATCTGATCAAAGAACTCTCCTTGATTTCGTGCTTCTATCTCTTGCCTCTCACCTAAAGCTCTGTTGATGATAAGTATATCACTAGCAACTTTTCCGAATCGTTTTTCAACTACACCCATACCAGCGAAGAACTGGCTAGTGTTGCCCGCCATGTTTTCAATGTGCTGCGCTGCTGATGCGAGAGCAGCCTGAATAGCTTCAGGGGACGCATCCGGTCCCAAGCTCTCCATCAAGTTTCCTAGCCCTAAAGCACTCTTTTTAGCCAAAGCCTCTATCGAAGGATCGGTAAGAAATCTTAATACAGACCCTAACTGTTTTTCCACCGCTGGTCCTACTTGAGCCGATATTTTCGTAGCAGCATTAATAAATCCGTCTCCCATCCCAGCCAACTCTAAAGCAGCGAAATTGTCTGAGAAGGAGTCAATAGAAGCTATTAGCTTATCTGTGCTAACTCCATACTTCTTTCCGGTCTCTATAGTAGCTACAGCTAAGTTATTTAGCTGATCTTTTGTTAGTCCTAAAGCTAACTCAAGAGTAGCCAAACTTCTAGCAGTAGCTTTGAAGTTGCCTCCTGTAAGCTGCTGTTGGTTTATAAGTTTGCCTATCCCTGCGACATTCCCCTGAAGTCCAGAATTCAGCGCAACCAGTTGAGCTTGGAGTGTATTTCCAAAAGCTCCTTTTAGATCTCGTATTGAATTATCAAGAGTCCGACTTCCTCCAGCTAGACTCTGGCCCAAAGCCAAGCTTGCCTTTTGCGCCTGATCAGAAATAGCTATGGCGTTCTCTATCCTGCCAATAGCTTTACCAATAGTCGCGTTTAGACCTTCAATAGCTGCTTGTAATACCATTACTTGATTCTCCTAACAGGTCCTTTTATCTTAGACAGGATATATGTCCTGTAATTATCTGTAGGAAGCTCCTTATTTTTATATAGATTTGTCAAGGATTCAGGTGTATAATCCTCACCCAAAGGAACCTTAAAACCAGTGAATAGTCTATTGCCCGTCTTAGCGTCCTTGACTACTGGACTAACCACCAAAAGAACTACGCTAGATTCTTGATATTTAAAGAATACTATACTCCCTGGTCGAATCCCTGAGGCTGATTTAGGGACCATCTGTATTCTTTGGTCGCTATTTACACCTACTTTGGATAAAAAATTCAGGATTGCTTTTGAAATAAATCTCATTGTTAGCTCTTATATATTAGTATATAGGTAATCAAATTGAGCAAAAACATAGACATAGAAATAGTAGACTTCCTTGACCTGATAAATCATACACTGAGTAATGCCTTTACAGAAAAGTGGAGACATAAGTATAGTGAAAAATTTATAAAGCATTTCCAGCTTAAGCTTCTCGATTCTATGAATCGACAAAAGCCTATAAAGAAGGAAATGCTTTTTAACTATCTTACTAAGAAGTGTAAATACTCACAAGAGCAAGTGCTTAACTTCTTCCATACAATAGATATAGATATCTATAAGCCTTTTATTTTTGGCTCTTTGAAGAAGATTTCTTCTTAGCCTTTAGCTCGTCAAACTTCTTGGTGCAGGTCTGTGGATCGTTATACTCAGGGCATAGACCCTTGTAGGCACACCAGTTACAGAAGTCGTTTCTGCTAGGCTTTAGCTCTGCTTTCTTCTTCTTCCTGATCTTCCAGACCTCATCAACGATGTTCTTGACATGAGCATTGATTTGAGGTACACTGTACTGAACATGTACGAAGTTGTTGGTCAAAGGGTAGTAATGTGCAGCCACAATGTTTTTGATGGGCACATCGTACAGCTTACTAATAGCGTAAACATAACCCTTCAACTGTGAGTCCTGGTATAGGTCTACCTTGCTCTTCTCCCTCTTGGAGGTCTTGTAGTCGATCACCAGATAGCCTCCGTCCTTCCCCTTGATCACTCGGTCGATGACTCCGTTAAGGGTAATGTCGTCCTTTACAGGAACCTGAAAGACTAGCTCTGTGGCGATGCTGCCCTCTAAGCCAGCGTTGAACTCAAGAAAGTTACGGAAACAAATAGAATCCTTGCCTTCGTACTTCTTTGATATATCCCATGTGCCCTTTACACCCTCAGCAATCTGCTCCATCTCTTCTTGAGTCTTGGCTTCTACGCCGTCCTCAAGAACCTTGTGGATATAAGATCCAAAGTGGAGGGCCTCAGTGTTGGCCTCTTCTGGCTCAGGTAGCCTGTCTACATAGCGGAAGCAGTATTTCAATTGGCACTGTTTAAAAGTTTGATACTTAGATTCGGAGATAGTATTTATGTACATGATTTCACCTCAGTTTATTAGAGAGTTCCTTACCAGCAATTTTTCTGATATCGGACGTTTATCTGCAAATGATCGTGAGTTTATCATGGAGTCTCCTTTTATAAGGAATGACTACAAGCGACACTGCTCCGTTAATGTAGATAGT
>Ga0208645_1000682_pt1 | contig 34203 bp, 19 predicted proteins | sample VirMetDEL_Sep_01_FD_184519 | JGI IMG/M metagenome (GOLD analysis project Ga0208645, IMG submission 184519) | Aqueous microbial communities from the Delaware River and Bay under freshwater to marine salinity gradient to study organic matter... | ecosystem: Environmental > Aquatic > Marine >... | reverse complement strand
ACAGAGCGTAAGCGATACTAACTGTGTGCCCCTTGGTTGACACTGAGGGGCACTTATGTTAGACTGATATTCGTATGCGTATTCGGCAGTTATTTGCGGCGGTTGTTTATATCGGCGGGCGGCGTAGCGGGCGTTCTTAAAGCGTCCCCCCCGCCCCCGTATATAAAAAAGGCAAACTACCCTAACCTACAGAGGTGACAAAACGCGAGTGTTATATCAATCTCAAAAAAATTTTCCGGAAGTATGATGACGTACCGAAACCCCCACAGAAGACCTTACTGGAATTTTTATAGAGTAATACTTGCTGGCTGGATAATCAGGTATCCAAAGACAATGGGTAAAATTATATTATTGCCCCTCGGGTTTTTGATTGTACTGATATATAATGCAATGACTAATTAAGGTTAGGGAAAAAAATTTCCGGAGATATTTTTCATATGGAAAAGGTTGAACGTAGTGAAACAATCGTTTATCACATTTATGCAAGGAATGAATGTTTATATCATTCATTGAAGGAAGAAGAATTCCAAGCAACTTGGAGGACCCTCAATAATATGGTTGGTTTAATGAAGACTGACTATAGTGTTGAGGATTTGTCATATGAGGAATTGATTGTGAATAAGGAAACAATATTGAATTCCTCGCATTGACAAAGGCATATATAGACTGTTAAAATTGAACTGAAGTTTTTAAGACTTATGGCAAAAGGATTTACTGTAAAAGCTGCTGCACCAAAACCAAAGGAAGCAGAGTGGGATTATGATGCAATCAAGGAACGGATGCGTGGCAAGAGCATTGTCTTTTGTCTACCAGGTCGTGGATGTAGTTTTATTTTTCTGAAGAACTTTGTCCAACTGTGCTTTGATATGGTACAGAATGGCATGAGTATTCAGATTAGTCAGGATTACTCTTCTATGGTAAACTTTGCACGTTGTAAGTGTTTAGGTGCAAATGTTCTTCGTGGTCCGAAGCAAATTCCTTGGGATGGAAAGTTGCAGTATGATTATCAATTGTGGATTGATAGTGATATTGTGTTTACCACAGAAAAGTTCTGGCAACTGTGCGATCTTGCACTTTCAGAAGATGGCACGGAACGTGAGATTACTGCTGGATGGTATGCAACAGAAGATGGTCACACAACCTCAGTAGCACACTGGTTAGAAGAAGATGACTTCCGACGTAATGGTGGTGTGATGAACCATGAAACTGTTGAATCCATTAGTAAGCGTAAGAAGCCTTTCACTGTTGATTACACTGGTTTTGGGTGGGTGTTGATTAAGAAGGGTGTCTTTGAGAATCTTGAATACCCTTGGTTTGCTCCTAAGATGCAAGTCTTTGAATCTGGTGCAGTTCAGGATATGTGTGGGGAAGATGTTTCCTTCTGTCTTGATGCAAAGGAAGAAGGTTTTGATATCTGGTGTGATCCTCGGATTCGTGTTGGGCACGAAAAGACTCGAGTTATCTAATGACTAAATTTAACGTACTTTATAAAGGGCGTAAGATTTATAAAGACCTTACTCATGAAGAATGTAGTGAGGTCTTACAAGACTTATCCGAACGCTTTTTCTCGGATGAAACTTTTGATAGTAATTTAATTGAACTGGAGGAAATCTAATGGCTAAAGGTGGATCGAATAAGACTGTGTTTGAGCCTGGTGCTCCTAAGAAAACTCGTCAAGGGCGTAGTCCTCGTACACTACTCTCTGCAACCTCTCGTAATGGTCGCAAGAAAAAGTATCGTGGACAAGGTAAGGGTTAAATAGTACAGAATGAAAATTTAAATGAGTTGCTTAATCACCAATCTACCATCAGTTGAAGTATGGGTTCGTAAAGAATATCTAACTGATCATCAAAGTGGATGGGGTGAATTTGTAAAGGGCGTTTGGGTTTCGGCTAAGTCGATTCCTGGACGCGCTTTTTATTTTGAGACATACTTACCAGAGTATGCTGCAATGTACGATAAACTGCCCATCAGTGCCTTTGTAGCGCGTCCTGAGACCCCTTCACCTGATATGAACCTACCTAACCTACAATTTTGGAATTGTATGGATTATGGTGTAGTCAGTATTGATAAGAAATTTATTGGTAGTATGGACTTTGAATGCTATACAAGAGATTATGGCATTCAAAAGGGTACTTATGTTTGTACATTAGATAACTATCATCGTGATCCAGACATGGTTGATTGGGCAACAAGTGAAAATCCTGCCGAACATAAGTCACATAACCTAATTGAGCTTGAAAATGGACAGTTTGCACTGTATCCCAATAACAGATTACGTATATTTGATAACAGTTTGACACCTGTTGAACCAAAAATGCCCGATTTTAAGGTTTCAACTCAGTATTATTCAGTTGAAAATGGATTTGAGCGCCTTGGAATGGGTAGAGAAGACGAATATTTCTGGAAAACTGCTAAAGAACGGGATAGCAACCCCGTAAAAAGTTCTGTTCAACCCTTAATAGAGGAGAAAACAGATGGCAAACAACCCGAATCCAGATAGGAATGTTGATTATATGAAAGAAACATGGGGAACAACTAGTTTAATTACTGATTATTGGTCAAATCCGAAGCAAAAAATGCTTCGTGAGATCGCAAATGATGATATGACACCCAAAAAACACGATTTTCACACTCAAAATGAGTTACATGAAAAAATTCGTAATGATGAGGACTATGATGACTGGGATTATGGCACTGAACCCACCTATGGATCAATAAAAGGGTAATAAATAAGATAGAATTATAATTTTTTATGCCTGTAGAACGGGTAAGTAAAGGTTTTAAAGACATTAGTTCTTCATTTCAGGTCAATCCTTTGACCTATGATTTGATTGCGATTAAAAATGAGACCGCAATTGCCCGTTCTATTCGGAATCTTGTACTTACATACCAAGGAGAAAGACCTTTTAACCAAATTTTAGGTTCAAAAGTCAGTCGCCTTCTCTTTGAGAACGTAAATGAGATTACTGCATCATCTATTGAAGATGAAATTAGAACAACCATCAATAATTTTGAACCAAGAGTGAATTTACTTAATGTAAAAGTTGCTCCAGACTACGATAATGGCGAATTTAATGTAACCGTTAGATATGAAATTGTTGGAATTGATGTCGCAGCTCAACAATTATCATTTGCATTACAACCAACACGATAATGGCACTAGTAAATTTCGCTAATTTAGATTTCGATCAGATTAAAACATCGATTAAGGATTACCTTAGATCGAATTCAAATTTTACTGACTATGATTTTGAAGGATCTAATCTTTCAACAATCATAGACACTCTTGCGTATAATACATACATCACTTCATATAATGCCAATATGGTGGCAAATGAAGTGTTTATCGATAGTGCTACACTTAGAGAGAATGTTGTTTCTCTTGCAAGAAATATTGGATATGTTCCAAGATCAAGAAGATCTGCAAGAGCAAAGGTATCATTCTTTGTTGATACAACCAATTTTACAAATGTTCCAACACAACTAACACTTAAATCGGGTGTTGTATGTACGACACGTTCGTTTGGAACAGAAAGTTATTCATTTATTATTCCATCAGACATTACTGTACCAGTTACAAACAACATCGCAGAGTTTAATGATGTTGAGGTATACGAGGGAACACAAGTTATTCAAAATTTCACAGTAAATCCTTTTGATTTAAATCAAAGATTCATACTTGATAACGCTGGAATTGATACAAGAACAATTGCAGTAAGTGTAAAACCAAGTGAAAACTCTACAGTTAGCAGAACTTACACTTTAGCAAATAGTCTTTTTGATATAAATTCAGATTCAGCGATTTATTTCATTCAAGAAATAGAAGATGAAAGATATGAATTAATTTTTGGAGATGGTATCTTTGGTAAAAAATTATCAGAACCAAATTATATCACAGTTAGGTATGTTGTATCTAATGGTTCTGATGCAAATGGTCTTTCATCATTTGTTTTTAATGGAACACTTGTCGATCAAAGCGAAAGAATAGTAACATCTGGAATATCATTACTTACAACAATAGAATCATCGCAGTTAGGTGATTCGATTGAGACTGTTGAATCGGTCAAGAAGTATGCAACTAGAATATATGCATCAAGAAACAGAGCAGTAACCGCTGCTGACTATGAAGCATTAATCCCTTCAATTTATCCAGAAGCAGAATCTGTTTCAGCATATGGTGGGGAAGAATTATCACCACCACAATTTGGAAAGGTTTTCATTAGTATCAAACCATATAATGATCGCTACTTATCAAACTTAATTAAGGATAATATTAAAAGAGAACTTAAGCAATATTCTGTTGCTGGCATTATCCCAGAAATTGTTGACTTAAAATACTTGTATGTTGAAGCATCGTCTAATGTTTATTATAACACCAATTTAGCGGCGTCTGGAAACGCCGTTAATAGCGTTGTTTCTGCAAATGTGAGTGCATATGCCGATTCTACTGAATTAAATAAATTTGGTGCAAGATTTAAATATAGCAAGTTTCTAAACATAATTGATGAAAGTCATCCAGCGATTACATCAAATATTACCAACATAGTAATCAGAAGAGATTTAAAAGCTTCCTTGAATACTTTTGCAGAATATGAGATATGCTTCGGAAATAGATTTCATATCAAGAATGTAAATGGATATAACATCAAATCATCAGCATTTAATATAAGTGGAATTGGAAGTCCTGTTTATCTTATGGACATGCCAGATCAAAATCAAGAAACTGGTTCCATTAACATTTTTAAGTTAAATTCTCCAACCCAACCACAAATTGTGAAAAGAAATGTTGGAACAATTGATTATGTAAAAGGTGAAATTAAGTTATATCCAATCAATATAACTTCAACAGCATTATATAAAGGAGCACCAATTATTGAAATATCAACTTCACCATATTCAAATGATGTTATTGGATTACAGGATCTTTATTTGCAACTAGATATTAATAATACTTTTATTAAAATGGTTTCAGATAGTATATCATCAGGCGCTGATATTTCTGGAACAAATTATACAGTTTCATCAAGTTACTCCAACGGAATTTACGTAAGATAAAAAGATATGTCAGAAACAAGAGTAAAAGTTCAGTCGATTGTTGAAAATCAACTTCCCAATTTTATTGCGGAAGATTCTCCACTCTTAGTAGAATTTCTTAAGCAGTATTATGTTTCGCAAGAGTATCAAAGTGCTCCTGCTGACATAATTCAAAATATCGACAAGTATTTAAAACTTGAGGAAAATTCTTCAACTGTCGAATTTACATATCTTTCTGAGGATGTTGAATCATATTCAACATCTATTAATGTTTATCCTGGTAATTCTGCAACCGGATCGTTATTTACTGAAGGATTTCCTGACAAGTATGGACTTCTTTTAATTGACAACGAAATTATTACCTATGAGTATAAAACCAGATTTACTTTTGTAAATTGCAAAAGAGGGTTTAGTGGCGTAACTTCATATTCAAAAACAAATGAGCCAGATGAACTAAAGTTTGAAAGTTCAATTGCAGAAAGTCATACTAAAAATACGAAGGTTTATAATCTTAGCGCTTTATTTTTAAAGGAATTTTTACAGAAAATAAAGAGACAGTTCATTCCTGGATTTTCTGATAGATCTTTAGATTCTGATTTAAATCAAAGAAGTTTTATATCAAATGCAAAAGATTTTTATACCTCGAAAGGAACTGATAAATCTTTTAAAATTCTTTTTGGTGCTTTATATGGAGAAAATGTTGAGGTAATTAAACCAAGAGACTATCTTTTCAGACCATCTGATGCAGGATATAGAATTACAAAAGATCTTGTAGTTGAAGCAATTTCTGGGAATCCATTAGAACTTTTAAACAAAACACTTTATCAGGACGAGTACTCTGACTATAACATTGATAATTCATATGCTTCAATTACTGATGTTAAAAAAATATTTTTAGGTGGGAAAGAGTATTATCAATTAGGTTTTGATGCTGATTATAATAAGGATCTTATTCTCGAGGGATCTCTTTATGGTAATTTCTCATTACATCCCAAAACTATTGTTGTATCCAACGTATCTGCAGGATCAACAGTAATTGATGTTGACTCTACGATAGGGTTTCCTGCATCAGGCACCCTGATAAGTACTTTTTCAAATGGTTCCGAATCTACACTAACATACAGTGGTAAATCAGTAACTCAGTTTTATAATGTTTCTGGAGCATCTTCTGACATATCCCCAGAAACAGAAATTAGACTTGATGTATATGCATACGGATATGCTGGTGTTTCAACTGACAGTCCTATTAAAGTAAGAATTGGATCTGTTCTGAATGAAGTTGTTATTCCAAATGACACATATCTTTTCTCGAAAGACGATACTGCAAAAATCAAAACCTTAGGAATTTCTTCAGAAAGTGTTAGAAGAAATAACTGGGTTTATAATATTGCAAATACTTATAAAGTAGAATTTTTTGCTCTGAGAGATTCTTCTAATTATACTTACGATCTAACGACTTTTGATTCGCATAATTTTAGAGTTGGTGACAGAATAAAGATTACTGGAACTGATTCTGTATCAAATGATTCAACTATTGTAGATGTTCTTTCTGATAAAAGAATTTCTGTACGCGGACAGGGACAGTTAAACACAGATTTGACATATACTATTGACAGATATATTACAAAACCAAATTCTACAGCATATTCATATTTAAATAATAATACAGCAAACGTACAAAACGTATATACAAACTATTCTGATGAAGTTTTAGTTGCTTCTCCATCTTTACCATCATACTATAACCAATTAATAAATCCATATAACAAAAAAGTAACAGTTTCTGGAAGTTTTAGTGGAGAAGTTCTTCAAATAACCTCTGGTACTGACCATGGTTTTTATACAGGAGATAAAATTTATTACTCTCCACTTAAAGTTGCTTCTAATTTTGCGGATGATGATATTGTAAGCAAGTTTCCTGAACTTGTTGAGGGTCTTTACTATGCAAAAAGAGTTAGTGCAACAAGTATAAGTCTTGCAAAGAGTCCATCAAACTTAGCAAATGGAGAATACATTTCTGTATCAGGCATAGTTACTTCCAATACTTTTGAGTATTATGACTTTGCAAATAAAATTATACAACCACAAAATATTTTACGTGAAATAAAAGAACCAACCAATAAGAGTGCAAATTATGAAACTAAACCAGGAAAAACTGGTATTTTGGTTAATGGTGTAGAGATTTTAAATTACAAGTCTTCAGAAACCTTATTCTATGGTCAGATTAACAATATTGATGTAACTGCTCAGGGTAGTGGATATGATGTAATTAACCCACCAAGTCTTGATATATCAGATTCTCAGGGTATAGGTGCAACAGGTATTTGCGCTGTTAATGGCACCTTACAAAGAATTGAAATTATAGATGGTGGTTTTGACTATGTAAACAAACCAACAGTAACAATAACTGGCGGAAATGGTGTAAATGCTTCTGCCGAGGTAAGTACAATTTCAGTAGATCATAATGCGTTCTTCAATGCAGAATCTACTTCTACCAATGTCAATTTGTTTACTGACACGATTGGATTCTCTACTTATCATAAATTTAGAGATTATGAAAGAGTAATTTACTTACCAGATAATCAAAAGGCTATTTCTGGTCTCACTACTGAATCAGCTTATTACGTCTCTGTTATTGATGGTTTTAATATTAAACTTCATGCAAAACAAAGTGAGGCAATTTCTGGTATCAATACAGTTAATCTCAATGATTATGGAACTGGTATACACAGATTTAAATCTGCTACCAAGAAGGAAATTATATCCGAAATAGTAGTAACAAATAGTGGTACAGGATATCAAAATAAGCAAAGAACAACACAAATTAGTGGTGTTAGCACCTCTCTGAATACTATTAATATTGAATCGCACGGATACTTTACTGGTGAAGAACTGACGTATTCAACATCAGGAACTGTAATATCAGGTCTTAATACATCTTCAACTTACCTTGTTAAAAAAATTGATGAAGATTCCTTTAGATTGGCACCAGTTGGGTTGGGAACGACAGCAAAAACAGAATTTTTGGATTCTGAAAGATTTGTTGAATTCTCTTCTGCTGGTACTGGTATTCATTCATTTAATTATCCAGAAATTAGTGTAAGAATTGTTGGAAATATTGGGGTTTCCACTTTATCTGGACAAGATTTCTCAGCAAAAGTACAACCAATTTTCAGAGGTAGTATTGATTCAGTCCATTTAACCTCGAAAGGAACAAATTATGGTTCTGAAGAAATCATCAACTACAACAGACAACCAATTTATGATTTCAGAAGTGGAAATGGTGCAGAACTGCTTGTAATAGTTAATAGTGGGGGTGGTATTCAAGAGGTATTGGTTACAAGACCTGGATCAGGATACAATAGCCCACCAAACCTTGTTATTAGTGGTAAAGGAAATTATGCAAAACTTACACCAATAATCAAAAATGGAGAATTGGTGGAGGTTAAAGTTATTAAGAGTGGAATTGGATATGATGATACTACAAGCGTAGATGTAATTTCTGCTGGAGAAAATTGCAGATTATTTGCAAGTATTCAAAAGTGGACAGTTAATTTGTTCCAGAAATATTTTAATACTATCACACCTGACGATGGTATTGTTACTACTTCTGATAGAGATTCTTACGGTCTGCAGTACTGTCACCTCTATGCTCCAAGAAATCTGAGAAGGTCATTATATTCAAAATCACAAAGTGGAGATACTAAGGTAATAAGAGATCTGATTTTATATGGAATTACTGATTTACGCGAAGTTAATAATGAAGAAGTGTCTTCCGCGTATCACTCCCCAATAATTGGATGGGCTTATGATGGCAATCCAATCTACGGTCCATATGGATACTCTACACCAACCGGTGGAACTTCAAAATCATTGAAATCTGGATATGAATTGGTAACTAAACCAAATAGACCTTCTCTTACATATTTCCCACAAGGATTTTTTAATGAAGATTATGAGTTTAAGGGAAATGGTGATTTAGATGAACACAATGGAAGATTCTGCGTTACTCCAGATTTTCCAAATGGTGTTTATGCATACTTCTCAACTATTAGCACCGAAAACGTAGATACTGATGGTCCTTTTAAGGGATACAAGAGACCAGTCTTCCCATATTTTGTTGGAACAAAATATTATTCACAACCAATAGATTTTAACTTCTCCACATACTCTAATCAAGACGATTATTCGTTTGATGGATTTAATTGGTTTAGAAATACTACAAATTATAATCTGAAAGGTGCTAATAGTTCATATAATTATGTCTTCAATCCAGATAAAGTAAAAAATCAGACAGTAAACATAAATTATGCTTCTTCCGGAAAAGTTGAAAGCATTGGAATATTGACTGGTGGTACAAATTATAATGTAAATGATCGTTTATTATTTGACAACTCAGACACTGGTGGAAACAATGCATCCGCAAAGGTAGAGAAAGTTTTTGGCAAAGATGTTACTGCAGTTAGTGTTGCAACAACATCTTTCTCATCTGTTGAGTTTGCTACTTTAGATGGTTCCAATACTGTAATTGGATTCGCCACATCACCACACGGATTGAAAAATCTTGAATTAATTTCTTTGTCAGGATTTAATACTTATTTCTCAAGTCTGGCAGGTTCTTACACTCTAGGAATAAGAACTGATAACTTTGTTACTGCATTGGGAATTTCAACTATTGGTGTCACTGGTTTAACCACATATTTCTATCTTTCTGGTATTTTGGAGTATCCATATATCAGAGAAAATGACATCTTGGGTATTGGAACTCAAGAAAAGGTCAAGGTTTTAAATGTAGATTCGCCTGCAGGAAGAATTAGAGTTTTAAGAGAATATGATTCAACAGTAAGTTCTGCGTATTCTGCAACCACCGTTCTTTATGAAGATCCAAGAAAGTTTAAAGTCAATACTGGATTTAAAACCGACTATGCTTATGCAACAAATAAAGAAATTTATTTTGAACCCAAAGAATCAATAGGAATTGGAACTATTGCCTCTGTTGGAATCGGAACAACTGTAGTCTTCTCTTTACCTGGAGTTGGATTAACTCAAGTTTTTGTTCCATATCAATCAATTTATCTTCCCAATCATAATTTAAAGACTGGTGAAAAGGTTCATTATTCTACAAATGGTGGCACACCAGTTTCGGTGTTTAACGGAAATTCATCTTTCTCGCTGCCACAGGGTCAAGATCTTTATGTTGCTAAAATTTCAAATAATTTAGTTGGACTGTCTACTGTAAAAGTTGGTCTTGGTACTACAGGTTCTTTCGTTGGAATTGGAACAACCAATTCTACAGGACTTCTGTTCTTTGAAAACTTTGGTGTTGGGGATTATCACAGCATTACAACTAAGAGACAATCAATCATTGGTGAAATATCTAAAAATATTGTAACCGTTGCAACAGCATCTACGCATGGTCTCAACACTGGCGATAATATAGAATTTGTATCTAAACCAAAAAATCAAGAAACAATAACAGTAAGTTATAATGACACCAATAGAAGATCTGTCTTTAATCCCAAATCATTTGACGCAATTGATGTAGATGTTAGTGAAGATACGATTTATATCGAAAATCATAACTTAAATACGGGCGACAAAATTATTCATACTTCAACTTCACCTTCTGGTGGTTTGTTGGATGAGAAAATTTATTATGTCTTATATTATACTAAAGATAAAATTAGATTATGTAATACACTTTATGATCTTTCTTTAAATATTCCCAATTATATTGGTATTACCAGCTCTTCTGATGGTATTCTTTATTCAATCAATCCACAATTAAATCTGTATAAAAATAAAACTATTAAATTTGATTTATCAGATCCTTCACTGTCATACTTGAATGGTTCAACTCTATATTCAGCTTTCCAACTCAATTTCTATTCAGACTCACAATACCACTATAAATTTGATGGCACAGGCATATCCAATAACTTTGAAGTTATTAGAACTGGCAGAGTTGGTATTGATACTACAGCAAGTGTATCACTTGTTCTTAATGATAGTTTCCCACAGACTTTCTACTATAAGTTAGAAACTGTCAATAACGACTTTATAGAAGATGTAAAGAAAGAAATAATCATTGATAAGGATGTCTTTAACAATAATCAAATTAATCTTATTGATAGTGTTTATTCTGGATTGCACAGAGTATCTGGTGTCGGATCAACCACATCATTTACCTTTAATCTGACAGATTATCCTGAAGAAAATTCTTATAATCAAGATACTGCAAATCTTTATTATGAAACAACTTCTCCAACAGCGTATGGACCAATATCTAAGGTAAGTGTAATTAGTGGAGGAAGTAATTATGAATTTACACCTGGAATTAGTTCAGTAACTACAAACTATGGTAGTGGTGCTATTTTTGAGTCGCAGAGTAATTCTATTGGAAAAATCGTCACAAATCAAATAGAAAATATTGGATTTGATTATCCGACAGATTTGACATTATCACCTACATTGAATCTGCCTGAGATACTTAATGTAGAACCACTGACTTCGTTTAAGAGTATTGGTATTACTTCTGCAGGCAAAAACTACTTAACATCGCCAGGATTAGTTGTTATTGACGGATTTAGTAAAAAAATTGTATCTGATGTTGATCTAAGATATGATCTTGGAGCAACTCAGGTAAGAATATTAAAGAATACTTATGGGATGTACAATACAACACCCACAATTATTCCAATATACAATTCAAACGGTGTTGGTATTAATTCAATAACATATAATCCAACCACAAAAGACGTTGTAGTTGGTTTTAATACTGGATTTAGTGATACATTCCCATTTGCAGTTGGCGATGAGGTTTTAATCGAAAATACTAGTGTTGGAATTGGATCTACCGCAAGAGGTTTCAATTCCTCAGAATATGATTATAAATTATTCACCCTAACTGAGGTCAATCCTGCTTTGGGTGGAAATACAGGTTCCATTACATATAATTTGTCAAATTATCTCACAACAAATGAATTTCCTGGAATATTTGATGCATCAAATTCTTTTGGTAGAGTTGTTAATAAAAATGATTTCCCAGTTTTTGATATTAAACTGAAAAAGAATGATTTCTTTGTGGGAGAAACTGTATATTCACAAACAGGGATTGGTATCGTAGAAAGTTGGAATAACAAAATCGAATATCTAAAGGTATCAACAGATAGTGATTTGTTGATAGGTGAGATTGTTACAGGTCAATCATCTAACACTAGAGGTGTGATAAAGAAAAAGATTGATTTTGATTCATTTATAAAATTAGCACCATCTTCAAAGGTCAATAAAGGATGGATTTATGATACAGGATTCTTAAACAACAATGTTCAAAGAATTGCAGATAACAATTACTACCAGTATTTCTCATATTCTTTAAAATCAAGAATTCCATATGAAAATTGGAACGAGCCTGTTCAATCTTTGAATCACACTTCGGGATTCTTAAAATTCTCTGATCTTATTATAGAAAATCAAGATGGTGATAGAAATTCAGCAACTCCTTTTACACAAGACAGTGTTGCAGATATTGTAGTTGATTTGGTTGGTAGTGGAAACATAAATTGCGTATATACCTTCGATTTAGCAACAGAAAAAACTACTAATATTGGTACTAGATTGGTTTCTGATGAGGTAATACTGCAAAATAGAGTTTTGACTGATTATTTTGAGTCGATTGGAAATAGAGTTCTTATTATTGATGATATAAGTGATAAATTTAATAGCAAAGCAAGACCAACAAGATTCAGTACTATTGATCAGTTTGAATTAGACTCTGCTAGAACCAAAAAGTACTTTACATTTGTAAGAGATAAGAGATTCACATTAGAAAGACAGATTATGGTAGTGTCATTACTACATGATAATGTTAATGGGTATCTTAATCAATATGGTAGAGTAGAAACATATTCGGATCTTGGATCTTTTGATTTTAATATCACATCAACTTTAGGTCAACTTAATTTCTATCCAATTAAGTACAGAATAAATGATTATGATATATCATATATTTCGCACGATTTAAAAGATTCTGTATCGGGTATAGGTCAGAGTTCATTGGGTAATGTTGTTAACATAAATTCCACACAAACCACATTTGCTTCCGGTTCATCTTCTGCAGGAACTATAGTTTCAATAGCAGATACTTATCGATCCGCAAAAGTTCTTGTTGAAATTGGTGGTGTTGATGGTTCCTATTATGAATTTGATGAGATTAACCTTTTACAAGATGGAACTAATGTTGATATTGTTGAGTATGGTCAATTAACAGATCATATAACTACCAATCCTTATGGTGTTCCAGGTCTTGGTACATATATTCCATACATTGATGGTTCAAACATTAAGATTGACTTTAAACCAAATGCAGCTCTTGGAGTTGGTGTAACAATCAACACATTGGTTGTATCAATAGCAAGTTCTACATCAGCATCCGTTGGTGTAGGAACAGAAGAGTTAAAGACTGGATACGTAAGTTCTGGTATTGCTTCAATCACTGCCTCTGGTTCTCCTGCAGAAACTGTAATTACTGAATATCCAAATGACAGTTCTTGTGCATATTATATTGTAAGTGTTGAAGATACTACAAACCAAAGATATCAAATGTCTGAGGTTGTAGTCATTGATGATGGCACAGATGTTTCTATGACCGAATATGGAATTATTCAGTCACACACATCTCTAGGTAATGTTGGTGCTGCAATAAGCACAAATGGAACTCAACTTACCTTTACACCAGAACCAAGTATTGATGTCCAAGTAAGAGTTTTCCAAAATGCACTTCGTCTTGTTGAAGATGAAAATTCTGTATCTAATACATCAATCAATCTTAATAATGCTGAAATTGTTAGTAGTTATGGAAACTATGATGGAACAGAAACATCTGTTATAAGAAGTTTTGACTTAACTCATAACCAAAATCCAATATTCTTGAGATACTTCAATGGAAGTAGTTCTGACATTATCGATACATCCACAGATTCTATACTCATTCCAGATCATTATTTTGTAACTGGCGAAAAAGTAAGATATTCTTATGCTGGTGCTGGAACAACTCAAGCAATTGGAATTGCTGCAACCGTTGTTACAGGTATTGGATTGACTGATAAACTTCCATCAACAGTTTATGTTGTAAAAGTTGATGAAAGTACAATCAAGTTGGCAGAAAATGCTTCTAATGCATTAAAAGAAACACCCGTTGTTTTTGATATTACATCTGTTGGAATTGGAACATCACATTCTTTAATTGCAACTAATCAGAATGCAAAAGGTCTTATTGCAATTGATAATTATATTCAATCACCAATTGTTGGAACATCAATTACCACATCTTTAGGAAAAAATGTAACTATTGTTGATACTCGTCTTACCTTTACTGGAATTACTTCATTCTTCAGTGGAAATTTGATTCAAATTAATGATGAAATTATGAAGATCGATACAGTTGGTATTGGAAGTACCAATATTGTATTAGTTAATAGATCTTGGATGGGAACTGGATTATCAACCCACTCTTCTGGTGATCTTATTAGAATAATTGACGGAAATTATAATATTATTGATAATACAATTCACTTTGCAGAAGCACCTCATGGATTAACACCAATAGGTTCTGTAACAAATCCACCAAATGAAAGGGATTGGGTAGGAATTGCGACACATTCTACCTTCCAGGGTAGAACATTTATGAGAAGTGGTGTTACAGACACTACACAAGAGACTTATGAATCCAATTATATCTTTGATGGAATATCTAATCAGTTTAATGGAATTGATAAGACATTCACTTTGACCGTAGACGATCAAAATGTTGCTGGTTTCTCAACAAATAATGCTGTAATTCTTATTAATGGAGTGTTCCAAGGTCCACAAGGAGAACAAGCAGAATTAGAAGATTACACACTCATAGAAAGTGCTGGTATTTCAAGTATCAGGTTTGTTGGAACAGCATCTTCTGTTGGATATGATGTCAATAATGCAAATGTTCCTGTTGGTGGTGTAATTGTTTCTGTTGGTTCTTCTACAGGATTTGGATTACAACCTCTTGTCTCTGCTGGTGGCACTGCTGTTGTTTCTGCTGCTGGAACTATTTCAGCGATTAGTATTGGAAATAGTGGTTCTGGATACAGAATTGGAATACAGACTGTAGTTAATGTTGGAGTTCAAACTACAAGCACAGGAACACCAAATATTGAGTTTATTGGAACTGCTTCGGTAAGCAATGGTCATATCATTGGTGTTGCGATTACTAATCCTGGATTTGGATATACTACAACTAATCCGCCAATTGTCGTTTTTGATGACCCTCTCTCTTATTCTAATATTCCTTTGATTTATAGTTCTTCCTCTTATCAAGGAACAGGAACTGAAGCAAAAATTGATGTTGTTGTTGGTCAAGGTTCTAGTGTAATTGACTTTACAATCAAAAATACTGGATATGGTTATGGTCAAGGAGAAATTCTAACAGTTGAAATTGGTGGCAACACTGGTATTCCAACAGATACCACAAAACCATATGAACAGTTCCAAGTTACAGTTGATAGAACATATAATGACTTATTCTCGGGATGGGTTCTTGGACAGTTAGAAGTTCTTGATAGTTTTGAGGATCTATTTGATGGTACAACTAAAAAGTTCCCATTAAAACTTGGTGGAAATCTAGTTACAATCCGTTCAACAAAAGGATCGAATATTGACATAAAATCAACACTTCTTATATTTGTTAATGATATTCTCCAAAAACCAGGTGAAGCATATTACTTTGAAGGTGGAAGTGTTGTAGAGTTTAGTGAAGCTCCCAAAGAAGGTGATTTTGTAAAAGTCCTATTCTACAAAGGAAGTGGTGATATTGATGTAATCTTTAGAGATGTTTTAGAAACAATTAAGGTTGGTGATGAAATTACTTTAAACTATGAACCAGGTTTTGGGCAGGGATTGGGACTTCAAGAAGAATCTAGAGTTGTTACCGGTATTAATACCACAGATTCTTTGGAAACAAACCCATATTCTGGACCAGGAATAACTACAGATGATACTTTGGCAAGACCACTTAAATGGTGTAGACAAACTTCTGACAAAATCATTAATGGTAGAATTGTTGGAAAAGATAGAATTCATTATGAACCATTAATTAATCCTTCATCATATCTGATTAGTTCCGTAGGAGTTGGTTCAACAACAATTTACGTTGATAATATCAAACCATTCTTTGATGCCCAGAATGAAGGTACATCACTAGATTTCCAAAATAAAGTTACATTTATATCTCAAGACTCTTTAGTAGCAGCATCTGCAACAGCGATAGTTTCTACTACAGGTTCAGTGACTTCAATTGATGTAACTGAAGGTGGTTATGGTTATTCTTCTACGCCATTAGTAACGATACAAACACCTGTTGGTATTGGAACTACACAAAAAGCAACTGCTACTGCAACACTTACGTCAGGATCTGTTGCAACTATTTCTGTAGTAAGTGCAGGAACTGGATATACAAATACAAATCCTCCGGCAGTTCTTATCGAACCACCAACTTTATTGAGTGAAGTTGCAGATACTATCAACTATTCTGGAGATTCTGGCATAATTGTTGGTGTTGGAACTACAGCACAGGAAACAATATTTGATTTGTTTATTCCTACAGATTCTTTCTTGAGAGATAATACATTAGTTGATCCTGCTATCACTGTAAGTGGAATATCTACTGGTGACTTCTTTGTTGTTTACAATTCAAACATTGGAAGTGCTTCAACATCTATTGATTCATTCAACAGTTCTAACGAAATTATTGGAATAGGAACTCAATTCTTAGATAATGTTTACCAAGTATCATCTTGCTCAGATGTTCAAGTGAATGTTATTGGTGTTGGCACAACATCAGTAAGAAGGGTATATGTGAGAACTGGCATCAGTACTATTGATTTTAGTTCAACAACTATCACTTTTGATTCTACTGTATATGATTTCAGTTCTATTGGAATTGGCGCTGGTGCAGGCACTTTCCTTGGAATAACAACATCAAACTACTATGGCAATTTTAGTTGGGGTAAAGTTGTTCTTTCAAAACCTCTAGAAAATGGTTCATTTAATTCATATACATTTAGAGGTGTTGGTGGAATATCAACCTCGGCATTTGTAAACAGAACCGCTCCGCTGAAGTATTTAAACTATACTAGCTAATGTTTTTTAAAATAAATAAAAGAAAACGTAAGTTACGATGTCAAGAGTAGCAATAAACACCGGATCAGTTGGAAATGACGGAACTGGTGATAGTTTAAGAACTGCTGGTGGTATTATTAATGATAATTTTGCAGAAATTTATAGTCAGTTTGGCGATGGTACAAATTTAACACCAACTTGGGATAAAACTGCGGCTGGTGTTAATACAACTTCTAATGTTGGAATTGGAACAACAAATCCAAGATTTGCTCTTGAGGTTGGTTCTGTTGGGTCATCAGGAACTTCCTTGTTTGTCAATGGCAATGCAAGAGTTACTGGTATTTTAACTGTAGGTTCTTCTTCTATTATATTGGATGGAAATACAAATAAAATACTTGTAGGATCTGGAATTTCTTTTGATGGAAACACTGGTGTAATCAGCGCAACTGCTTTCTATGCTGGTGGTTCAATTGTATCTGCTGGTGGAGAATCCTATTGGGATCAAACAGAAGTAGGTATTCATACACTTTCTAATGTTGGTATAGGAACAACAAATCCAACAAGTGCTCTCACAGTAAAAGGAAATACTTCTCTTGAAACTTTAAGTGTTTCTGGTGTTTCTACTTTTAGTGGTGATATAAAATTTTCAGGAACATATGGAGATAATGGAGCTTTATGGGATGAATCTGAGGGTGCTCTTATATTTAAAGATGGGAGGGAAATAAGATTTGGTGATTATGATGGAAGTGGTGGTGATTTGAGAATTTATCATGATGCAGGTGGTTCTCATAGTTACATACAAGATACGGGAACTGGTAATCTTAGAATAATTTCTAATGGTGATACTATTGAGTTGTTGAAAGGTACATCCGAAACTATGGCAAAGTTCAACACTGACGAGTCAGTGGAACTTTACTATGATAACTCTAAGAAATTTGAAACTCTTGGCGCTGGTGTAACAGTTACTGGAACTACCTTCACAAATCAGTTAAATGTTTCTGGTATTTCTACATTTTCTGGAAGAATTGTTGGTCCAGTAAGATTTTCTAAAGATGGTTCTGCGGATGCATCACAAAATGTAGAAATAAACAACGACGGTTCTTATGCATTTTTAAATGTCGGCGGCTCGTCATCATTCTATTTTGATTCTCCAAATACTAACATAAGAAATACTTTCAGTGGTGGAAGAATTCGTATGGATTCTCCATCGGGAATTGATTTTGAACAGTATGGACTTGGGGGAGCATACAGAGCAAGATTTGATGACAACTCAGTAAGTTTATATTCTTCAAATAGTAAAAAATTTGAAACTCTTGGCACTGGTGTAACAGTCACTGGAACTACTTTTACCAACCAGTTAAGTGTTTCTGGTGTTTCTACCATTAACGGGATTACTGTTAAGGGACCAGGTTCTACTAACGTTTACATTGGGCAGAGTGTAGCAAATTCCGACCTTGGGGGACAACAAAACACTGCTGTTGGATATTATGCACTTAATAATGCGATAAACTGCAACTTTAATACTGCAGTTGGAACACAAGCTCTATCTAACTTAGGAATTAATAATCCATCTACTTCATTTCAAAGAAATACTGCCGTTGGAACTGGAGCTGGACAACAACTCACTTATGCAAATAATAATACATTTATTGGAGATTTTTGTGGATCTCTTATTACTACTGGAAGTTCAAATACAATTATTGGAAAATATAGTGGAAATCAAAATAATCTAGATATTAGAACTTCATCAAATAATGTTGTTCTTTCTGATGGTGATGGTAACATTAGACTTTATGCAAATTCCAGTGGCAATATCGGAATAGGAACCACAAATCCAACGGCTGACGTTACAACATCAAATACCAATGTTCTCGCAGTTGGCATAGTTACTGCAAATACTTTTTATGGAGATGTATCAAATGCTGCAGTAGGTAGATGGATTCTAGGTGCTAATGGAACATCTGATTATACATTTACTGGAATTGGATTTACACAAACCACAAATGATCCAGTTTTATATCTCGCAAGAGGTATGGTATATGAGTTTGTAAATAACTCTGGAGGTGCTCATCCTTTTGAAATTCGCGTTTCTAATGGTGGAGCAGCATATAGTGATGGCGTCACTAATAATGCAGCAGCAACAGGCGTCATAAGATTTGAAATTCCTTTCAATGCTCCAAACACATTATATTATCAATGTACAGCTCATTCGGGAATGGGAAATACAATTAGTGTTTATCCTAACACTATCTAAAATACTTAATAAATAAATAAAAACTCCCGTCAAATGTCTGCAATAATTACTGATCAACTTCGTATATTAAATGCAAAGAACTTTGTAGCAGGGGTTGCTTTAACTAGCAACTCTTACTATTCTTTTGTTGGTCTGCCAAATCCAACTGATTATAATACTGACTGGAACACAAGTCCACCATCTCCTGTTGATAATTTTAATCAGGAAAACAATCATTGGGACACAATGATTGCGATGAAAAAAATATCCAAAACTGATGTTAGACAGGTTGTAAGAAAAACTATTTGGACATCTGGTGTTACTTATGATATGTATCGCCACGACATCAGTGCAACAAAGCTATCACAACCATCAAATTCGGTTGATTTATACTCTGCAAACTATTATGTTTTAAACAGTGATTATCGAGTTTATATTTGTCTGCAAAATGGAACTTCTCCAGAAAATCCATCCGGAAGACCTTCTCTTGATGAACCAACATTCACTGATTTAGAACCAAGAGAAGCAGGAACAAGTGGTGATGGTTATATTTGGAAATATCTTTACACAATTAGCCCAAGTGATATTGTAAAGTTTGACTCTACAAACTATATGCCAGTTCCACAAGACTGGGATACAAGTTCAAGAGAAGCGGCAGTTAGAAATAATGCAGCGTCTAGTGGACAATTAAAAATTGTAACCATCACCAATAGAGGTGTTGGATTAGGAACAGCAAATAGAACTTATACAAGAGTACCTATTAGGGGTGATGGTTCCGGTGCAGAAGCAACTGTTGTTATTAATAATGACTCTAAAGTCGAAACTGTAACTGTTTCTAGTGGTGGATCTGGATATACTTTTGGTACGTTAGATCTTGTTGGTGGAAATGTTCCAACAGGCACAACATCACCAGTCTTTAACGTTATCATTCCTCCACAAGGTGGTCATGGTGCAGACATTTATAAAGAACTTGGTGCATATAATGTTCTTCTTTATTCTAGAATTGAGAATGATGCAGAAAATCCAGACTTTATTACTGGAAACCAAATTGCACGAGTTGGCATTGTAGAAAGTCCTTTAAGTAATGGTTCTGATAGTATTCTAACACTTGATAAAGCAAGTGCTGTTTATGCACTCAAGCTGACAGGTATTGGTTATAGTTCTGTTGTCTTTAATGCAGATACACAAATCACCCAAACTATCGGTGTTGGATCAACTGCTTTTGGTAGAGTAATTTCTTATGATCAAAGCACAGGTGTTTTGAAATATTGGCAAGATAGGTATCATTGTGGTTTCAATACTAATGGTACACAAAACGCATCACCAACTTACGGATTTGCCTTACATAGATTTACTGCTGATATTGGAGGTGGCGGATCTTTTAACATTCTTGGTGGTAGTGCAACTTTAGCAATCCAAACATCATTTGGTAGCGAAAGCAACCCGGGTATCAGTACCGTAATAAATAGTAGGACATACTATTTGGGCCAACAGTTTGTTAAGGGTGTGTCACAACCAGAAGTCCAAAAGTATTCTGGAAATATCATTTACGTTGATAATAGACCATCAATTACTCGGTCAACAAACCAAAAAGAAGATATTAAAGTCATTTTGCAATTCTAAGGAATTATGTCTCAAGAAATCAACCTCAACGTAGCTCCATATTTTGATGACTACAATCAACCAGTGATTGGTGGTAAGGATAATAATTATTATAAAGTTCTCTTTAAACCTGGATATCCAGTACAAGCTAGAGAACTGACTACTTTACAGTCAATTCTTCAAAATCAGGTTGAACAGTTTGGCAATCACTTCTTTAAAGAAGGTGCAAAGGTAATTCCAGGAAACCTTACATATATTCAAAATTTTTATGCAGTTGAGGTTGAAAGCAATTTTTTAGGCATCCCAGTATCATTATATCTTGACAATTTAGTTGGGTTGCAAATCAGAGGAGAAACTTCTGGTGTTGTAGCAATTGTTAAAAAGGTTATTACTTCAGATGAGTCTGAAAGGGGAAATATTACTTTATATGTTGACTATTATCAGTCAAATCAAAATAATTTGTCTTCAAGAGATTTTGAAGACGGTGAGAATTTAATTACAAATTCTAATATTTCTTTCGGAAGTACTTTTATTTCTGCAGGTGAGGGATTTGCTAGAACTATTGCTTCAGACGCAAATTCGGTTGGATCTGCTTTTGCTTTAGGTGCTGGTGTCTACTTTATTAGAGGTTATTTTGTTGATGTTAATGATGAGATTTTAATCTTAGACCAATATACAAATACTCCAAGTTATAGAATTGGTTTTGATATTATAGAGGAAGTTATATCTGCTGATGTTGATAAAAACTTAAGTGATAATGCAAATGGATTTAATAACTATGCAGCACCTGGCGCTGATAGATTAAAAATATCTGCCATTTTATCAAAGAAACCACTGGATAACTACGATTATCCAAGTTTTATTGAATTAGCAAATGTAAAAGATGGTGTACTCAGAAAAATTAACAAAAATACTGATTACAATCTTTTAGCAGATGAACTTGCCAGACGAACTTTTGATGAATCTGGAAATTATTATATCAAATCATTTAGCACTTTTTGTAAAGAAAGCTTGAATGATGGCAAAGGAAATAATGGAATTTATTTAGAAAATCAAAAGACATCTTCTGGGGTTTCGCCATCAGAAGATTTGATGGTTTATAAAATTAGTCCAGGAAAGGCATATGTAAAGGGATACGAAGTAGAAACCATTTCTCCAGTCCTTCTGGATGCACCAAAACCAAGAACTACAAACTTAATCCAGAATCAAGCAGTTAATTTTAGTTTTGGTTCTACCCTCAACTTAAACAGATCTTCTGGTGCTCCTTCTATTGGTATTAATACCTCATCAACGATTAGCCTCAGAGATGCTAGGGTTGGTTTAAGTTCATATGCACCTGCAGGTAAGGAAATAGGTGTAGCAAGAGTTTATGATTTTGCTCTGGAATCTGGTTCTTACGAATTAGGAAATCAAAATATCAACAGATGGGACATTTCTTTATTTGATGTTCAAACATTTGGTGACCTGAGTGTAAATGAAGCGGTTACCTTAAGCACACCAACATACATTAAAGGCGATTCTAGTGGTGCTACAGCGTTCCTCAAGCATGATGTTTCTGCTGGCGTAGCACTAACTGTATATCAAATTTCTGGTAACTTTATTAACGGCGAAAAGTTAATCTTTGATAGCACTAATGATACTAGAGTTAGTATTGGATTCAGTAATTATGGTCTTTCTGATGTCAAATCTCTTTATTCAAATGTTGGAGCATCCAAAACCTTCTCCGCAGATACTATTCAGTCAGTCTCTGGTTTGATTGGTAACGGTAATGCATCAATTTCTGGATTCTCTGCAGGCGTTTCTACTATTACTAGCCCAACTGTAACATTCCCCGGAATTGTTACAACAGGCAATTTAATTCAATATACAAGACCAGAATTTACAACCAAATCTTTTGCAAGAGTTGATCAAGTATTAACAAACTCTATTATTGTTAGTGGAATTACTACAGTAAATGGTGTTTGTGATGGTGGATTGCCCTCTGCAGTTTCTACTGAAGTAAATGATCTTTCCATTCTTTACACAAAACTTCAAGCAACACAGAACAACAATAGACTATTCTCACCATTACCAAAAGTAAATATTGAATCTGTTGATCTTACAAATTCTTCTTTGATTGTTAGAAGAGAATTTGATATTACTATAACTGACAATTCAACAAATACAATAACTGCAGCAGAAAATCAAGTATTTTTGCCTTTTGACGAAGAAAGATATATTTTATCAAGATCTGATGGAACTTTAGAAGTTCTTACAGAAGATAAGTTCCAATTTACAAATGGTTCTACTGAACTTGTTATTAATGGATTGGGATCCAATGATAGCAGTGCTAAATTAGTTGCAACCTTAAGAAAAGAATCGGTAACTTCAAAAGTAAAAAGAAAAGCACGTATCGGTTCTTTAATTGTTGACAAATCTAAGTATGACTATTCTGGCACTGGAACCACTACAAAAAATGATGGTTTGACATTCGGAACATATCCATTTGGAACTCGTGTCCAGGACGAAAAGATTTCTTTAAATATTCCTGATGTAATTAAGATCCACGGAATTTATGAATCTAGTGATACTTCTGAACCAGTTCTTCCAAATTTGGTAGTTGGATCATTAGATGGACCAACAGCAAAAACAGATGATTTGATTATTGGCGAAGAATTTGTTGGAACTGTTAGTGGCGCAAGAGGAATATATGCTGAAAGATTAGACAGTAGTAAAGTATCATTCATTTATTTAAATAAGAATGTTTTCCAAGAAGGCGAAATCGTTAAGTTTTTAGAATCTAACATTAATGGAATTGCATTCACACTGAATCAAGGTAGTAAAAATATTACTGATAATTTTACTTTCTACAATGGTCAAACAGCGACTCACTACGATTATAGTTATATTTTAAGAAAGCAAAATACCAAAGAACCTGTAAGAAAGATAAAGATTGTATATTCTAATGGTTATTATGACACTTCAGAAACTGGCGACATAACCACTGCAAATTCATATGATCTTTTTGATTATGGAAAAGATATTCAAAAAGTAAATCAGTTTAGAAACACTGATATTTTGGATGCAAGACCTAGAGTTAGTAACTTTACAGTTTCTGCTGGATCTAGATCGCCATTTGAATTTGAAGGAAGAACATTTACTAGCGGCAATCATAGCACCAACTATGTTTTAGCGTCTGATGAATCTGAAACACTGTCATTTACATATTATCTCCCAAGAATTGATAGAATTTATTTGACAAAAGAGGGTATTTTCCAATTAAAGGTTGGTGAACCAGCAGATAATCCAAAACTTCCCGAAGAAGTATCTAATGGACTGAATATTGCAAATGTTGCTTTACCTCCATATCTTTATGATGTTAGAGATGCAGAAGTAAGTTTTGTTGATCACAAGAGATATCAAATGAGTGATATCTTCAGACTTGAGAATAGAATTAAGAATCTTGAATATTATACAAGTCTTTCACTTCTTGAAAATAATACTGCAAACTTGTTCATTTCAGACTCTGTAGGACTGAACAGATTTAAATCAGGATTCTTGATTGACAACTTCTCTTCCGTTGGTGTTCAGGATAACACGGTTGGTGTGAAGAATAGTTTAGATCTTCAAAATGGTCATCTTAGACCATCACACTACACAACTTCACTTAATCTTGAGTTGGGTTCTGATGCAATTGCAGGAATTGGAACAACAACTAATGCAAATCAAGATAAAAATTATCTGAGTAATATACTCGGAACAAATATCAGAAAAACTGGTAGTGTTTTAAGTTTGGATTATGATGATGTTCTTTGGGTAGAACAACCATTTGCAACAAGAGTTGAAAATGTAACTCCATATCTTGTAAAGACTTGGGAAGGAACTATTGATCTTGAACCCACAGTTGATGTTTGGATTGATGTAAATCGTCTTGAACTCAGAGACGTTAGAATGGAAGGTTCTTTCCTTGGTGTTGCAGAAGCACTAAGGTCAGAAGTTACTGACCAAGCAGATGGTTCAAGATTGGGAGTAAGTCCTATTATTTGGAACTCTTGGGAAACAAACAATATTAGACAAGATCTTGGACTCGCCTTAAGTGCAAGTATGTCTTCTTCCTCAAGCACAACTGATGTTGGTGGCGGAAGACAGGAAGTTTCTACGACAACTAGTATTGATATTGGAGGAGGTGTAAGTCTTGCAACTAACTTAGACCAAAGAAGAACAGGCGTTCAGCGTACAGTTAGAGAGCAGATTGATACAGAATCTCTTGGTGATAGAATCGTAAGTAGAAATATTATCCAATTTATGCGCTCCAGAAACATTCAGTTTACTGGTAAGCGTCTGAAACCAAATACTCAAGTATATGGATTCTTTGATAGTATTGATGTTAACAACTTCTGTACACCAAAACTGTTAGAAGTTTCAATGACTTCTGGAACATTCCAGGTTGGTGAGAATATTATTGGTACAATGCCAACTGCCACTATAGTTGATGGTTTTGATACAAGCACACTTCCATATATTTCTTTCCGTCTTGCAGTTTCAAACCATAAGTATGGTCCATATGATAGTCCTACAGATTTCTATGCACAAAACCCATATGATAGACAAAACAATATTCCTGAAAACTATTCATCAACCAGCACACTGCTGAATATTGACACATTCAGTTTGTCAAATGAAAGGCAACCAGAATTCTGGGGTTGGGCAAGAACTGGTATGATTCTTAGAGGTCAAAGCAGCGGTGCAGTCGCAACTGTTTCAAACCTCAGAATGGTAACTGATAACATTGGCACTGTAATTGGTACTTACCTTGTTCCTGATGGTAATGTTCCAGGAAATCCAGTATTTGAAACAGGAAGAAGTGTATTCAGATTAACAAACAGTTCTACAAATAGTAGAATTGGTGGTGTTGTAACAACATCTGCTGAAGAAATCTTCTATTCACAAGGTGATATTGATAATACTCAAGAAGTCACTCTTTCTCTCAGAAATACTAGGGTTGAGCATCAAGATTTTGAAGAGACAAGATCTTTAACAGCATCTTCTGTTGCAACCTCTAACGCAGGAGCAACAACTTCTTCATCTACCCAAATTACATCACAGGTAATTAATAATATTACCAATGTCACTAATGTAACACAAAATATAACACAGCAACGAGCAAGAAGAATTGACCCACTTGCCCAGTCATTCTATGTTGATGATGCGACTGGTATTTTTGTAACCAAATTGAATGTATATTTCAGAACAAAAGATTCCACATTACCCGTATATTGCCAACTCAGAGAAATTAAAGTTGGTCTTCCAACGCTGAAGATACTTCCATTCTCTGAAGTTGAATTGTCACCAGATCAAGTTAATGTGTCTGAAGATGCATCTGTTCCAACGACGATTGAATTTGATTCTCCAATCTATTTGAATGGTGAAACAGAATATGCAATTGTGTTGCTTTCAGATTCTACAGAATACACTGTTTGGATTTCTCGTCTTGGAGAAGCAGATGTTACCTCTGCAGCAACAGAAGCTGGTCAAATTCTTGTATCATCACAACCAATTCTTGGTTCACTCTTTAAGTCACAAAACGCTTCAAGTTGGGATGCAAGTCAGTATGAAGATCTCAAGTTTGAACTTTATCGTGCTAACTTTGTTTCTAGTGGATCGGTACAATTCTTCAATCCAACACTACCAACAAATGGCGTAGATGTATTGAGAAAAGATCCATTTGACATTGATTCAAAAACTGTCCGAATTGGAATCGGAACAACAGTTCAGGATACTTTAACAAATGGTAATACATTTATTCAGTTACAATCTGGCGCAACAGGAACTCTTGTTGGTACTGCTGGAACAGTAGCAACTTTGAGTATAACAAATGCTGGTATTGGATACACTCCAAGTGCAGGCGCTGTTACTTACAATAATCTCGTTCTTACCAATGTTACTGGAACAGGTAAGAATGGAACTGCAAATATAACCATTGATAGTGGAGTTGCAGTTGCTGCGACTGTTGCTAATGGTGGAAATGGTTATTCTGTTGGTGATTTGCTTACAGTTTCTTCTATTGGAATATCTTCTATTGGAAGAAATCTGAGATTAAGTGTTTCTACTCTGAGTGGTGTTAACGAATTGGTAATTGATGATGTTCAAGGTGACTTTACTGTTGGTGCAGGATATACACTTACTTATGTTAATAACTCTGGCGTAACTACAACCCTTAACAGTGCTTATGGTGGAAATGTTACCATAACACAAACGGTTGAAGAAATTTATGATGGATTACATTTCAAGGTCAATCAAAGAAACCACGGAATGCATTCTGATGTTAATAAGGTAACAATTATTAATGCAAAATCAGATGTAATACCTACAACTCTTTCTCTTGATTATGAAGCAGCATCAACAGCAAGTATTTCTGTTGCCAGCACTTCAAACTTCACAACTTTTGAAAATGTAAGTGTTGCTAGCACAAATCCTGGTTATGTTTTAATTGGAAATGAAATCATCAAATATACAGGAGTTTCTGGAAATACTTTGACAGGTGTTACCAGAGAAGTGGATGGAACAAAAGCATTTACACATAGCAATGGTGAATTAGTTTATAAGTATGAACTTAATGGCGTTTCACTTCTGAGAATTAACAAGACACATGATTTAAATGATGCTGATATTAATGAGCAGATTGGATTAGATTATTACTACCTGAAAACCGATATGAATTCTGGCACTGATCTTACTGATAGAACAGGTTCTGGTTCATTGCCAGCACTGTTCTTTAATGAGACCAAGAAAACAGGTGGTCTTAATGTTTCTGCAACATATAATGTACCATTTGAACTTATTACTCCTTCAATTAGAACAATCAGTCCAAAATTCACAACAATTTCTGCTGCCGTAAGAACTGTAAGTGGTCAAAGTATTGATGGCACTGAAACACCTTATCTTGATAAGGGATTCCAACCAATTTCATTAAACAACACAAATTACTTTGATTCACCAAGAATTATTGCTTCTCAAGTGAATGAAGATGCAAGATTAACAAGTTTACCAGGCAATAAATCGTTCACAATGAATATGAACTTATTGAGTGTTGATCAAAGATTATCGCCTTGCATTGATCTTACTAAAACCAACATAATCTTTACATCAAACAGAGTCAATCAACCAATCACAAACTACATTACCGATAACAGAGTAAATGGAATCGAGAATGATCCAAACTCATTCTACTATGTTTCCAAACCAATCACATTACAAACTTCTGCAACTTCAATTAAGATTATTCTTACTGGTGCAATAAATGAGCAGAATGATATTAGAGCATTCTACTCTGTTCAGAATGATGTAAGTGAGTCACCAATATTTACCGCTTTCCCTGGTTATTCAAACCTTTCTTCTGGACAGGTTATTGATCAATCATCTAACACAGGATCGCCTGATACATTAATACTGAAAAATTCATTCTATGATTATGTTCCAACCCCAAGATCATTTAAAGAATATGAATTTACCGTTGACAACTTACCTTCATTCAAGAACTTTAGAATTAAACTTGTTATGACTTCTACAAATCAGGCTATTGTTCCTGTAATTCAAGATCTTAGAGTTATTGCACTTGCTTGAGGTAGAAAATGAATTTAGTACCAGTTGAAGGTGAAAATCATCTCTATAGAGATACAAATACTAATGCTATTGTGAGTACAAATCAATCTGAGCACGCGATGTATCTTTCTAGAAAAAAATTTCAAGAAAATGAAAAGGATAGAATCAATAGTATAGAGTGTGAAGTTACCTCTATCAAAAATGATTTGGATGAAATTAAAACATTGCTAAAAAATTTGTCAAAAGGACTATAGGTTTCAACTAAAGATAAATATTTTTTAGAGGTTATTAAGTAAATGGCGCAACCATCTTCCAGACAGGATTTGATAGATTACTGCAAGAGAAAACTGGGGGCGCCAGTTTTGGAAATTAACGTTGCAGATGAGCAAATTGACGATTTAGTTGATGACGCAATTCAATTTTTTCAAGAGAGACACTTTGATGGTGTCTCTCAAATGTACTTAAAGTATCAAGTTACTCAAGAAGATATTGATAGAGGTAGAGCACCTAACGGAGCAAATCCAACAGCAGGAATTGTTACAACAACAGCATCTGCAACAATAGCAGGTGCTGCAACAACATTTTCATACAAAGAAAACAGCAATTATTTACAAATTCCACCATCAGTTATTGGTATTACAAAAATATTCCACTTTGATGGAACAAACACTGTAACTAATAATATGTTCAGTGTTAAGTATCAAATGTTTTTAAATGATATTTACTATTGGGGTTCAACAGAATTATTGACATACGCAATGGTCAAGACATATCTTGAGGATATGGATTTTCTATTGACAACACAAAAACAAATCAGATTTAATCAAAGAATGGATAGATTATATCTTGATATTGACTGGGGAAGTGTTAGTGTTGGTGATTATTTTGTTATTGATTGTTTCCGTGCGTTAGATCCAAATGATTTTAGTCGTGTGTGGAACGATTCGTTCTTAAAAATTTATTTGACCGCTCTTATCAAACGCCAGTGGGGTCAAAACCTAATCAAATTCCAAGGAGTAAAACTTCCTGGTGGTGTTGAACTAAATGGTAGACAAATATACGATGATGCACAAAAAGAATTAGACACCATAATGGAAAGAATGTCTAATACATATGAACTTCCACCACTGGATATGATAGGTTAATCATATGTTGAATCCATTTTTCCAACAAGGTTCAAAAACAGAACAAAGTCTAATACAAGACTTAATTAATGAGCAATTAAAAATATATGGTGTAGAAGTATATTATCTTCCAAGAAAATATGTTACTAAAAAAACCATAATTAGAGAAGTAATTGAATCCAAATTTGATAATGCATACCCAATAGAAGCATATGTTGATACATATGAAGGATATAATGGTCTAGGAACTTTGATGTCAAAATTTGGCATCCAAGAAATGGATGATCTTATTTTGACAATTTCAAAAGAAAGGTTTGAAGAATATATAACCCCATTAACTAAAAGTTTAAGTAATATAGAACTTGCAAGTAGACCAAAGGAAGGGGATTTAATTTATTTTCCTTTGGGTGACAGATTATTTGAAATTAAATACGTAGAACACGAAAAACCATTTTATCAATTACAAAAAAATTATGTCTATCAGTTGACTTGCGAACTGTTTAGATATGAAGATGAGGTAATTGATACTGATGTTGCAGAAATTGATGACAATATTGTTGACCAAGGATACAATATTACACTCACAATGGTTGGTTTAGCATCAACTGCATCTGCGATAACAGGAATTGTAAATGGTGGAGTAAGATTCATAACATTAACAAATCGTGGCGATAATTATACTTCTGCACCTAGAGTTGCTATTTCCTCTGCACCTTCTGGAGGATTGACTGCAGTTGGTATTGCTACAATGATTACTGGATTGGTTGATTGTGTTGGCATCACAGACGATCAAAAAGTTCAGGGTGTTGAACTTATCAATCCAGGTTATGGATATACAGTAGCACCTGGTGTTGCTTTTATTGGTGGTGGTGGAGCAGGAGCAGCAGCAACTACACAAATCGCTGATGGTATTGTAGGTGTCGTTACTATCACTAATGGTGGTGGTGGATACACTAACTCACCAATAGTAACCTTTAGTGGTCCTACTGGTGTGGGAACAACAGCAACAGGAACTGCTCTTATTAGTTCTGCAGGTATTGTTACTGCAATTAGAGTTATTGATGCTGGTGTTGGATATACAGTAGCACCAACGATTACAATTGGTTCTCCAAGCGGTCTAGGAAATACTGGAAGTTATTCATACAACGAGATAGTAACAGGTTCAGTAAGTGGAACTACAGCGTATGTCAATTCTTGGAATGCCAATACAAACGTCTTGGAACTCAAGATAGTTTCTGGCACATTCTTAACTGGAGAAACACTTGTTGGTTCAGCAAGTAGTGCAAGTAGATCAATATTAGCAGTTAATACATACGATATTATTGATCCATATGCAGATAATGACAATATTGAAACCGAAGCTGATGCAATATTAGATTTTACTGAGAAGAACCCATTTGGGACGCCATAAATAATCTTACGAATTTGTTCGCTATTTTACAAATAACTTTTTTCAAATGTTTGAATATTTTTACCACGAAATATTAAGAAAGACTGTAATCGCTTTTGGTACACTGTTTAATGGGATGACTATTAAACATACTGATAGCAGCGATGATGTCGTGAGCGAAATAAAGGTGCCATTGGCATATGGTCCAATGCAAAAGTTTTTGGCAAGACTTGAGCAATCACCAGATTTGAACAAACCAGTTCAAATTAGTCTTCCAAGAATGTCTTTTGAGTTTATTGGATTGAATTATGATCCAAGTAGAAAGGTAACAACAACTCAAACATTTATTACAGCAAACACTGCGAATAAATCACAGGAAAAGAAGGTATATATGCCTGTTCCTTATAATATGCAGTTTGAACTTAATATTTTAACTAAACTGAATGATGATATGCTTCAAATTGTGGAGCAAATTTTACCATATTTTCAACCTTCATTTAATTTGAGTGTTAATCTTATTAGTGAAATCGGAGAAAAAAGAGATATTCCAATTGTCCTTGATAGCATCACAATGAATGATGACTATGAGGGTGATTTTACTACAAGAAGGGCATTAATTTACACACTTAGATTCACAGCAAAAACATACCTGTTTGGTCCAGTTTCTTCTGCAACAGCAGATATCATCAAAAAGGTTTCTGTTGGTTATCTTGCAGGAACATCTGGTCCTGGTGCAAAGGCTGTTGGAAGAGATGTTACTTATTCTGTTGAACCTAGAGCAACTAAAAACTATGATGGAAATTATGTCACTTCAATCTCAAGTGACATAGGTGATGCAGTAACATCAATATCTGTTGATGATGCATCTTCTATTACAGAAAATACTTATATTGTAATTGATGATGAATCAATGTATGTCAGTAAAGTTACTAACAACACACTGACGGTAAAACGTGCTCAAGATGGAACTACAGCAGCATCACACGTAACCGGTACTGGTGTTGGAACTATTACGGCATCAGATAATGCGTTAATTGAGTTAGGGGATGACTTTGGATTTGATGGTGGATTTGTATGAAGATGACAAAAAACTTTGATGGTTTAAATGATACCTTTAATGTCTCCGGAGATTTAGTTCATCCAGAAGTTGAAGTGTCTATAGAAAAGAGACCAGAACAGAAAGAATTTTCTACCGAAGACATAAAAAAAGATTATGAATATACCAGAGGCAATTTATATTCTCTAATAGAAAAAGGTCAAGAAGCAATTAATGGTATTCTTGAATTGGCACAGGAAAGTGAAATGCCAAGAGCATATGAAGTCGCTGGTCAACTTATCAAGAATGTTGCAGACGCAACTGATAAGTTGATGGAACTTCAAAAGAAACTAAAGGATGTTGAAGAAGAAAACGTTGCAAAAGGTCCAACCAACGTCACAAATGCACTATTTGTTGGGTCTACCGCAGAACTTGCTAAATTAATTAAGCAGCAGTCCAAAAATGAAGACGTTTAAACAGTTTCAAGAAGAGTGGACGAATAAATATAAAAAGAGTATTGATTGCTCTAATCCAAAAGGATTTTCTCAACGCGCACATTGTGCAGCAAGAAGAAAAAGAGCAAAAGGTGAAGAAACTAAATCAAAACCAGTTGAATGAACCACCAAATTAACGAAAAAACTAAATCTGGAGATGAAGGTCTTCACGATTGGTTTAATAAGTCAAAATCCTCCGATGGTAAAAAAGGATGGGTTCAACTTGGTGGTAAATATGCAGGAAAACCCTGTGCTCGTCAACCTGGACAAACTTCTACACCAAAATGTGGAAGTTCTAAAATGAAGCGCAATCTTAGTGCTGATGAAGAAGAAAGAGCAAGAAGAAGAAAGAATAGGCAAGATCCAAATCAACCACAAAAAACTGGTGGTGCAAAACCAACAAACGTTAGAACTGAAGAGATGGACATTCAAGAAGTAAAAGACAAACCAGGAAAAGGTAGCGGTAAAAAAGATGCTTGCTACAACAAGGTAAAGTCTAGATACGATGTTTGGCCAAGTGCATATGCTTCAGGAGCACTGGTTAAGTGTCGCAAGGTTGGTGCTGCTAACTGGGGAACTAAAAAGGAAGAAATGGAAATGCACGAAGAAGAAAGATATTGTCCTCTTTGTAAGAAAAGAGAGTCAAGATCCGAATGTTCCTATGGCGAAAAGGCATGGGATAAAGTTTCTGTGAAAGATGAAGAATACTCAATGGCACGTTCTGAACTGAATACTATTGTTGATGCTGTTAGAAGATTGCAAACCAAAGTAAAAAATGGTGAAGGTAATTTAGAAGCATGGGTTCAATCCAAGATTACCAAAGCAGCAGACTACATTGATACTGCAGCAGACTATGTTGCAGGCGGAGAAATGGACGAAGCATGTTGGGATGGATATAAGCAAGTTGGAATGAAAAAGAAAGGCAAAAAACTGGTTCCAAACTGTGTCCCAGAAGAAACTAATCTTGAAGAAGTAATACGTATTCCATCAAAAACTGGAAATATTATTTTAACAACCTTCGTTTGGAGGGGAAAATACTATGGTATGAAACTATTTTTCCCACAAATCTCAAAACCAAATAGAAGTGAAGTTCAGGATCAAATTAATAAAGTTTATCCTGGCGCAAAAGTTCAAACATTCTATGTTTCTGACATCAAACCAGGCGAACAGTTTTTGCAGGTAAGTGAAGATTGGCAGTCAGTGAATCGCAAAGATAATACCGATGGTTTAAGTCAAAAAGCAGTTGATGCGTATCGTCGCGAGAACCCAGGTTCAAAACTTCAAACTGCTGTAACTGAAAAGAAACCAACTGGTAAAAGAGCAGCGCGTCGTAAATCATTCTGTAGCAGAATGAAAGGTATGAAAAAAAGATTAACCTCTGCAGAAACTGCGAGAGACCCAGATTCAAGAATCAACAAAGCCCTCCGTCGTTGGAACTGTAACTAATGAAAAACTTTAAGCAATTTATGTCAGAGTCAGTAAACATCTCTGGCGATTTCAACGGCAACCTTTATATTAATAGTTCAGAACCAGAAGTGGCGAAAGAATCATTT
>Ga0208645_1000678_pt1 | contig 34269 bp, 61 predicted proteins | sample VirMetDEL_Sep_01_FD_184519 | JGI IMG/M metagenome (GOLD analysis project Ga0208645, IMG submission 184519) | Aqueous microbial communities from the Delaware River and Bay under freshwater to marine salinity gradient to study organic matter... | ecosystem: Environmental > Aquatic > Marine >... | reverse complement strand
CCGCCTAGTCTCTGAACCTTCCTTACACGCTTGCAAGGCTTGGCTGCTGATTGTCTACAAGAGAGTTCCAGCAATTCATCCGATTTAACGAGCGCCATGCGTTCACAAAACGCTCGTGCATTACCTCGATCCCAAGGTTAGAACGGTTAAGGACATCAGCCCAAGTATTGAGTACACGACCTTGACCATCAAGAATAGACTGATTGAAGTTCAGCCCATTCAAGTTGAATGCCATAGTGCTAACACCAAGAGCAGTGAACCAGATACCAACTACAGGCCATGCTGCAAGGAAGAAGTGCAGTGAACGGGAGTTGTTGAATGATGCGTATTGGAAGATGAGACGACCAAAGTAACCATGAGCGGCAACGATGTTGTAGGTCTCTTCTTCTTGACCGAACTTGTAACCATAGTTCTGGGACTCATTTTCAGTTGTCTCTCTTACGAGTGAAGATGTGACAAGTGAACCATGCATTGCAGAGAACAGTGAACCACCGAAGACACCAGCAACTCCAAGCATGTGGAAGGGGTGCATCAGGATGTTATGTTCTGCTTGAACACTTTACCCCAAACTTTCGTAAGGGAGTGGACTATATCATCACCCATAAAGGGGCGGGACGCTTAAACCTGTTATTAAGGGAACTATATCCCTCAGGTAGTCTCTGAACCTTCCTTAGATGTATCTAAGGCTTGGCTGCTGATTCCCATATCAATGAGTTTTGGTTTCATTCCCCACATAGAACATCCTTTCTTTAAGGATCTATTTACTGCACCAACAGAAGATTTTGAATATTTTATATCATACTCTGGAAACTTTATAAGTTCTTCAAGTATTTGTCTTCCATTAGTACAATTAAATGTACACAATGTGGGTTGGTCATTAAAAGACCACTCATAATTTTGACGAACTAATTCTTTATATTCATTAGATTGCTTATGTTCATTATGGTATTTTCCAGTTTTAATACCACCAATCCTTCCATTTGCTGATGGGTCTTGTGCAAACCAACCAGATTTGTTTTGGAGAGATTTTGAACCGCCTATTTTACCTGCTTCACTTGATGCAATTGTTGCATCAACTCTATACATCCAAGCAATGTAGTCTTGAGGTTTTCTATAAGATAGAAAACGATAGTAGTGAAGTAGTGAATGATCTTCAAAGGACGCATAGACATTTTCAGGAGAATTGTCGTCAGACTGTCCAGTGAAATGAGGAGGTTCGTGATGAAACTCTAATTTTGTTTCATCGTCATAAGTTTTTGTTCTAATGTATTGAAGAAATTGTTCGTAAATGTTCATTGACTTAGGGTTCCAGCAATTCATCCCGTTTAATCAAGGGAATTGCTTCCCAGGTGTGCCTCAATTTGACACAAGCATGAAGTTGAATGTACCAGAGATACCCAGGGGCATACCGTCAGAGAAAGAACCTTGACCGAAAGGATAGACGAGGAAGACTGCGGATGCTGCTGCAACAGGTGCAGAATATGCAACACAGATCCAAGGTCTCATGCCCAGGCGGTAGGAAAGTTCCCATTCACGACCCATGTAGCAGAAGACGCCAATGAGGAAGTGAAAGACAACGAGTTGGTAAGGACCACCATTGTACAGCCACTCGTCGAGTGATGCTGCTTCCCAGATGGGATAGAAGTGGAGTCCAATTGCGTTAGAAGAAGGAACAACTGCACCAGAGATGATGTTGTTACCATACATGAGTGAACCAGCAACTGGTTCACGGATGCCGTCGATGTCCACTGGGGGAGCAGCGACGAATGCTACGAGGAAACACATGGTTGCTGCCAACAGAGTTGGAATCATCAGTGTTCCGAACCAACCAACATAAAGACGGTTGTTTGTAGACGTTACCCATTCACAAAAGTTTTGCCATTGGGAGGATTGATACCCTTTTGAAATTGTTGTAGTCATTTTAGATGCTTTGTAAGTAGAGCACCACAGGGATGTGCGAGAAAAATATGCCCTACCGCCCTGTCGGGTAGGGTATGAGAGACTCTTATTTTCACACGCTGTTTAGTCTCGGTAAGGCGTGTTTGCAAAAGATTAAAAAAGTTTACATTTCTTAATCAGTTGATGTATTTATAATACTTCGGTTTTCCGTATCTGTCAACCCCTCTAGAAGAGAAAGTTTTGATTGGTGTCCCGAAGACTCATGTATTATAGGGCACATTCCAAATAAAGTCAAAGGAGTGTGCCACTATACATACTGGTCTTTTAGGTGCTTGCTACACCCACTGGATTGGTGCTTGCTACACCCACTGGATCAACGAATTGAATCACTCCCAGGGAAACTTTGTTATTAACACCGCGAAGTTGTCCCTCAAGAATCTCATTGAAACCATCGGTATCGACAGATCCGTCTTCTAGATGTGGAATATTGACAGTTCTGATATGAACAAGTCCAGCATCATTCGTATATGTTACTTGAACAGATGTATCTTCTGCTTGATACTCTGCAACTTGATAAGTAGAAATAGACATGGTTAATTATTCACCTACTACTTCGGTTTCTACTGATTGTGGAGTTTCTTCAGGTGATTGGGTTTCTTCCAATTTCACTCCAATCTCGTTAAGGTATTCAATTGCTCCTTGCATTTTTAGAAAGAGTTCTCTCTTTACGGCAAGGTCTTGATTAAGGTTACTAATTTCGACATTTAGTTTGCTTCTTCTTTCCAAAAGAGTTTTCAAGTGTTGTGCTTGGTCCATTCGTAATCATGTTAACGCATACTAATTATAATACTTTTCAAAAGCACTGTCAATAAGAGTGCTCGGGTTTTTAATTGCATACTTATAAATACATCAGAGTTCTTCTCACAAACAGCATCAAAATGAAAAAAGCATTCATTGCTTTTAGTATGCTCTTGATGGCGGCACCTGCATATGCCGATATTACTACAAGATTATCTTCAAGTGTTCAGCTTACAGTAGATTCTCCCTCTGTTACAACCAACAGAATTGCATCTGCATATAGTGTAAGTGGTAACAACATTAGTCCTAGTGCTAATGGTGGTCTTGGTTCACTAACCTCTGGAACAGCAGTATCATATACTCCAACTACATATACTTTGGCTACTGACGGAGATGCCTTTTCTTTCACCGAAACATTTATTGAAGGTGATAACGTAACTGCACAACAAACTGCTCTCACTAGTGGTCAAATTGACCAACCAGTTCTTCAAGGTAACTCTACTAGTTTCCTTGGTGGTACTGCAGGAAATCTTGCCGGTACTATTGATACTGCAGGAAATCTAAGCGTCACTGCTGGTGGTGCAGGAACCAATGCAACAGGACAGTTCGTTGTAGAAATCACTGTTCGTTGAGATACATCATGGATCGTTTGAAAAAATCAATCTTTCTTGGTTTAATTTTAGGAGCATTTCATGGGACTGCTCAATCGGTCCCTGTTGTTCCTAACTTTACCCAAGGATCTCTGACCAGTCGTACAGAGACAACTCAAAAGATTACAGAAACCATCAACTCAGTAGACTTTAATACTGGATATCAATATTCAGTAACAGGTAGTGGAATTACAGCTGACGGAGACTTGTCGCCAGGTACTGGCACTAATAACGTAACTATAGATGGAGTGACTTCGCAATGGACGGGAATTACAGAGAGACCAACATTCAGACAAGCAACACCTGGAGGAGCGTTTCAGTTCACAGAAACATATTCAGGTCCTGGTTTACAAAATCAAACAATCATAAACAGAACAACAGAAGTAACAAGCGTAACAGACAGCACATCTATCTTCTCCCAGTAATCTTAAGTGGATTATTCCCGGCACAATCTTTGGCAGAAACTGTTGGTGGCGTCTCCGCTACTGCTTCTCCTGTTGCTAATAGTTCTGGTAGCGTCACAAACCAGGCAATCCAGGTCCTCCAGGGTCCGTACATCACAAATACATACGGAGCAGGAATACAATGTCAAGGACCAACTCGCAACTTTACCCCCTTTGTAACTGGTAGTGCATCAGCATCAAAACCATTTGAACCATTCTTTGATGATCCTGTATTTGATGTAAGTGATAACTTTGGTGCTTTTGATTCGGATGGAAATCCAACTGGAGATGGTATCATAGACAATCCAGGTAAAGTTCTTTTCACAAAAAAATCAAGAACTGGACAAAAAGATAACTATAGTATCAGTGCTGGTTTCTCTGTTACTTGGTCTCAACCACTAGATAAAAAACTACAAGACCAATGTAAAGAAGCAGCTGCTGCTAACATTGCATTACTACAACAGACTAATGCTAATAAAAGATTAGACTTTGAGATTGCTAGACTGAAGAACTGTGGTGAACTAATGCAAAAAGGGATTATGTTTAGTCCCAAATCACCATATTATTCTGTATGTGCGGACGTACTTGTTGTAAACAAAAACCTTATTGCACCACACGTTCATTCTATTCCTTCTTCTTCTTCCGTCTCGGGAAAACCGAGCGCAATTCCTTCACAGCGTGATTCATCTGACGCTGCTCTACTCGGCGCTCCCCTGAAGATAAAATAGGAGGTTTCTTTCCTCGGATTGCTGCAACCTTTTTCAATACTTTCTTCACCGCTGGTTTGACTGCTTTCAAAAGTAAGTCAGCCAGCGGTTTTGCTGCAAGTGCTGATGTTGTTGCTACAGCAGCAATGCCCCCAGTAGTCACTACTGCACCAGCACTTGGAAGTCCCGCAACAATTTGTTTTGGAATAGGAACGGATTCTGTAATTTGAACACACTGATTTCCTATGAGTTGATATCCCGTAACTTCCTTTCTAAATCCATCAATAAAAGTTCCCACAGGTTCTTGTATCAGTTGTGCTGGTGTGGGACAAGCAACCTCTGGTTCGGGTGATGGAACTCTAGGTATTGAAGGAGTCGGAGGTGTAACTGGGGGTTCAGGTTTTTTAGGTTGCTCTGTCTTAACCCCAGAAGGAACCGTAGGAATTACCTGAAGTGGTTCAAACTGAATAGGATTAAAACTAGGGACGCCAGAATCGCACAGCGTAAGAGTTCCTCTTTGGTCATCTTCGAGTAAGGATGTGTTTTTTGGGTTTCTTTCTTTATTAGATTCCACACACCCCGGAAGATCAACAACCGGAGTGCCAAGATTTAATACAACAGGAGGTGCAACTGGTATCGCAGTTGAAGGTGTGCCTACATCAAAAACATTCGCATCTGGAATATTCAATCTACGAACATTGATATTAATATCAGCAATACCAATTGGTTTTATTTCCATTATTCTTTAAAGAAACTCATAACAGCAGTCAAAGCAGAATGAAAAGCAACATAAAGAAAGAATTGATCGGAAGCATCTTTCTTCATTTTCTTACGATAAGCAGATTGAGACATAATAACCTCCAAGGTTTATATTATTTAACATCTCTGACCAACTTTTAATTAAGTATTACCTTATTAAAAGAAAGTCAACAATCGTTAAATACAGATCCAACTTGCGAACCGAGTTCTGATCCTGCTTTATTTCCCAATAGTAATGCCCAACCACCTGCTAAGAATCCAACATAAGGGATACTAGAAAGAGCAGGAACGGCAAGACCAGTAGCAAGAGCACTACCCACCGTCGCACCTTGTGATCGTGCGCCAGCGTCCGCCACGATACACTCTATCTCTTTTGCAGACTTTCCCTTGCTGTCTTCAACAGCACCTCCTGCACCGGTATTACGGGCACCTTCTCTGGTAAATTCATCACGACGATATTCAGTTCTCTTTTCAGAACCTCCACCAAGAAATCCTTTTTTAGTTTTATCTAAACCAGAAGACCTTTCAGATGTTAATACTTTAGGGTCATCTGCTTTATACTCAATCTCATATCCTTCCTTACCAACTTTTATTTTGTAAGAAGAATATGGACCCTGAGGCAGATTAAATGCAGGGGGTTGTTGAATTGATTCTTGTGGTCTTAAAACATATCCCAACAATCCAATATGAGAAATTCCTACCAAGACACCTATACCGATTGCAATTCCTTTGATTGGAAATTTTGACTTGCTCGGTACTTGCTCGGTAACTTGCTCGGTAACTTGCTCGGTCGGTTTCTTGGATTTAAACACGATCAGAATGGGATGGCAGGACCAGTTGTTTTAGGTAATTCTGGAACATCTGGAATAGCAGCTTCAACTAACTTAGGTAGTGCGGCAGATACTGCTTCTACTGCTGCTTGAGTAGCCTTTTCTCTAGCATCCTCGATGAGGACATCTGCATTCTTATACAGATAAACCCCACCACCAACGACTGATAGTGATACCAGTCCTGATAGTAGGGCAACGATGTTAATCAGTTTTTGCATGGTTTTTAGGTTCAACTGCGGAAACAACTTCTGGTTCTTTTTTTGCTACTGGTTTGAAAGAAACAGAACCGCCATTTTTGGCAGGAGATAATCCAAATGCAGCAAGTGATCCAGAGAAGACTGATGCAATAAAGGTAGGGTCAAAGTCAAGAATCTTTTGACCGTTTGGAAGTCTGACGTAACTGAAAGTGAGAAGAGATGCTGACCATATGAGTACAACTACTTTCACTAAATTAGCAAGAACTTCACTCTTATCTTCACTGTGGTCTTCTTTCTCGTCTACCTTTGCTTTGGGTTTATCTCCAAGCACTGGTTTTAGAAATATTTGATACCTGAGTATTTATAAAAAAAGAGAGACTAATTGCCCCTCTGATATGCTGGAATCATCATGCCTTTGTCTGGCGTATCGTCATCATCGTGGGGGTCATCCAATAACCAAAAGACAACTCCCACCACTACGATAACCGAAAAAATCTGTAGGATTGTTTCGGTTGTCATCACCAGATGCCGGGAATTATTTTATTTTTCATTTTGTTTCTCCTTTGTAATTGTGTAACCTAAACTTTGTAAATATTCTATTGCTTGTTGCTCAGTTCCACCAAATATTCTATTCTCACAATTTTGTTGTCTTGTAGCCCATCTAAGATTTTCCACTCTATTATCGTGTCTAACCCTATTGATGTGATCTACTTGTTCTTTATTGTCAGGATTTGGCAGATACTTTTTAGCAACTAATCTATGTCCTTCAATTGTCTTTCCATTTATGCTGTAAGAACGATAACCTTTTTGTGTTATCCATCCTTCAAGTAAAGAACATCTCTTTTTCCTGATTGACCATACTTCACCATTAGGTTTAATATGATATTCAGCATTTTTGTATGTTCCTTTTCTTCCAGCATTCCAAGGAATATTTCCTTTTGGATTTCCTTTACCAGACATAGTATTACGCAACTACTTTTAATTATTTATAAAAATAAGTAGTTGCGTAATAAATCTACCAAATTCCAGGGATCAGGTCGCCAGTAAGGGCATATGCACCCATTGCTGCTACGATTCCGAGCATTGCTGCCCAACCATTAATACGTTCTGCGTTTTCGTTCATTGTTTTTCTCCTGTGTTTTATTGTAAATAATGACTTTGTTGTTTTCGTGAGTAAAGACTAATTCATCATCATGGTCCCAACAGAGTTCCTCATATAATGAATTAAGTCTTTTCATATCTTCATAAAGTTGATTGGGATTCGGCATTGCGTTTGCTAACTGGTTCGTAGGTATGCTTAGGATTGAATTCGTCACCCATAGGTTTAGAAGGTTCAAATGGATTTTTCGAAAGGTTTTTAATAACAATGAAAGCATCCTTATTATACTTACGAGTTCCAATTGGTGATTGCCACTTTTTATTGTAGTTCTCACCAACATCAATGCCAGAGATTGAAACACCTGCTGATTCAACCACGATATCATCACCATCTTCCCACTCATATTTTTGGATAAGAGAAGAGATCATTTCATAAACAGATGAAGTGCTCAATACTCGATCTTCAGGTTCAAGATTTCCGTGCATCAGTAAAGATTTTCCTCTTGTTCGGTTTCAATTACAATATCAGAAGTTGGATATGCTACACATGTAAGAACAAACCCCTCTTCAATCTGATCATCATCCAAGAAAGATTGATCGCTTTGATCAACTGTGCCGGATACGATCTTGCTTGCACAAGATGAACAAGCACCTGCACGACAAGAATAATTTAGATCCAGACCACCCTCTTCAGCAGCATCAAGAAGATACTGATCATCTTGACAGGTTACATTTGTTTCTGTGCCGTCAGGAGCACGAAAAGTAACATTAAATTCCATTAGTAAGTTTCAGATAAATTTTCTACAGAGTATGCCAACAATACAAGGAAGGCAATGCTCGTTATTGTAAAGATAAAATGTCCAATTGTCAAGTAACTAGTCATACAAGTCCAAAAAAGAATTTGCCTGTGATTGCATATGAAAGAAACCCAGCAATAATTCCCATCATTGCGAAGCGACCATTCATTTTTTCTGCACGTTCTGCATATGTCTCATAACCGTAACGCTCTGCGTCGGTCTTAGAGATATACATTTGTGGTTCACTGGCAAACATGTTTTGGCGTCCACCGTCTTCAGTAGTAACAGTCATTTACTCTTGTAAAGAATTACAACATAATTATATAGTAAACATTAAGTTTTGTCAACTGGTTTTGATCCTTCTGTCACGCGACCAAGATATGGATCATAATTCATAATATCTGAAGCAGATAATCGTGCTCCATTCTGTTCCCAGAAATGCCAGAGTCCATCATGACTTTGTTTGTGGAAAATGTGAACATGATCTTGGTGAATTGCAGAAGGAAACTCAACTTTGTAAAGGAGAAGAGGAATCGCAAAGGTATTGCCAGAGTTGTAAACCAAATCATCTGCTACTGGTCTTGGTTTGACACCATGATCAATCTTATAATAGTTTCCTCTACAATGTAACCTTACAAGTTTCTCTGCATGATACCTAGAAATTGCATAACAAGCAGTTGAAAAGTCATTCACAAATCTCTTGTGAAGTTTAACGTGAAGATCACCCGTACAAATAATTGCAAGTTGTACTACATCCCAGTCATATGGGAAATGCCCATAGATTTCAGACCATGTGAAGTTCCAATACTTAGCAACAGAAAGATCACAATCATCTTCCATAATAATTGCATATGGAGAATCAGATGTGTCTAAGTAATGCTTCAGTGCTTTTAGGTGTGAGGTTGTACATCCAATCTCTCGTGATGACATCATGTCAGGATACTTTCCTTTTAGGATAGATCCAAGATCATCCTCACGTCCATCGTATGCTGCAATACGTGTGTAGTTATCGACTTCCCAGTATTTAAACTGGTCTTCCATCCAATTCCACCTATCCTCTGCATCATCCAAATTGATACAATAAACAGGACCAAAGTTTTTTAACTTATAGACAGCCTTATTTCTATCCATTATCAATAATCTCCCAGTGTTTAGGATACAAGTCTTGAGTATTTAAGTGTGCATTATTAGGACCAAACCATTTATAGGGAGCAATCACTCTACCAGTGTTTCCTAACCATGCACCCCACCATGAGAAAGTAGAGTTAGCAATAATAAAGTCACTACACTGAGTCATCATATAAAGATCGTGATAAGAACTGTTACCCTCGGACATAATGAATCTATCAGGTTTGAATAGTTCTTGAGAGCAAGCCCAGAATATATCATCAGAAAATAAAATCACTTCCCGATCTGGAGCAAACTTACTTAGTGCTTCCTCATAATAATCCAATGAAAGGTTATGGTGATTTCCACTATTGATCAGAAAGTCTCCCCTACGAATGTGTAAAGCAATAGGACCTTGATCAAATATTTCATCAACAATAGGTTCACACTCTCCTTGAATAGTTGAGTTAAACTTGAAGTCCTGACGAATCTCATCCTCAATATGTTTGAAGTATTTCTCCGTCTGAAAGAAACCATAGAGTGAAAAATCATTCCTCCTATCAGCATTAAAAAATTTATTCTGATAGTGAAATCCTTCCTCCGATAAGAATTTATCAGAGGGAATCAATCCAGTATTCTCTGGTTTGAAATTAAAACATTTAAACAATTCGATGTGCAAATTATTACCGAGAGCATCCCTTATAGATTCAGTATGATCTGGTATGGTATATGGAACACCTAATTTTCTAGCAATACCTTTGGTTGCCGCATACTGGAACATCTGATTACCGAGTTGTCCCAGTCTTCCAAGATGATTAAAACCTATCATGTCTCTTCTACACGTCCTTCTGGTTTTAGATTTCTATTAAATCCGAAATGTTCTCTTTCAATATCATTATGGTCAAACTCTGCCCAGTATATCTCAAAGGCAAGACCATCTTCAAGTGCTTCAAACTGATGATAATATCCCGGTTCAACAGCATTGAATTCTCCAGGACCAAGAATAGTTTCATCAAGAAGATCCTGACAGTGCCTCCAGTTACGAATCAATAATTTACCAGAAACAACATAAAAACCATTCCATTTAAACTTATGCTTGTGTTTTGAGCAAACACCACCCTTTTTAAAATCGATACGATGGAATTCCAATGCATGATTTGCACAGATAAGTTCCGTCATACCCCACACTTTTCCTTGCTTCATTCTAATAATAGATTACAGATTTCATTTGTCTTATTGATTCCACATAGGGACTCTTCAAATAAGATATCAACGTTAGAATTATAATCTACAAAGACTTCATAGTCAACATCATTTAGCATACAATCAACCCAACAACTTGATGGATAGGTTACATAATATTTTGATGCAATTGAATATAATTGAGATCTATTAATGTTATTCTCTGATAACCATGTGTTATCAACCAGATGCATATTTTTCTTCTTGAGAAGATATGAAAGTTTTGGATGTATTTTTCCCCCACTGCATGTTGGATGTCTCACAAAATAACAAGAACCATGAGACAAAGTAAGAATCTTATCCCAGGTTTCTTCTTTCCATTTTGTAGTATATATACCCTTCCATTCACCTTTACTGGTATCTAATTTAATGTCCTGATCATTAGGTTTATCAAATCCATTGGTAAAGAAAAATACTTTTGAATCCTCGATTGGAGTCATATCACTGTCATAATAATGATCTGGAACACCTACAAAAATAAATTTTTCTTTTGGTGTAGAAACATCTGGATGAAGATTTTCTTCTTTAATCCATGCAATTACTTTATCTGCACTGAAATGATATTTTGGTAGTCGAGTTATCCCCTCTTGAGATATTCCATGTTGTATTGCAAAGGTCTTACACTTAACTTTTTTGCAAAGATTATAATCAATACTATGATAAACGTTACTGGTTCCTGAAGTAACTAACATTGAGTTAGCACCTTTAGAATAATCTATTACTCTTTCTTCATCACGTAAATCTAAAACATAAAACCTTTTATACTTTTCAGAAAACTCATTGACTTTATATGAAAGGGTATCATTTCCAATCTCACCAAAATTTGTATACAATAAAACTTCATGACCCATATCACATATAGTTTCAATCATAGGAATCAAAAACCTAAGATGATTCCTAGTCATTGTACATAAAATTATACTTTTCATTCATCAACTCGATTAATAACAAAAATTAAATCATCGTACCTATCTTTAACATATCTCAGATCAACTCTTTCACATGAATAATTTCCAGGAAGAGTTCCTTTTACTTCATCAAAAGTATTCTGCAACTCATCAAAGTCATCAACACTTTGGATATCTTCAATGAACATAGTTCCATTGTCATTCAACATTGGAAGATAGTATTCAATACATTCCTGTTGAGACTTTACAGTATGTGGACCATCATCGAAGATAATATCGAATCCACCAGGAACAACCCCACGTACTTCTTCAGGAGTGTCTTCATCATAGGCATCACAGTTAACATATGTAAATCGATCATTATCCATGATCTCCCAACACTTTGCATTCATAGTCTCTTGAATATCAAGAAGAAGCATTTTAGATTTTGGGAGAAAGTCGTGCCATAAAATAGCAGAACATCCATAGTTAGTTCCAATTTCCAATACAGAAACTTCACTATCTTTAAATCTTGTAAGTGCTTCTACATAATAATCACAGTACCCATGCCAATCATTCTTATCAGTTCCCCATCCACCAAGATGTTTTCCAGAAGAACTGTAGCTCCCTTGGAAACCATTCATGTTATATTTTTCAATGATTTCTACCAGTTCATTTGCCATTTTTCAATTCCCCCAGTTCTTTTGTAATAAAAATAATGTTTTCTTCAATCTTTTGAATTTTTTGTTCTTGTGATTTTAACCAATCAAAATACAGGTACTCATTATCTATATTTTCCACCATACCATTATCAAGTTTGTATCTGTCAACTGCCCACTGAGGGGGATTCTTTTTCTTCCACGGGTATAGAACATACTCTATCTCGGCAACTACACCCCACAACCAAATATGGATATTTCTTATCATAATGACATTGCTTGTTTCATAGCAACATACTTTGGATTATCATACTTACTCTTACCTTTTCCTGTCCAGATAACTGTTCCTTCTATGAAGTTCCAATCCATAAAGTTACCATTAAATACAAATACATCTTCGTGATTGATATGCTCAGTGAGAAGTTTATTCAATGCTACCTGATCTGCATACCAAGTCTTTGGTAGAGAGTTAATAATCTCAATCAACTTCTTAGTCTTATCAATGTATGACTTATCAAAGTAAACAATACCAGCAGCAATCTTAGTGCCCTCTCGAATCCAATCAGTAAGATAAGTTACTGGTTGTCTCACAAAAAGACCACAGGGTTTTTCTGGAAAGATAAAACTCTTCATGACCATACAATCAATGTCAAGGACCATGATCTTTTCAATTTTTTCCAGAAGATGTGGAAGAACAAAGAACCTTAAGGATGCATAAGTACACTTCATTGCATCAGAATCTTCTGGAATATCCATATAATTATAAGTGAAGGTCAGTGGAGTTGAGATCTTTTGCTTATAGATCTCACACTGCTTAAGTACTTCTTCACTTGGATTTACAATATGAACATGGCAAGGCATATTTGCCTTGTGTGCAGAATTGCAAAAGGGAGATGCATGATCCAAAAAGTATTTGCTATCACAAGCAGCAAATACACATGGTTCTGAGGGAAAAGTTCCAGATATATCCTTCAACTCAATGTTCATTTTTGATTTGTTTCCGTTAAGTATTGATCAAAATAAGCAACTGTTTTTTCCATACCTTCTCTCAAAGGAACTAGATCTAGTGGATCCATTTCAACAAGACTAAGAGTTGAGTTATCTGCAGTAACTCTATCACCAACATTCTCACCTGGTCTCATTGGTAAATTCACAATCTCAGATTTACCACCAGCAATCTCATTGATAAGTTCAGCAATCTCACCGACAGTTTTATTTTCTGTGGGGCCAACCTCTACAACACGGGGGAATACCACGCCTTCCTTTGCCTTCTCCGTTGCTCTAACAAGTGCTTTGGCAACATCACCAACATAAACCATATCACTGACTTGTTTGCCATCACCATAAACTTCAATGGGGTGACCCAAAATTGCCCTACAAGCAAATGCAGGGGTAATCTTTCTTACCTTACCACAACCATATGGTTCTGCTGCAAGTTGCCTTGGACCATATGCATTAACAACACGGACAATATTAATCTTCGTCCCCCTATTCCTGTTATACATGTCAATGAATCTTTCAATCATTGTCTTTGTAATAGAATAAGTATTGTTCATCCAGTGATTTCCAACAGCAATATACGTTCCAGGAAGATTGTATTGTGCTGCTGCCTCTAGAATATTGAGACCACCTACAAGATTTGATTTTGCAGCAGGTCTTGGATTCTTAATTGTTTCTTGTGTTCCAAGAACAGCTGCTAAATGAATCCAAGACTCACAGTGTGCCATTGCTTCAGTAACAGCAACGTCATCCATAATGTCCCCATGAAAAACTTCCACACCTTCAGGATATTCTTTTGCTAATCTTCTGTGGTGATCAAATATGATAGGAGTATGTCCATTCGTAAGAAGTTCTTCAACAACATAACGACCGATGAATCCCATTCCACCTGTAACTAAGACTTTCATAAAATTTTTCCGTCAAGATAATTTTGTTTCCAATAGTTTATATATCCAAGTTTTGTTTCCCCGTATTCCCAGGGTTTCTTTAATCTCCTACCACCAATATAATGGACAATTCTATTGTCATCTTTCAAGAATGATACATCACTGGATAATGATTTGTTATATTTTTTACCCAGAAAATCAAAATTACCTTTTAAGATTATAGACATATAACCTTGAACGACAAACTTAGCAGAGATTCTAGTATCGTTAATGACTTCTATAAACTTAGAAGTCATTTCATTCTCAACCCATCTTTTATTATTAAAGAGAATAACACCGGAATTTATACTATCATAATTTAATAGTTCTCTATCAGGTCTATCCCACTTCTCAAATTGATAACTATTCTTTGCTTTGCTTGTATTAAAACATGCAGAGTTAGGTAAAGCAGCAATCTCATGCTTCAATTTAATTTTATCCAATTCAGAGATATCACCAATCACTAATGTATCTGCGTCCAAGTATAAACTTCTTTCATACTTCTCTTCAAATATATTAGGAATAAGAACTCTTGAATACATGCAAGGCAATTCTTCTTTCCACTCTCCACCCTTTGGATTTTTGTCTAAAGATTGGTTGAATAATACATTTACATCAGTACCCTCAAAGACTTTAAAGTCTTCTGGTTTTCCATCTGCTAAGAGATAAAAATCATAATCAGACCCATGAACTTTTTTCAAGGAGTTATAAAGAGCAATAACACCAGGAATATAATTCTTATCAGAACAAGTAACTATATTCATCGCTTCAAATGATAAACTCCAATCTTAGGTCCACCCCAGTATCCCTGAATTTTTGGAAAAGATTCCATTACTTCTTCATGTGACCAATCGGGTTTGACATGAACTTCATAAGGATTACCTTCATCTGCACCTTGAGGCATGTAGATAATGGGAATACTTAGGTATAGATTATCTGAGATTTCTAAAAGATTATTAACAAGTTTAAGTGCTTCTTCTTTTTTCATGTGCTCGATAACATCACCAGCAAAGGTAATATCAGTTTGACCAACTTTACTGTAATCAAATGTCCTTACATCTTGTAGATAAAACTGATCGTAGATTTCGTTCAGTTTATACTTCGGAACCCAAGGTTCCCAGATTTCAATACCATACCACTCACATCCCTGAAGGTTCTCAAGACCCTTGAATAGGTTGAGATAGGTTCCTTCACCAACAGCAATATCTAAAATCTTATTATGTTTTGGTGTTACATCAGAAATCCATTTGCGAATCTGATCCTTTCCTTCGTAGTCACTTCTAGGCATTTTTTTCAACTCTCAATAATAGTAGCATACTTATCAAGACAATAATCAATTTCGTCTTGAATGTTTTTATTATATGTACTTGAAATTTGATTTGGATGTACTCTGTTTGTAATCAAAACATCATTCAAGTAAATGGGATCTCCATAATTTAGATCTCTCTCTGCACAAATCAATTATATCCGAATTATTTTCTTGATCCTTTCTAGGTACAAATTGTGCTCGATATCTCTCCTCACAATTATAATCAACGTCAGTTAAGTAATAGATTGCGATACTTTTTCTGTACTTATCTTCTGGGCATTGTAAAGGATTTGGTAATCCATGCCAAGAATTTTGAGTAGTGTCAAACAATACAGCCTTGTTAAACAAACAGTCAATATTTTTAACTAATTGATCAGGTTTGTTTTTCTGATCGTTATGAGACCAGAATTGTAATCCACCTCCCCACTCAGGACTCCAATTTTCAGATAGGTAAATTATAAGATTAAGTTTTCTCTGTAATTTTAACTTTGGATGTATGGAATAGTCTTTATGGATATTAAGATTACCACCTCTATTATGAATATGAAGTCCTCCACCATGTAAACCATAGTCGGGATATAGATTTTTAATACCTGTCACCTCTTTAAGAAATCCAATAAAATCTTGTGAACAAAGATGTTGAAAAGTTTGATAGATTTCTAAAGGAAACTTTCTCCAATCTTGAATTGTTTTTTTGTTTTCGATTGGATTATTATAGTTCCACCATTCATCACTATTATATTCCAAAAAACTATTTGATAGTGTCTTAGCAGTATCGGTATCGAAAAACTGATCTATGATCCAATGATCAAAAGGATCTTTATATTCTTCAACTTTACAATCCATACTTTTCCTTGCAGTATTTTGTTTCTTTATTTACATAGTAATCTCTATTCTTATGTGAAACATTTGTCGTTACAGAATAATCTCCAACTCTATTCGATATTAAGACATCATTCAAAAATATTGGTCTACCATACTTTTCATTCATTCCATAGTAAAATTCACAATCCATAAAGTAAACAAGATTTTCATCAAACCTACTATCAACTTCTTTTCTAAAAGATAAAACAGATGGTGAACTAATAGTATTCACACCATTGAGTAAATTATCATTCCATTTGGGATACATTTCCCAATAAAAATTATATCCGTCGTCATTGGTATGATTGCAACCATTAACTAACCACATGTCATCATTCTTCTCAAATTCAGAGTGAATTTTTTCTAATGACTCAGTGTCATAAAAGAAGTCGTCTTGAAACATAACTTTGATAATATCTCCCGAACACATCTCAATTGCTTTGTTTGTGTTTGCAGGTCCATTACCTCTATCATTTTCATTCTTAGCATAAACAATCTCAAATTTGTCTTCAAATTGTTTGACTTCTTTTAGAACTTCATCATCTATACTGTGATCAGAAATACAAACCTCAAAATCTTTATGGGATTGTATTTGAATAGTTCTAAGAAGATCATTAAGATACTCTGCACCTCTACCATAACACTCCCAAGTTGGAATTGCAATTGATATCTTCATTTGACAATTTGCCCCTTAATCCAATCATAAGTTTTAGCGATACCCTCTTCTAGAGTTTGACTATAATCGAACCAAAGTTTCTCACGAATAAGATCGTTATTTGAATTACGACCACGAACACCAGTTGGGGCATTCATTTTATGAATTTTCTGAACTACTTTACCAGAAACTTTTGCAGTAATATCTACCAGTTGATTGATAGTCACCATCTCCTCCGAACCAATATTCACAGGACCCATAAAGTCAGAATCCATCAAACGACGAGTTGCTTCTAAGCATTCATCAATGTAAAGAAAAGAACGAGTCTGCTCACCATCTCCCCACACTTCGATTCCTCCACCGACCTCCGGGAGTCGAGCGACTTTACGGCAGATTGCAGCTGGAGCTTTCTCTCTTCCTCCGTCCCAAGTTCCTTCGGGACCAAAAATGTTATGATACCGAGCAATACGAACAGGGATACCATGATTGCGATTGTAAGCGAGGTAGAGTCTCTCACTAAAGAGTTTCTCCCATCCATATTCCGAATCTGGGTCTGCTGGATATGCTGATTCTTCACGGCAATCTGGGTTGTTAGGGTCCATTTGATTGTACTCTGGATACATACATGCAGATCCAGAATAGAAAATCTTGGTGGTATTTTTGACGGTATATTTATTCAGTTCTTTTTGAGATTCAAGAACATTCAAATTAATACTACAGGAGTTGTGCATAATGTCTGCATCGTTCTCACCTGTGAAAACAAAACCTGCACCACCCATATCAGCAGCGAACTGATAGATCTCATCAAAAGTTTGATCATATTGCTGAGGAACAGAATTATAAAAGTTACCTTGATAACCCTTAAATCGAATTGCTCTATCAACAAAATTACGATTTCTCAGATCACCTTGAACAAATTCATTTGCCTCTGTAGAAGAAAATTCTGGACGCTTCAGGTCAACACCACGTACCCAGTAACCCTCAGACCTGAGACGTTTTACCATATGACTTCCAATAAATCCACCAGCTCCCAATACCAGTGCTGTCTTCTTATATTCAGACATAAAAAAAATTATTTGCTTCCTATATATCATACAAAAAAAGACCCTTATTGTCAAGGGTCCTTATAAGGGTCTATACATGCCGCACCACTTGCTCTTTGTCCTGAAGCAAGAAACAGGGCGGGAGTTTCCTCCATCCGCACCAACAATTTTTTAAGAGAAATTGTAAACTCTCGGGATTGAAGGGGATCCTTCACCGACCAGGGTTTTTATCGTGTCTCCATCACGGGCATTTTAGGGGGGTGACTCCACCAGGATATTTTTTAGTCTATCCAAGACTCAGAGAGGAATATTCTGCTCTTTCTTAAGAAAAGAAATCAGTGCTTCCAATCTTTCTTCTACTTTAGAATCGGACTTATTGCCACCACCACAAGGTGTATGTGACTTTGACTCTAATGCATCGAGTCTACCATCAATCTCTTCAAACTTTTTCTCACATTCTTTATCAAAGGCAGATTTGTATGTAGATGATGTAGATGATGTAGATGATGTAGATGATGCACCTGTTGATGTTCTTCTGGTTGCCATAATTACACTTGTTGACTATCGATTATTTATAATCAACAACTGCTTACGATATAAGTCTTTCCTGCTCTTCAAGGGGGAGTTCAACAAATAACTTCCAGGCTGCTTTTCTTTGTGCGTTACTCTTCTTATTGTGACACTCTTTACACAGAACCTGTATGTTATCAAGTTGAGATCTAATAGTTTCAATACCCATAGAGAGAAAAGATTGTCTTGATTCTTTCAAGGATGGATTGATATGATCAAACTCAAGTTTCTCGGTTGAACCACAGACAGAACAGGAGTGACCAAGATTTTCAAGAAGAAACTCTTTCCTCTCCTGTCGCTGTTTTGTCTGTTTGTTTAAGAAGCGGTCACGATTTTCGTGATAATACTTCTTGTCACGATCACTCTTATAAGGCATAGTAGTCGGGGTCTTTTATGTATTTAGATCCTGACTACTTTTGACACTATCCTTTCTATAACAAGGGACTCTGGCCGGGTCAAGCCAACGAGTGTAATCATAGTCTTCTATACATGTCAGAAGTTGCATCTGATTGTCAAGAAGATACATGTCACGATAACGTTTAGTATAACTATCTGCTTTTTGAATACGATAGTCTGGGAACCCATTGTCTAGGATTCCCATTTCAACATAACGATATGGAAAACGTTCTAGAAGAATTTTCATGCAACCTCAACAGATTCAAGGTCGGCAAAAATTTGCTCGATCAAAATATCATAATCATCCAGAGGATCTCCAGAGAATACTACACCATTAGTTTCATAATATCGACGTACCTTTTTGTAAAGTTTCGGATTCTTTACATCAAGATAAAAATCACCATTTGCAGCACCACGAAGGGTTTGAACATCTTTCTTGAATTTTGCTGTGATCGACATTGTTCTGTGTGTTGACTTGTCTATTATAGAGGTTTGACTCTGATGAGTCAAGATGGACAGAAGAGTTTCTGTCCTAGTGCTGGTTACTGGAGTCGAACCAGTTTCTGTCCTGTTATGAGCAGGGTGCAATTACCGAAGTGCTAAACCAGCGATTGTAAGTTGTTGTGTATTTTACGATGACAATTGGCACACAATAAAACACACTTTTTAATTTCCTCTTCAATTTTCTTCCAGGAAGCAGAGGGCATTAACCAATATGCGATAGTCCCAAAAGAAGAGGTCAGGATGCCTCGTCGTGGTCCGTATATAAACGATACAACGGATCATCTATAGGAACCATAACTGCAGTTTCACCACTGTCATTCACGATTTTTATATGCTCCCCACCCTCAACTCTTTCAATCATTTCATCCCATCGTTCTTGAAATTCTTCTACAGTATAAACCTCAATTTCCATTTGACAATGCTTTCTCCCAGTCCTTATTAAATTGCTCTACTCCTGCTTTTGTAAGCATGTGGTCATACATCTTATCAAAAATTGCTACTGGCATTGTAACAATATCTGTTCCATACATAAATGATCTTTCAACATCATAAACTGAACGTGTAGATGCTGTCAACACTTGGGTTGTAACCATTTGTTCTTTAAAAAGTTTACATATTCGCTCGATTAATTCTAATCCACCAAACCTTTGGTCATCAACTCTACCAACGAATGGTGAGATATAGGTTGCTCCTGCTTTTGCTGCAAGAATTGCTTGCGATACTGAAAAAACAAGAGTAATATTAACACGAACTCCTCTATATGCAAGTTCTCTACATGCTTTAAGACCCTCTGGAGTGCAAGGAAGTTTAATTGTAACTGCATCACCAAGTGAAGTGTATTCTTTTGAAGCTTCTACCATTTCATCTGGGGTATCTGCTACAATTTCCGCACTAATATCACGGACTCCAAGGTCTACTAATTCTTTAATCGTCTGAACCGGATCTCCACCACTCTTCATGATTAGTGTTGGATTGGTTGTGACTCCATCAATTAAACCACTATCAAGACGTTCTTTGATTGCTTCAACGTCTGCCGTATCTAGAAAAATTTTCATTGAACAAATTTCTGGTTCAGTTTATATATGGGATGTTACATCCCTAGTCGGGCATATAAGATTTGAACTTATGACCTTTCCGCCCCAAACGGAACGCGCTACCAAACTGCGCTAATGCCCGTGGCGGAAGAGAGAGGATTCGAACCTCCGGTGCTATTAACACGGTTGTTTTCAAGACAACTGCCTTAAACCACTCGGCCACTCTTCCCTATTGTAATTAGTTCCTCCATTCGTTGGAACTCTTCTTTAAGATTATAGAATAACTTATAGTTATTTGTCAAGACATAGTATCCATCAATCTTGGTTCCGTCATCAGTCCACCCATACCCTATAACTTTTTCACATTGCTGATTGATCTGAAAGCATTTGTTAGTATGCAAGTAACTTTCATACTTGGCATCTAAATTAATCATTAACGTTCCTCAAAGTCGAGTCTACGAACCTTTCTTTTACGTCGGTTCTCTTGATATTCTAAATCATGTTTTGTCAGAACACCCTGATATTTTATATTGTTTTCATGATTGAGTAACAATATTTTACTTAAATCCACCGCACTAATCGAGTCATTTGTAACTTTCATCATGTTGGGACAACCACAACACTGCGTTTTTGTTGTGCTTACTATAATCGTATTACATTCTTTGCATTGTACAGATAACATTTTTATTCATTTAACCTCATTCTTTGATGTAATTGTTTTCAACCAACCACTTCTTAGTCAAAGGTGTTGGTTCATATACTTCCCACATTTTACCAGTGGCACAAGCATCAAGAGCATCTTGAGTCATACCTGCTGTTCTGCCAGCCCATCCTGCTTCTGCTTCCCAGGGCACTGCAGACTTGAGATAGGTTCTCTCTGCCAGTGTACGCCACAATACAGGAACTTCTTCTTCGGGTTTGATGATAGCAACCAAACTATTATTAATAGTTCCTGCCATACAATCTTGGGCAGCGTGCCATCCTTCATGTCTCAAAACTGACATTAAGACACCGGGTTCTCCCATATAATCACGATTCAGAAAAAGATTATTACCTACAGTATGATACACACCACGATGTCCTGGAGGAAAATACTTTGATGGTGCTAGAAAAACCCCAACTCCGATCTCACGAAGAGTGAAGAGGATGTTGTTAAACTCATCAGTAACAAAATAAAAATCATCAGTGTTGGGATACTCACTAGAAATATCCAAAAGACTAACGACTTCTTGGACTCCATCTGTACATTCGCGAGTTAGCATACACCCCATGGAATCCATAGTGTTATAACCCTTGGTGATTTTAGAGTCGTCTGCTCGGACGGAAAGGGCAGGTAGGGCAACCGCCACCGCAGCAACCAGCGTTGTAAAAAGTTTTTTCATGGTAAATTCTAATCGTGAAAATTTGGTATAAATGGTTCTGCACAGTTTACAGGTAAGTTTTGTTGAATTGGTATCCGCTGTCCACCAATTTCAAGATAAGCTGGTTGAAGTCGCTTGTCTGATACATCAATAATATCACCATATGCTGGAGTGAACTTATAATAATGTCCATCCCACCTACGATTTCTCATACCAATAAGAGTAAGAGCATCTCTTTCACTTCCACAATCAGCAATCTTTTCATCTCGTGGATTAAATACTGAATAATAACCTTTCATTTTTTTACTTTATATATATGGGCAAAGAGGGATTCGAACCCCCGACCAATAGAATGTAAATCTACTGCGCTACCGCTGCGCCATTTGCCCGGAAGCGGAATACCGGATTCGAACCGGTGACGTTCAGCTTGGAAGGCTGACATTCTACCGCTGAATTAATTCCGCGTGACGATGCACTTATCCGAATGCTTGCTATGGGGCATTTAAACCCAACATTCTGACAGTTTACACTGGAGTAAGACGCAGGTCCACCGCGAATATCCAAAGGGGGCTGATTCCCAACTACAGGGTTTCAGTATATCTGAACCGCTGGGCACCTTTGGTTGGAACGTCTCAAGTTCCTAGTGCAATAATTATAGAGTAAACTAAATGTCCTGTCAAGCCACTGATTGAATGGCATTAAGTTCTAGCAGGGCCCTTCTTGCTTCGGGAGTCACTTCCCATTCAAACTGAGTATCATTATGCTTCAATTTAATTGAATGCATTCCTACTTTAAAGGGATCTTTTTCTTTGAATTTTTCAGTCATAATAATAGTAAACGTTTCAAGTTCTTTTGACATCTATACTCTTACAAGTATCAAGAGTATACCACAATACATGTCTTATGTCAATTGATAAGTCCTTTAGCATTCAAATATTGGAGAGTTTCTTTCATACTTCCAATGTGATCATAACCGATCGACACTTGTGGATATGTTGCTTCTGTTCCAAACTCTTGTTCAAACGATTTTTGAGTGAAGTGAACATTAAGTTTATACTCTAGGAATTCTCCACCAAGAGATCTAAGAAGCATTGTTATACGTTCACACTCTTGACTACCATTACTATAAATTACTGCTGTGGTCATAATCGATTACGATACGTTTATGAGAACTTTTTTTATCTATAACTGTAACATATGTGGCAGTTCCACCCAGAAGAGACTCAACACTTTTAATAAGATTTTTAGCAATTACTTTATTGGTTTCTTCTTTCCATTTTTTTTCATTTTCTTGTCTGGGATTAGTCACGTTGCCTCCAGTCTTCAGGTTTATCTTGTTTGAACCAGTCAGTAATGTCATCAGCACCATCAAATCCTGTTTTATAATTAGATGGGTCTGGATCTCCAAGTCCCATACGATTCATAAAGTCATCAATAGTTCCTTCTTCAATATCCTGAGCAGCTTGACGACGTGCTTTGTTCAACCAATCTCTAGCAAGAGTATGTGCCTTGGCAAGTTTCTCTGCCCAGATCATATCTTCCAAAGGCACCTGTTCTTTATTTGCAATGCATCTACAAATAGACTCTAGTCTTAGTCTGTATTGAGTTGATAGCATACTAATCCCGCAGTTTTAACTCAAGGTCTTCTAGTTTATGATACTCCATATGTGCTCGTTCCTGACGGACACATACGATGTCCAGAATGTCATTAACAATTATCTCATTGTCAACGTAGTCATCTAGGTACTTATCGATTGCTTCCTTCAAGTATCGATACCGATGCCATTCCACACTATAAGGTTTGTAATTCATAATTAAAGAACTATTTAGTTTTCTTATCGATTTTTACATACTTACTACGTTTTTTAATTTTGTAGCGAGCAATGTATTTTTCCAGATGTTCTTCGCACTGAAACCAACAGACTTTCTTTTCTTTTTCATCTGGATGTTCCAGACGGAATGGAAAAAGTTCATAAGGAAAAAGTTCTTCCTGAGTGAGTTCTTTTTTGTTTGGCATAATAAAAGAGTGAGATACTGCCCCGACTGGATTCGAACCAGTAACCTTGAAGTTAACAGCTTCCTGCACTGCCGTTGTGCTACAGGGCATTGTTATCAACTCTGGTAGTATAGAGTACAGGCAAGGAGGGACTCGAACCCCCAATCAACGCTTTAGAAGAGCGTGGCATTCTCCATTATGCTACTTGCCCAAGTGATAGTTCCTATTGCCGATAATCCTGAACTACCAAGGGGATTACCCAATCACGGACATTCAAAACAATTTCTTCAGTACTCATAACTAACCAAATTGACGAAAACCAGTTCCAGACATCCATCCACCAGGACCAGATTGAAAGTTTTCGGAACCACCACCCAACTCTGGCATTGGATCCAGTTGAGTTGTAGTCTTACCGCTTTTCGTAGCAATATTATAGATGACTTCGTGGATATTGTCCACCTCTTTTTTGGGAGGGACTTCTTCTTTTTCTGGAAGAAGTTGATTCTCTTCTTGCAGTTGTGCTTTCATACTCATCTGCTGCTTTTCAGAAAGTGGAGCAGGTCCAAACCAAGGATCATCTTTCAGAACTTTTGGTGCAGGAATACCAGTAAAAGGTTTGGTAAGTTTTTTAAGTGTTTGTAAAATCATGTCCATACGAGTTTTTTAGTGTAATCATAGGCATAAATTTCTCTATTGCCCTTGATTCCCCATCCTAACCAATAGTAAGCAGGAACCATATATTGTTGGACAGTTTGTCCACTGCCCTCAAACATAGGAAGATACCTCTGAAAGATGTCTTCGTTAATCATATAACGAGTTTGACCTTCAAGGGAAGATGGATCACAACCATATGCAGCACAGAAAGATCCAAGTCCATTATATCTTCCTAGAGTGGTCCACTGAATAAGACCATAACCACCACTATAGCAACGGTCATAAGGAACTCTAGCACCTCCCTCACATATGTTAGCACGGAAGTTGCTTTCCTGTTTAATGTTTCCCAGAATTGTAGCAAGGGCATTGCGGTCAGTAATTCTGGTTTCCTTTTGAAGTTCAGAGAGAATGTATTTTTCCTCAGGAGTACACTCCTCACACTTCCATTGTTTTTCTACAACTTCTATTTGAATTGCAGTCTCTTCGTCTTCTAGAATATCTACATTCACAACATCCTCAAGTTCATTCATTGTACTTGGAACAGCACATGCAGATGGAATTGAAAATGCTAAAATTGCAATAATAATTTTTTTAATCATTTCAGGTTACTTGTTAAAATAATCTTTACGATAGTATCTACCGAGAATGTTAGCATTATAAAACGCAGGAGTTCCATCTGTCAAGGACTCTGTGAGAACATTATTCAAAAACAACTGTCTTGTTTCCTCAAAGTTACATTTTCCTGCTGTGGAGTGTAGAGTAAGAATCTCCCGGAGAAAGGACTCCCTCCCATATTGCAATACATCCCCTTTAAGATCTGGACAACTTCCGTAGTATTTCTTCCAGTTACTTTCAGTCGTAACTCTTCTCCTCCCAGTACTATTTCTAGGCTTTCGTTTTGACCAGAAATACTTTCTACCGATATACTTTCTACCAGTTTCTTTGTTAGTAATGCGATAGACGAAACCGAAGTGACTGCCAATGTGATCAGAAGTAAATTCTTTGCCGTTGTAGATCCATGGATTTTCATAATCAACCATTCCAAAGTAGTCTTTAAGATAACTTTGTATATTTATCCTATCAACCTTAACAAAGATATTCTACATATGATCCTCATCTTCGTCAAGCCAGAGTCTCATATTCGCAAGGGAATCATTCCAGTCGTCTCCCCATAGGTCAGGGAGAGGACGTGAATTGACCACAGGATTGCTTATAGAGAGATCCGTCAGTCCATCTACCTCGGACTTGCTCTCGACGATTACAGGCGTTTCTGGGGCATCCTGCTGCTGCCATATCCCTATTGCCTCATTATCAACCTTTGATTCTTCCACGAGAGAAAATAGATGCAAAAAAATAAGGTTAAAAGGCGGTGCAATTTTCGCACACCACCTCTTAACCTTCTGAATCCAGGTCTCTTTTTCTTTATCAAAGACTATCTCAAAGTTTAAACCCGCTGAACGTGTCTTTTTTAACATCTTGTTTGATTCCACCAACTATGTAACTCTCGTTTTCCGTCTCTTGTGGAGCAACTTGTAGTCCCTTTGAGGAGATCCAATGTTGCGTCCAGGGAAGAGGATTATTCTTCGCGGAAACATCATACACAGGTTTCATGCCAATCGCTTTAAGTCTACGATTTGCAACCCATTCAACATATTGTTTGAGCAACTTATCATTCAGACCAATCATACTACCGTCTCTGAAAAGATAATCTGCCCATTTCTTTTCTTCGTTTACAGCACGATCAAACATCGCATAAGTCCACTCTTCCTCCTCCTTGGCAATCTTTGCCATCTCGGGATCATCACCTTGTTTCCACTTGTTCATAATGTTTTGTGTTATTGCCAGGTGCTGGTTCTCGTCTCTTGCAATAAGGGAGATGATCTTAGCCGACCCCTCCATAAGTTTAAGTTCACCAAATGCAAAAGAACAAGCAAAACTGACATAAAAGCGAATGCCTTCAAGGATATTGACATTTGCAACTGCTCTATAAAGTTTACGCTTCAGTTCATAACGCTGCTCTCTAAAGTTTCCTGCACCCTCTTGTGCATGAACCCAATCACTACTATTTCCATAATGTTGAGCAGAAGAAATGAAGTCATCGTATGATTCTGTCACACTACGTGCGCGTTCCAGAATCCTTTCGTCCGAAATAATCTTATCCAAAACTTCAGTCGGATCAGAATATACGTTCTTGATGATATGAGTATATGAACGACTATGGATCATCTCCATAAATCCCCATACTTCCATACATGCCTCAAGTTCAGGAAGAGAACAATACGGCATAAATGCCATACTAGGTCCTCTGCCCTGGACAGAATCAAGCATGATCTGATACTTCAGGTTTGAAGTATATATGTGCTTTTGCTCTGGGCGAAGTGTTTGATAGTCTCCTCGATCTTTTTGTAAGGAGACCTCCTCAGGTCTCCAAAAGTATCCTAATTGTTGAGTTGTAAGTTTTTCAAAAACCGGATATTTAAAAGAATCATATCTTTGAATACCTAAGGGTTTACCAAGAAACATTGGTTGTTTTTTGTGATCATGAACCTCCGTGTTGAAAACTGTCATTCCTTTGACATCACTATTAACATTATCATTCATTGAAATTTTAAACTGCACAGGATTCACACTCTCCCTCCTCTACTTGTGATAGTTCTTCGATTAAATCTTCAATTTTATTCTTTGGTTCGACTACCTCATCCGTTTTAATATCATATGTATTTTGATAATAGGATGTCTTCCAACCATAGCGATAACAGTTCAAAAAGTCATTTGCCATGATTGAAACTGGAACCTCATTGTCGGCATAGTTCTCTGGATTGTAACTCCAATTTCCACTAATTGCTTGGTCAAAAAACTTTTGAAGGACCGAAACAACTTTGATGTATCCATCATTACTCTTCATGTCCCAGAGAAGCGTGTAATTGTTTTTAAGAGTCGTGTATGAAGGAACAACTTGTTTGAGTGGACCTTTCTTTGACTTCTTAATGGACAGGTAGTCTCTAGGTGGTTCGATTCCGTTTGTTGCGTTTGACACAACGGAACTGCTCTCCGAAGGCATCTGTGCGGACAATGTGCTGTGTCGGAGTCCGTGTTCCAAAATGGACTGTCTAAGATTCTCCCAATCATGCTCATACTGAATACTGGTAATCTCGTCAACGTCCTTCTTATATGTATCGATTGGAAGAATCCCATCAGAATACTTAGTGCGTCCAAAGTATTCACAATGTCCCTTCTCTTTTGCAAGAGTATTTGATGCCTTCAGAAGATAGAATTGGAATGATTCAGAGAGTCCGTGAACAGCATCCCACGCCTCCTGAGAGTCGTATTTGCATCCAAGTTTGGCAAGGTAGTGGGCAAGACCAATGAAACCAATTCCAAGCGATCTACGTGCCTTTGTAGCAATCTCTGCTGCTTTGATGGGATAGTTCTGATAATCAATCAATTCATCAAGAGCACGGACAGATAAGTCACAGAGATTTTCTAGTTCTTCATCAGACTTAATCTTACCAACGTTAATAGCAGAAAGAATACAAAGTGCAATTTCACCAAACTCATCATCGATATGATTGAGAGGATATGTTGGAAGAGTAATTTCCTGGCACAGATTACTCATCTCAATTTTATCTTTGAATGATGAGTGTGTATTGCAATGGTCAATATTCATAATATAGATACGACCAGTCTCTGCTCTCTCCTTTAGAAGGTCCAGAATAAGCTCCTGAGCACCAACTGCCTTTTGAGGAATGTCTGGGTCACCCTCGTAAGCTCTGTATAGATCATCAAATCCAGGAGTACCAAAAGCAGAATACAATCCCGGAACATCGTGTGGCGAGAATAACGTGATGTGTTCATTGTTGATGAATCGTTCATAGAACAATTTGCTAAGTTGGATACTGTAGTCCAATTTACGAACACGATTATCTTCTGTTCCTTTATTATTCTTAAGAACAATAATGTCCTCTATTTCTTGGTGCCAGATTGGGAAGTGGACAGTCGCGCTTCCACCTCGAATGCCATTTTGAGTGCAGCATCGGACAGTTGCCTCAAACTTTTTGAGGAATGGTACAACACCTGTGTGTTGAACTTCTCCGCCTCTGATTTTACTGTTGATGCCACGGATTCTACTTGCGTTGATGCCGATGCCCGCCCTTTGTGCAACATATCTGCCGATAGCCATATCACTAGTAAAGATACTATCGAGGGTGTCATCGACATCAATAAGCACACAGCTAGCAAATTGTCGAAGTGGAGTTCGCACTCCTGCCATGATAGGTGTGGGAATGTTGATTTTGTGCTTTGAGATTGCGTCGTAGTAGCGTCTGACATAATTGAGTCTCGTTTCCTTTGAATAGTCTTGGAAAATAGTAAGAGCAATCATCACGTACATAAACTGGGGAGTCTCATAGACCTTTCCACTTGAACGATCTTGAACGAGATACTTATCCGCAACCTGCCTTAAACCAGCATAAGTGAACAACATATCACGTTCATGATCAATCCAGTTATTTACCTTTTCAATCTCCTCCAATGAATACTTAGAGAAAATCTCTGCATCATAGACTTGCATTGTAACACATCTTTGAATGTGATCTTTGAGATGTGGGAACTCCCAGATCTTTCCAAAGAGTTGTTTACGAAGAGCAAATAACAGAAGACGTGCGGATACAAATTGGTAATTTGGATTCTCCAAAGAAATCAAATCACTTGCAGAACGAATCAGAATCTCCTGAATCTCATCAGTTGTGATTCCATCATAAAATTGAATGCCAGAATTGATCTCAACCTGAGAAGCAGAGACTCCTGAGAGTCCTTTACATGCTACGTCCACCATCAAATGCATCTTCTCAAGATCCAGAGATTCAATTCTACCGTCTCTCTTTTTTACTTTGATACCATTACTCATATCTTTTTCCAATAATTGAATTTAATTTTTGCCTGAAGACTACTGTATACATTTGATTCTACTACACTCTGAACATCCAGTCCAGACAGAACCATATCATTGATGTCCTTTTCCATGATTGATGTAGGCCAGATAACCACCTTGTATCCCTTGTCGATAACTTTTGATATACGATTTACAATCTCTTTATTTCTTGGTTCGTTATCATAGACATAAACAGGATTTTCAATATTCCATTCATTAACATCGACATCAGCACCACACATGGCAATTGAGTTATCAATGAAGGTACTATCGAATGGTCCTTCTGTAATGTAAACGTTAGATTCTTTATTGATATTATCTAGACCATAGATTTTCGGTTCATTTTCTTTAAGCATCACGGTTATGTATTTAGTGGGAGAGTAATCAATAGATCTTCCCTGAAATCCAATCAACCTTTTGTCTTTATACAGAGGAATGATAATCCTATCTTCATCATATTTCACATCATCAAATGTTTGCTTTATAGAGTTTGTAAATTCTTTAAACCTCTCAGCATAATAGAACTTGGTGGGATCAATATTTCTCCTCTCCAAATATTCTTTTGCTCTTCTGACTTCACTTGCTTTTGGTAGTGAACTCTTGATAGGATCTTTTACGAATCTTGGTTTTGATGACTCTACGATTTCTGAAATGACTGTTGGAGAATCTGCAGTAAAACCTTTTCCACTAAATCCCGCTTTAAATTTTTCTAATGTGTATTGCTTATACAACTCCACATCAACTTTCTTTATAAAGTTGTTAAAGGACAGAGATGCTCCACAATTGTGACATTTAAAATTTGTATTATTCTTTACAACGTAAAAATATCCTCTTGCTTTGTTCTTATTCCTTTGGGAATCTCCACAAATTGGACAACGAAAGTTATATAGATTAGACTTTACTCTTTTAAATTTCTGTAGTCGAGACGATACTAGACCGATATATTTACTATCGACTTGATCCATTAAAAAGAGATGCCACTGGCGTTACTATAGCACTAGAACCCGAAGACATCAAGGGTTTTAAGACTTTTATAGCATTTGGATTTGTTGTAACTACAATCAATCCAAGTGTTGCGAGTGCAGTCCACATTTTTCGTTCAAGTGATTGTAGTCTTGAAGTGACGAGGTTGTGATCGCCGTCCATTTTATCACGGAGTTTGTCAATTTTATCAAATAATACAGCGTCCGAGTCTTCTTGTTTCGTGATTCTTTCTTCATGGACGGCAAGCATCCTACTAACATTATTATTTACCTCACTTAACTTTTCTATGGCAGTATCTATCTTCTCCACAACCACAGAAAAATCTGTTACTTTTTGTTCCAGTAGAGCAATTTTTACTTCGTTATTGGTTTCCATTTCCGAAATAAGGGTTAAAGTCCATCAATTTACGCATTGATTTTTTTTCTTCCCTTTTCTTTCTCTTCTTTGTAAGTTTATCCAGATATTTTCTGACGTATTTTCTTCTTCCATCAATTTTAACGGGGGGTTGATCTGGGGGAAGACCAGCAATTTGCCCCGAGGATGCTGCATTCGTTGGAACTTCTTCTGATACGGAAAACTCATGATACATCGCATTTCGAAATGCATCAATAATTTTATCGATTTTATCCTTTTCCATGATAGATTTTTTGAAGTTCCTTTAAACAATCAAGATCAACTTGTATATCATGAATATCCGTTTTAGGATATTCCGGCAATCTATTTAAAAATATTATAAACGATTTCAATGAAGACCAAAGTTCTGGTTCAATCTTATAAAAAAGCATTGGCGTTGCTGCCTCACCAAAAACATTGTATATCATAATAAAGTGATTCAAAAGAAGATGAGTCTTTAATTCACCAGTCTTTTTATATTTTTTAAGGTGTCGCTTAACGTACTTAAAGTGATTTAAATCTTTATCAAAATCATCCTTCGATACAGCCTGTGGATTATCGTAGTTTTGAATTGCAAATAATAAAAAGTTTTTATCATTAAGTACGTTAAAATTCATTACATCAATCAATATTATTTCGAATCATCAAACATCTGTTGGATAATTGATGCTGCCATCGCCAGTTGAGATGCCGGACATCGCAACAAGAATCTCCTTCTTAACTCTCAGGTTACCATGAGTATCAACATAGGTGGTGACGCCGACCCAACCTTCACCATCTAAACGATATGAAGATGTGGTCGATCCATAAGCAGCAGTTCTTCCTTCACTAATACCATATACAAGACTATCTTCAGTTCCGTAAGATGCCTCACTATATTTTGAGTCAAATACACTTGACTTAGGAAGTTGTGATACGGTGAAATCGGTTGCAGCAATGGCAGCACCACTCAGACCCATGGTAGAAGCAATGGTGAGTGATTCTGAATTAGCAATACTTGCAATTACAGCATCGCCAAAATAAACTCCACCACGAATACCAAAACGAATTACATCACCCTCTGCACAACCACCGGCAATACCAAATGAGGTTCCTGTCCCCGTCACGACTCTCGTGGAATAATTAAGTCCAACTGTACCAGTTGACCCCACATTGTCGTCATTTCCCCAAAGTGCCATTTTTTTCTGTCCCTAATTTTATTGCTAAGAATATTTATAAAAATAGGAGACCTACAAATTTTTAAGTAATCAAACAGTTTCTCTAGATCTGATTGCTTTGGAGACAACTTCTAAGAGTTGATCATCCATATCAGTCTTGGTCAACTTAACCGCTTTAGAAAGAATAACAAGACAGATCTCAATGAGTTTCTCACCGAGTTCTTCATTTTCTGGAATCTTTGATACAGCATCGGAAATTACCTTTGATGCAAGTGGAAGTAGAAATGCTAACATGATAAACCTCAATATGGTTATATTTTATATATGATTTATTCAATCAAATCTTGAAGTTAGTTGTTCTTTTGCTCTTTTAGCAGCAGAACGTCTTATGTCAACTTTTTGAGCAGGCGACTTAGGTCCACCCAATTCACCAGCAGCAGGTGGTTTTTTACCTTTTACCTTTTCTTTTTGTCCTTCTGGACGACCTTGCATACTACGCAAGGTTTTACTTACATTTTGGAATGCCTTGTTATTCTTCATGCTTCCGCCTGGAACTCTTTCCTTACCACTCTTAAAACTTTTACCAGTTTCTTGTGCGTAACGAGTTGCTTCATCAACTTCCTTTTTATCTGGAAGACCTTTATGCTTGGTGGATGCAAAATCTTTAGCATCCTTATTCTTCATTGAGGATACTGCTTTTGCAACCTCTGATGAAGGTGCAGACATATCACCCTTCTTAACAGCATGAACCATACCCATGAAACGTTGCTGTGCCTTACTGACTGCCTTCTCCTCAATCACCTCATCCTCAGATTCAACTTCTTCGTATGCATGACCAGCAGGAAGTTTACCTGCTTTTTGCATTTGGAGTCTCTGACGATCAAGCATTTGTTGCTTCTTCATCATTTTTTCTCTTGCAGCAATCGACTGCTTCTTTTCCGATTCTTCGTTTCCTTCACTAACATCAGTCAGTCTTTCTGCTGCTTTATCAGCAAGATTGGAAACTCTCTTAGCAACTCTGTAAAGACCTTTCTTTACACCCTTTCTAACTCTCTTTCCTTCCTTACTATTGTATGCTTCCTTTCCTTTCTTGTAGGCTTTCTTCATAAAGGACTTCACTCTATCCATTTTGCTTCTCTTAACCTCATTACTATCATGACCAACCGTAACTTTTGCTTCATCAAGAATAGACATCTCAATATCAATTAACTCAATGATTGCCTTTCTTACTTCCAGAAGGTCATAACCCTCAGCAAGAATCTCTTCGTAAAATTCTACAACAACACTTTCAATCAGTTCGTCACTGATGTGGTAGAAATCAACGTCAAGAACATCATCAAAGACTCCAGAGAATTCTTCCATCTCAAGAAGTTCTCCACCCAGATTTTGAATGGACTCATTCATTCCTGAGTTTGGATGAATTTTAATTTTGTTTTTAACTTTCTTTTCTTTGACTTTCTTATCCATTTCATCTGCAACTTCACTAAGAGAATCTCTCCATGAATAAAATCCCTCAATCTTTACTTTTGTTTTAATTTTTTTCTTACCATCTGCAGATGGTAAGTATTCACCAAATCCTTTTTCTTTTGCATCATCATCATCAACATCACCATCAACATCAGAGTCAACTCTCTTTGTTGCCTTTGCTGACATTTTTTTCAGATCCTTATCGGGAACTTCAACTTCTTCTTTACGTGAAGCAATTGCAGAACCAATTGCCTTACGACGCTTGTGAAGATACTTATCAGTCTTATCTACATCACCATCATTATCAATATCTTTATCTTCCTGACCTACTGGATCTAATTTTCCTTTCTTCTTTTTATCATCATCCTTTACTTTACCCTCTCCGGTCATCTCAACAGAAGAAATAGTTGGGTTAGAACGTAAACTAGCAATCTTTTCTCTGCTTGCACTTCTTACATAAGTCTTTCCAGTTTCCTTATCCCTTACACGAACTTTATACTTTTCTTCTTCTTCATCAACTCGTTCTAGTTCTTCACTAATCCCAAGTTTTTCTCTGACTGCTTTTATCTCTTCACCAGACATTCCACTCTTTCCACTGTATTTGGAGAATGCCTGCTTTACATCAACACCAGATTTCTTTGCTTTATATCTAATATCGTAGACTGCCTGACTAACTCTCTTAGCAGAGTCTTCCTCGGATGTCCCTCCCTTCTGTACCTTTTTACCTTCACCACCTGCTTTAAGTTTAGGTTCAAGAACCTCGGCAACATAAACAGAAGAGATATCATTTAAAATGTTGTTTGACATTTTTCAACTACTTTGTCTTATTTCTATACTTATTTATGAAATTCTTAATTTCCTTAACACCCATAAGATTCATTACATATTCTCTATGTTCATCAGTTCCAACTTCTCTCTTATCAGCAGTCACTCCCGATGGAGCACTATTGTTTA
>Ga0208645_1000677_pt1 | contig 34297 bp, 50 predicted proteins | sample VirMetDEL_Sep_01_FD_184519 | JGI IMG/M metagenome (GOLD analysis project Ga0208645, IMG submission 184519) | Aqueous microbial communities from the Delaware River and Bay under freshwater to marine salinity gradient to study organic matter... | ecosystem: Environmental > Aquatic > Marine >... | reverse complement strand
CAAGTTTCGAGACGGCGAAAAGGGTACTGATTTTCTAAACTTTATCGGTGCAGAAAACCGGTTTGCAGTATTTGACGGGCCATTGCCAGTAATTGAAAAACCAAAGCCGCAGCGTCGCGGATTTAATTTGTAGAAGGGGATAGAAGGTGACTAACTTAACCGAAAAGACAAACTTTGAGCTAAACGTGCTGGTGGCTATGCTTGAGCATCCGGAGCTGGCAAAACACCCTGATGATATGATTAAAGAGTGCGATGGTGGAAGTGCCTTGTTCGAGTGGGCGCCAGAGTTTACGGATGATTGGTGGCGCCAAGAGTGTTACGACTACACCGGAGAATGGGAGCAGATGGGTCCGATTATGATTAAAAACTGCATCCAATACAGCTTTGATACATGCCAAGTACATGTAAGCAGTTACTTTAATGAATCCGCTAAATGTTCCGCCCGGCATGATGAATTACTGCGGTGCGCAGCCATCTGCTACCTGATGATGAAGGGGGCAGAGTAATGAGCATTACATCAGCCCCGGAATACAAGCACAAATTCGTAATCACTAACCCAGAGCGTGTAGTAATCCCTAAAGAGATATCGCCGGAAAAGAAGCGTGAATGCTATCGGCGCAGAACGGTAGAGGATCACCAGGAAGCGCGGAGAATGGAAAAGGAACTGGCGGAGGTGTGGCAGTGAGTAAACAGGTAATACTGCGCAAGGGTAATCACAACACCCTTGTGCCTGTAGATCAGCAGGGGTTGGAGTATATTCAGTCTCTGCGAACAGGTCAGGAGATACGGGCGGATCTGGTGAAGGCTAGAAACATCAAGTTTCACCGCAAATTCTTCTCACTTTTGAATATGGCTTATGAGTACTGGGAGCCGCCAAAGGGTGAGTACAAGGGCCGTACTACAGAAAAGAATTTCGAAAAGTTCCGTAGCGACGTGACGGTAATGGCCGGGTTTTATGATGTGGTGTCGAACCTCAAGGGCGATGTGCAGCTGGTACCCAAGTCAATCAGTTTTGGGAACATGGATGATGCACAGTTTGAGGAGCTATACCGGGCAGCATTTAGCGTTCTCTGGAAGATGGTAATGCGCCATGTTCAGGGCTGGACAGAGAGCGAAATGGAAAGGGTAGTAAATGGGATGATGGAATATGCTTAAGATCGTATCGAAGAAAGTCAGAGACGCGGCCAGAGGCCAGCAATGCACCCTCCAGATCGTAGGCGTATGCAGCTACGACACAAGCACAGTAGTGCTGGCCCACCTACCGGATGAAAGCCACGGAATGGGGCGTAAGTCTGACGATATCAGCGCCTGCTTTGCCTGTGATAACTGCCACTCTGTAATCGATGGCCGGGTAAAGCATTATCTGGAACCAGCAGACAAAGAAAACTACATGCGGCGGGCTATGGTGAGAACCTGGCGCAAGCTGGTTGAGATGGGTGTAATTAAAATCGAGGGGATGAAATGAACCGCATACCGATTAAGCCTCTATCTGTTAACGAAGCCTGGAAAGGGCGCAGATTCAAAACAGCTTCTTACAGCCGCTATGAGCGCGATGTAATTATGATCCTTCCCAGCATATCAATCCCAGAAGAAAAGCTTTCAGTGAGCCTGAGATTCGGCCTAAGCAACAAAAGAGCGGACATAGACAACCCGGTTAAGTGCTTTGTTGACTGCCTGCAAAAGAAATACGGGTTTGACGACAAAGATATTTACCGTATGACGCTGGAAAAAGTGGATGTGAAGAAAGGTGAGGAGTTCATTGAATTCTCCATAGCAAGCTTTACCAAAGCTGAGAAGGTCGAGGCCCACTACAACAAGCTCGCAAACGATCTGCAAAAAACTTTAAATTAATTGCAAATATGTGTTGCGCTCATATGTATAATGCACTACATTAGACACATCAACAACGCATACAGGAGAGCAAATGACGTTCGAACAGCTTAAGGCGGCAAGGGCCAAGCTAGGATTAACCCATGCCCGGTTTTGCCGGTTGATTGGTGTAGATGCAAGTACGGTTACTCGCTGGAAGTCTTCGCCAGGCGTTCCACAATACGGTGAGAATCTGATTGAAATGGCGCTGATGCTGTTTGATCACGGATTGCTTGATGAGTTTTTGGAGCGCAACAAGATTTAATACCGGTGGTTGGAGAGCCGCCGTCGAAGAGCTGACCGGCCATCGCAATACCGCCCCAGCAAAGCAGTCGGGGCAACCAGCTAAACTAAATCTTTGGTGAGATTATGAATATTGATATTAAAGAAGTATTAGAGCTGCATAATAAGTGGCTTAACGGTGAAGACGGCGGCTGCCGTGCCGACCTGCGCGGTGCCGACCTGCGCGGTGTCAACCTGCGCGGTGTCAACCTGCGGGGTGCCGACCTGCGCGGTGCCGACCTGCGCGGTGCCGTCCTGCGGGGTGCCAACCTGCGCGATGCCGACCTGCGCGGTGCCAACCTGCGCGGTGCCAACCTGCGCTATGCCAACCTGCGCTATGCCAACCTGCGCGATGCCGACCTGTGCGATGCCAACCTGTGCGATGCCAACCTGCGCGGTGCCAACCTGCGCTATGCCGACCTGTGCGATGCCAACCTGTGCGATGCCAACCTGTGCGATGCCAACCTGCGCGGTGCCAACCTGCGGGGTGCCGACCTGTGCCGTGCCACCCTGCGCGGTGCCGACCTGCGCGGTGCCGACCTGCGCGGTGTCAACCTGCGGGGTGCCGACCTGCGGGGTGCCGACCTGTGCCGTGCCAACCTGTGCGATGCCGACCTGCGCGATGCCGACCTGTGGGGTGCCAACCTGCGCGGTGCCGTCCTGTGCGATGCCAACCTGCGCGATGCCAACCTGCGCGATGCGGTTCTGGTAGATGGGTCCGGGGCACCTAACTAAATTAAACTGACTGGTGAATAAAGTGAATAAAGAAGATTTGGTTCTAAAGCTAATTGGGATGCTGGTTGTCAGTGATGCGCCTGAAGAAGTGAAAAGCAAATCGCAATCGTCTTTTTATGATCAGTATGCTGGCAAGCATGTGATTGTCCGGTCGCGAAACGAAGGTATTAATTTCGGCACGGTCAAGGTTGCAGATAATACTGGAATCGTTTTGTCTGATTGTCGTCGTATCTGGTATCACAAGCCTGCTAATAATGATTATGCGTGGTATTATATGCGAGTGTAGTATTGGGGATGATAGGGGCGCCCTTGATAGGCTGGGGAATATATCCGGTAAGTGGGCGTAGATTAAATATTGGATTTGTATGTTTTGCGGCAAGTGGTTTGCTGCTAATTATGGATATGGGGATTAGGAAATGAGCGCATTAGAAGACTACCTAAACGACCTTGAGGCATCGCTACCAGATAGCCAGCTAAACGCCCAGGGTGTTATTAACTTGGTCCGTGAGGCTATCGAAACACATAGCACGGTGGATCAGCAAAGCCTGATGCTGAAGGACGCAGAGATAGCCAGGCTGAAAGACGATCTGGCAGCGGCGCAGAATAACCACGACACCCCACCAGAGGGCTATGTGCTGGTGCCGAGAGACGATTATATTAAGGTCATGGATTTTGCGATTGATAGAGCTACTGAAGATCAGGCGAAAAGCCTTGTTGAGAATTTACAGAAGGCGTTCCCTGAAGAGTATGCGAAATTTACAAAAGTAGAACTCCCTACAGTACTGCTACCCAGCAACACAGATAAGCTAAAAGGTGGTGAGTAGTAATATGGAATTGTTTAGTTACTGGCAGTTTTGGGCGTTTTTATCTGCTGTATTAGCCTTGGCTTTATTTATGCAGCGTGAATTTCATAAAGAGAGGGTTAAGGGTATTGATGAAGAGATTGAGCGTCTTAGAAATGCGGTAGACGACTTGAACGGGTTTGCCAAAGGGCTTGATAAGCAGGAGGATTAGTTTAAAATTAGTTGTGTAGTAGGCGTGTGGAAGCGTCTTTAGAAAATTGTTTGATAGAACTGGTTAAGGCTATTTAGAGTAACTTCAGTCCGGGTGATTAAGACGCCAGTTCTGAAACAGCCCCTTCCAAGTTCTGGGGTTACTCTAAGCAGCCTTTTTTTATGTCCGAACCTTTCTAAGATCTCTCCACACTCCCGCGGTTTTACGGTCAAAGTTTACCGCGGACAACAAAACTTTATAAGCAAAACATAATCAGTGATCCGGGTTTGATACCGACCGCCCCTGACAGCCGTAGAAGGGGATAAACACACCTTATACCGGACACAGCAGAGAGTATGACCCAGCTACTAGGACTGTATTGGGTTTGTGATAAAAGATTACTGATTATGATCAAGGCCATATTAAAGCGCAGATGTCCGGTAAGGGTATCTATGACTGTAGTGTGGCCAGTTAACCAATAAGGAGATAGGGATGAGTAAAGAAGCGAAGTTTACCGGGGGAGAATGGTACGCGGACAGCTACGAAGTTAAGTCTACGGTTTGCTGTATTAGCTTGGCCAAGGTTACGGTTTTCAATGAAGGCAAAGCCAACGCCCACCTAATAGCCGCAGCGCCTGAGATGTATGATGAGCTGAAAGCTATCCGTGATATTTTCGAAGCTCACGATGCTGAAGTATTTAAGGACTCGATAGAGTGTCTTGACAACGTTCTAGCCAAGGCTCGGGGTGAGTTATGAGTAATGAGAGAATTGTCTGCTGGTTTTCGTGCGGGGCTGCATCTGCTGTAGCTACAAAGCTTGCCATTGCTCATAACAACAAGAATGAAAAGCTGCCGCTGGTAATTGCATACACAGAAGTATGTGAAGAGCATCCCGACAATTCCAGGTTCCTATCTGAGTGCGAGAAGTGGTTTGGACAAGAGATTCAGATAATCGGAAATCATAAATACGAGGCGTCTATTTACGAAGTGTTCCGCAAGGAGCGATTTCTAAAAGGCCCATCTGGTGCTGCTTGCACAAGGCTTCTGAAGAAAGGTATGCGCAAGCAGTTTGAACAGCCAGGTGATCGGCAGGTTTTCGGCTATACCGTCGAAGAGCAGCGTCGTGTTGATCAGTTTATCGATGCCAACAACGATGTTGATATCTGGGCTCCCTTGATTGACAAAGGCCTGGCTAAGCAGGACTGCCTGGCTCTCTTGGCAAAAGAGGGCATCGAGCTACCTGCCATGTATAAGCTCGGGTATAAGAACAACAACTGTATCGGATGCGTTAAGGGTGAGGCAGGATACTGGAACAAGATACGTGTCGATTTCCCAGAAGCCTACGAAAGAATGGCTATGATGGAAGAGCATCTCGGTCGAACGGTGTGCAAGATTGGAATGCCCCAGGCACTAAAGCGCTATCCTGATAAAGTCCGACACCTGATAGCAACTGACGAGCCCTTAGAAAAGCAGTATTGGCGTCCAACATTGCGAGAGCTGCCTAAAGACGCAGGCAGCTATGAGGCCGAGTCGGACATCAGTTGTGGCATCTTCTGCGAATTGGCTCAAAGCGACCTTGTATCCTAAGTTCGGAATCTATTGTGGAATTAACTATAATCCTGACCTTTGCACTTAGGCCAGGATTTAGCTGTGGGATACGTACCGAACTTTCTCAACATGGAGTACCTAACCATCAATAACGTAGACAGTGACGATGAATGGGATATCTTTGTTGCTGCATGCATACAGTTTTCTAAATTTTCCTTAGACGAGAGAGATTCGCTAGCTGATCAAAAAGTGTTAATATTGGATAATCACTAATTAGTAACCAGGAATAAGCAATGAAGGCACAAAAAGGCACGCGGACCAACAACGCAAGACCGGCAAAGAAAAACACTAAACTGTCATCTGGCGGACAGGTTCGGTCAAAGAAAAAAACAAAGGCGCGTCGTGCTTAATCCTAACGACCTTATGCCGGCGGTCTTGATCCTTGTTATGCTATTGAATCGGCATAGAAGGGGTAAGGCTGTTTGTTTAATATTAATGATGTTCGGTATCCATGCCGAGCTTTCTGCATGGCTGTACCTTGACGAGTGCTTTTATTACTTTTTCGCTATAATTGCCGACATATTATTGATTGTATTGCTTGGCTTCATGTTCAGGGATTTTCAGCCCCTGTATATAAAGCATGTCGGCTGGCTGTTAGTTGCAATGTGTGTGCTTAATATCATTGGCGGAGGTTTATATTATGCCGGTGATAAAGGGTATTTTTACGCAGGCGCTATGTTCCTATTGAATTGCGCACTGATTATAAGGTTGCTGATTATGACAAGGCGCGACAATGACGGAGCTTCTGGCGTTACTGGTAGCCTTCAGCCTTACAGTGAAGGCGTTTTTCATCGTGAAGGCGTGGGGCCATGACCGAAGACTTAAAGACATGGCTGCATCAATCTGCAGTGGATGCGATATTAAGCCCCGCGGGTGTGAAGATTGTTGGGTTTCTAAGCGCTATGGGAAACGCCGCGCTATGGATTAAAGACAATGCAAACATTATAGCTGCGGTATCTGGCATACTAATACCCTGGCTGCTTTATCGGGCCAGCGTAAAAAAGACAAAGCTTGAAATGGCAATACTTGAGCAGACCCGAGAATTAAACAAAATAAAGCTGAAAGAAGCTAAGCAGTCAGGAGAGGTAAATGGCGGCCAAGAATAGAGCGGATATACAGACAGAGATTGATTCTCTCCTGGCTAATAACGCAACCGGGGATATCAGCCCGCAGGATGTGCGCACGATCCATGAGACTGCAAAGGACTCCAATCTAAACCTGGTTGAAACAACTAACCAGAACGTGGCAAGCAAGATTAACAATGCCACTATAAATGCTGACCAATGCCGCATGGGCTTGCTTGATTATAACGACCTAGCAACGGCAACAACTCCGATTGTCATTCCTAATACCGGCGCATTTGTCGATATGACAAACGATGGACTAGGGGCGTTTACTAATAAAACCTATGCTGCCTCCGGGGTTACAGACTTATGGGACACCGGAACAAATCTATTTGATTGGTCGGAATTGTCGCTAGGAGATCAGGTTAACATCCGGCTAGATATTGAGGTAACAACAACGTCGCCCAATCAGCTTGTCACTGTCCAGCTTCAGTTGGCGGTTGGCGGCTCGCCATATACCCTGCCGTATTCTGAGAATGTATTTAAAAACGCGGGTGTTCATGAGATAAACCGTTTCTCAATGGTTTATATGGGTGACGCGAATACCTTAAATAATGGTGGGAAGTTTCAGGTAAGCTCGGACGGCAATGCAACCTGTATTGTTAGAGGCTGGGCGTTGCAGCACTTCTTGCGCAACTAGAGAGCGGGGAAGTATGCATAATCAAAGGTTAAAAGAATATAACGGATGCGCGGAGAGCTTTGTTTTATATAAGGAACTTCGCGAAGACGGGAGCGTGGCTGTTATAAATACCGCGCTCATTGATGGCAAGCTCTATCAGTGGTCGGACGTATTGGCCGACGATTTAAGCATGGCTCAATTCAATAAATGCAGCATTGCTGCCTTTGATCGCGCTAAAGCTGGGTTGGCGAAGGCGACAGCCAGGCAAGGCGGGGAAAGTAATGACTAAGGGGGTCATATGGCTGAGAGCATCACAAAAGGTCAATTGCTAGTTTTTACTGGCGGTGATTATTCTGACTATGAAATAAAAGGCGCTTATGTCGCCGCAAAAATTTTTAACGTAGAAAAGGAGCACCGGAGATTCTTAGAGAGCGAAGATCAAAGCGAACGGAGTTTTGAGGAATTTCTGGTTTTCATAGAGGCGATTAAGGCTGTCCAATGCAAGGAAGTAAATACCGACATATACGACAACAAGCATTCTAAGGCCGCGCCAGTAGTGCTTGATATTAAGGAGTCTTAGTATGCCGGGCGGAAGACCTACAAAATACGAGCCAGAAATGTGCGATGTAGTATTAGAGCTAATGAAAGATGGTGCTTCTAAATACGAGGTAGCCGCAGAGCTTGATATCCATATTGATACTCTTTGTGAGTGGCAAAAGCCTGAAGTTAATCCAGAGTTTTCCGAAGCCATAAAGCGCGGAGAGGCTTTGTCAAGGGCTTGGTGGGAAAGAAAAGGCAGGAAGAATCTCGAGAACAAGGACTTTAGTTACACCGGCTGGTATATGAACATGAAGAACCGGCATGGGTGGTCTGATAAGCAGGAGACGATTGACCATAGTGATAAGCCTGACGATATAGACAGCAACTGGAAGGTAGAGTTTGTAAATGCCACACCTGAAAGTAAATCGTAAGCTAGAGAAGTTCTTAACGACTCGCAAACAGATCAAAGTCGCTATCGGTGGTCGATCTTCAGGCAAGTCTATTGGCTTTGGTGACATGCTCACTATGAAGATGGCCACAGAGGCCGCTGATATATATTGCTTGCGAGAGTTTCAGGACTCTATTGCTGACTCTGTGCACCGGGTGTTTATAGGCTCGATACAGGAGCGACTTAAGCTAGAGGGTTGGTCAGTCACTAATGACCGGGTACAGGCTCCTAACGGGGCTGTAACCAAGTATAAAGGGGCCGCACGCAACCCGGACTCTATCCAGTCTGCTCAGGGCTACAAGTACAGCTGGTTCGAAGAAGCCCACACGATGAGTCAGGCAAGTATTGATAAGCTGCTGCCTACTATCCTGCGTAACCCTGGGGCTGAGTGCTGGTTTGGTGCTAACCCCCAGTCATCAGCGGACCCGTTTTCCCAGCGTTTTATTGTTCCGTATCAGAAATACTTAGACCGAGACGGAATCTATGAGGATGATCTTCATCTGATCATAGTTATTAACTGGCGAGACAACCCCTGGCATAGCGAAGAATCTGAAAAGCTTCGTGTATGGGACAAAGAGAACTTGCCGCGGGCTAAGTATGACTGGATCTGGGAAGGCAAGTACAACGACGAGGTTGACGGGTCAATCATCAAGGCTGAATGGTTTGATGCCTGCATTGATGCTCACCTTAAGCCAAACCTGAAGGCGCTATTTAAGCCAAGGGGGGCAGTAGTAGCTGCGCATGATCCATCCGACTCCGGTAATGACTCAGCCGGCTTTGCTATTCGACACGGATCAATTATTGAATGCGTGAAGGAAAAGGATGAAGGCGAGATAGATGATAAATGCGACTGGGCATGTGACTTGTCTCATAAGCAGCGCGTTGATTGGTTCTTGTGGGACGGTGACGGCATGGGTACCGGCTTAAAGCGGCAGATAGCTGACGCCTTTGAAGGAACGCGGGTTAAGTGGCATATGTTCAAGGGGTCGCACTCTGGTAGCGGGCAGGATAATGCGGACGATATTTACCTGAAAGAAAGGAATGTTCCAGGCGAAGATCAGCTAACATATGCAGAGACGTTTAAGAATAACCGGTCACAGTACTATACTGACTTAGCGGATCGCTGCTATAACACTTATCGGGTGGTCGTTAAGGGCGAGTATTGCGACGTTGATGAGATGATTAGCTTTAGCTCTGAGGGCATAGAGAACATGGCGGCGCTACGGTCTGAGTTGTGCCGTATACCCACTAAGCCGAATCCGGGCGGCTTGATTCAAATTATGAGCAAGCAGGATATGGCTAAGCTACAGATATCATCGCCTAACATGGGCGACTCTGTAATGATGACCATGTGGAAGCCTAAGGTTAAACAGCGGACGCAAGAGAGACGATTTGTTCAGCACTCGGAGGAGCAATATGACCCGTTCAGCCTTTAAAAAAATTGGAATGTGCGCGCTTTACTTTGCAGCCTATGCGTTCGGCGCGTTTGGAATGTGGCTATTATTCAACTGGTAAGGGGCTGGTATGATTAGAGAGCTTAATGGTAACGATATCCCGGCGATTCTTGAAATGGGGTATGATATGTACAGCAATTCTAGCTACGCGGTGACTGAGTGGTGCCCGGCAAAGGTTGCGCAGCTGTGTGTTAACCTAATTCAACAGCCGCACATGCAGGCTTGGGTGTCTGAGGTGAATGGCAAGGTTGTAGGTATGTTCTTTGGTATGATTCAGGAACATTACTTTGGGCCAACACTTAAGTCCTTTGACTTGCTTTTGTATGTCCGTCCCGAGAATCGAGGCGGAAGCCATGCATTTAAGCTGGTTAAGACATTTATTGACTGGTCTATCTGCTGCGGTGTGCGAGAGGATCAGATTTCCGTTGGCGTTACCACTGGCGATTCCGGTGATAGCGCTGTAGAACTATACAAGCGCATGGGCTTTGTTGAGTCAGGCGTAATACTAAACAAAGGGTAATATTATGTGCGGTGGAGATAGAGGTGGTTCAGCTGGCGGGCGCTCCGCTGCTGTAGGCAGGCTAGAGGCGCAGGACAAGGCTGCTAAAGCCGGCCCAGGCGATCCAACGGGTGAGTTTGGCGAGACCCGTGAAGCAGGGAAGACGGCCGCAAAAACTTTAGGTAAGGTTACCGGCCCTTTAGGGGGGGTGTTTGGTGCTCTCGCTGGTGCTCTTGCTGACTTGGATACCAATCCGGGCGGCCCTGGCGTGGGCCTTGACGACCCATCTAGGGGCGGTCGCGGAGTCATTCGGGCCAAGGGTATCTTGAGTGCTGGTGATACGGCCACTACTTCAGCTGCCACTACTGCTGCGGTAGATCCTGCTACAGCAGCAGCAGAAGATACAAGGCGCGCGGCTTCTAGTGGGCGGCGCAGCACTATACTGGCGGGCAGATCTATTGCCAAAGAGCAACGAAAAACATTATTAGGGCAGTGATATGGCTGTTGATGCTGAACAGATAGTAAAGCGATATGAAAAGCTGAAGTCTGACCGAGGGACGTGGGATAGCCATTGGCGCGAAGTTGCCGAGCTTGTTTACCCTCGCCGCGATGACTTTGATACCAAGCGCTCTCCTGGTGAAAAGCGCATGACCAAGGTGTTTAATTCGACACCGATCCAGGCTAATGAGCTGCTAGCCTCTGGTCTTGTTTCGCTAAACGTCAACCCGGCCACTACTTGGTTTAAGGCTAACACAGAGGGCATGGATGAAGAGGCTAAGCGCTGGCTTGATAATGCCTCTGATATCATGCTTGAAGAGATTAACGCGCCTGCCAGCAACTTCTACACTTCGTCATATGAGTACTTCTTAGAGTTCGGCGCATTTGGTACAGCTGGGGTATTCATTGATGAGAATGAAAGCAAGGCCGGGCTGTCTTTTCAATCCCGCTCGTTATCTGAAATTGTTATAGCTGAAAACCCGGACGGGCAGGTTGATACTGTTTACCGCCGCTTTGAATGGACGGCTAAGCAGATAGAGCAGCGGTGGCCGGATCACAATAGTAAGACTGTTGCTGATTTAATTAAGGCTGACAAGTTTAATGAGAAGCTGTTTATTATTCACTGCATCCAGCCTCGAAAGGATGTGAAGGAAGGCAAGCGCAATTTTGAAGGGATGCCGATAGAGTCTGTTTACGTTCTTCAGCAGGATAAGGCCGTGCTTGAGGAAGGCGGATTTCAGGAAATGCCATTACCTGTAGGTCGATTCTATAAATCTCCAATGGAAACATATGGTCGGTCACCGGCTATGACGGCGCTTCCTGATATTAAGATGCTTAATGAGGTGATGAAAACCACCATCAAGGCGGCTCAAAAGTCTGTAGATCCGCCTCTAGTTGTGACTAACGACGGCTTTATGAATCCGCTGCGAACAGTCCCCGGCGGTGTTAACGTGTTTGATGGAAGTGACGCTGCTGGAGCTGTCGGCCAATTGCCATCTGCTAACCCTGGTATTGGTTTAGACTTTGTGCAGTTCCTTGAGGACAAGATTCGATCCATCTTCTTTGTTGATCAGCTTCAGTTGGCTGGTGGTCCGCAAATGACTGCCACTGAAGTATTGCAGCGCACAGAGGAAAAGCTGCGCCTAATGGGTCCGGTGCTTGGTCGTGTGCAGTCTGAATACTTGGGGCCTGTGCTAGACAGGGTATTTGGTATCTTGCTGCGTCAAGGTCGCTTCGGCCAGCCGCCAGAATCCATCCCTGAAAAGTTTGAGTTTGAATTTACAGGCTCAGTTGCACAGGCCCAGCAGCAGCAGGAAGCGGCAGGGTTTTTAAGGGCGGTTGAATCTGTCTCACCTATGCTACAATTACAGCCTGAACTGCTAACTGACAACGTTAATGGCGACGTGCTTGTTCGTGATACCTTACAAATGTTTGGTGTAGGCATGGATAAGTTGTCTGAAGAGAAAGGCAGAGATGTGCAGCGCCAGCAAAGGCAGCAGATTCAGCAGTTACAAACAGCCTTAGCGGCGGCTCAGCAGGCCGGTGAAGCGGGGCAAGCAATCAACCAAGCCACTGAAGGGGGTGGTTAATCATGAAAGCAATTATTCAAGCTCAGATTCATTGCGGCGAATGCGGCAGCCTTATGCAGTATCACAAAGAAAACACTATGGTTCGCTGTAATCAGCTAAAATGCTCAGAACGTCATGTAGAGTATTTAGCGCCGACTATCGAGCTGGCTAAGCCGGTTGAAGAAAAGCCAAAGAAGGCGGCTCGAAATGCCAAATAAAACAGCAGAGCAGCAGCTGCATATCGACTATAAACAAGTGTTTGGCACTGAGCAGGGTCAGCGAGTGCTAGAGGATATTCTTGCTTACTGTCATGTGCTTGAGCCGCTGACCGGCTCTATTGAGACTAACGCCGTGCTGATCCGTGAGGGTCGGCGCGACGCCGGCATGACCATCCTCCAGAAATTAAACTGGAATGAAAAAAACTTCATTGAAACAGCAGAAGGGGCTAAGCAATGAACCGATTTAAATTTGTATTGATGAACGATGAACCAGGCGAAGCGGGCGGCGGCGCGCCAGTTGCAGAGGCTCCAGCCGAGGGTGGCAACTGGTATGACTCTCTGCCGCAAGAGATGCGCGAAGACCAGAATATTACCAAGTTTGATTCTGTCGAAACTATGGCTAAGTCCTGGCAGAACGCCCAGCGTTTAATCGGTGCTGACAAGATTCCAATGCCGCAGACTGATGATGATTGGTCAAACACATATGCTCGCCTTGGCCGTCCTGAAGAAGCGGCAGCCTATGAGATTTCAGCTCCGGAAGGCTTCGAAATTGATGAGCAAGCCCAGGGTGCGTTTAAGGATATTGCGCATAGCGTCGGCCTTAATCAGCAGCAAATGTCGAAGTTAACCGACTGGTACTTCTCTGATCAGCAAGCACGGGGTGAGGCTCAGGCCGGAGCAACTGAGGCGGCCACTAACGAGCAGATTGCAGCGCTTAAAGCTGAGTGGGGCAATGCGTTTGAGCAGAATGTGCAGATCGCTAACCGGGCTGTAACTGAGTTTGCCAGCGAGGCAGATGTTAAGTTCCTGCAAGAGAATACAGTCAATGGCGTTAAGCTGGCAGACCATCCTGTATTGGCTCGCATGTTTGGTAATATCGGCAAGTCTATGATGGAAAGCGGTAAGCTTGAGGGTGTAGGCTCTGAGCAAGCTAAGACGCCGCAAGAGATTGAAGACGAGCGCAATAGCTTAATGGCTCATCCTGCGTATATGGATAAACGCCACCCCGAGCACCAGCAAATTATGCGCCGTGTGCAGGACTCATTTAAGCTGCAGTACGGTTGAACCTTTCTGAGATAGCGCTATACTGTCAATCAGTGGTTGGGGGCTTCATGCTGTCGCCCTTAGCCACTACCCTCCGACAACCCTTTCAGGGCCGGAACCTTTTGCTGATACATCTAGTGATAAGGGACCGGAAACGACAACCCCGCAAGCTAGACAAAACTTAACTTTTGTTTAATAAGGGGCTTGTTATGAGCTTTGAAATTACCACGGCGTTTGTAAACCAATTCGGTGCAAACATCGACCTGCTGTCACAGCAGAAAGATTGCCGCTTCATGAATAAATTGCGGATGGAATCACAAACCGGTGAGACTGGTTTTTATGAGCAGGTTGGTGCTACTGCAGCAATCGAGCGTACCTCTCGCCACTCCGATACTCCACGCGTTGACACTCCACACGCTCGCCGTGCAGTCACTATGTCCACCTTTGAGTGGGCTGACCTGATTGACCAGGCGGATAAGGTGCGGATGCTGATCGACCCAACCTCTACCTATGCCAGGTCTGCCATGATGGCAATGAACCGTAGCCGTGATGATATTATCATTGAAGCGGCTCTGGGTACTGCGCGTACCGGCAAGAAAGGTACAACTAACGTTGTTCTGCCTTCTAGTCAAAAGGTTCCTGTTGGCGGTACCGGCCTGACCATTGATAAGCTGCGTTCTGCGGCTGAGATCCTGAACGGCAATGATGTAGACCCTGATATCCGTCGCTATATGGCAATCACGTCTAAGCAGCTGACAGACTTGCTGGAATCTACCGAAATCACCAGTTCAGATTTCAACACCGTGAAAGCACTGGTTGAAGGCAAGATTAACGAATACATGGGCTTCATGTTTGTTCGTACTGAGCGACTGACTACCGACGGTAGCGGTGACCGTCAGGTTATTGCATGGGCTGAAGACGGCCTGTTGCTGGCTCAGGGCACTAACAATATTACACGAGTTACTGAGCGGCCTGATAAGTCTTACTCTGTGCAGGTATTCCGTTCCGAAGACTTCGGCGCAACCCGCATGGAAGAAGACAAAGTTGTTGAAATCGCTTGTTCTGAAGCTTAATAGGAGGTCATAAAGATGGCTATTGTAAACTTGAACGGCTCACTGATTATGACCGGCCTTGCGGCAGATCCCGTTGAGCTAGGCGGCCCTGGCATCGGTGACGGCGCTGTACGCTCATGGGTGGAAACAGTGGAGGTCGGTGCGGCTGACTCTGCAACCTCCACATACCTGATGGCTCGTTTGCCATCTAATGCGCGTATCTTAGGTGCGTCTAAGCTTTATACAGATGATCTGGCATCGGCTGGCGCTCCAACTCTGGATATCGGTGTGTTCAACCGCACCGGCAAGACAAATATCACTGACGACCCGGACGCGCTGAATGATGGCATTGACGCTGCAACAGTGACTGACACTGCTGTAATCAAGGATATTGCCAACTACGGCAAGCGTCTATGGGAGCATGTCAACGGCCAGACAGAAGACCCTAAAGCGGATCTTGATATCAAGATTACGCTGGCGGATGCTGATGTTAACGTTGGCGGAACGATGACAATCGAGCTGTTTTACACTCTCGATTAACAGAACCCTGCGGCCCCTTACCGCTGGTTAGCCTTCGGGCGGGAGGGGCTTCGGCCCCTTTTTTAATGGGTGATAAATGGCCTCTACAGTAGACATATGTAACAAGGCGCTGATCAAGATTGGTGAAGACACGATTATCGATCTCACTGAGAACTCAAAAGCCGCCAGGTTATGCAATCAAATCTATGCTGACTTGCGCGATACGATGCTTAGAGAGCATCCGTGGAATTTTGCGATAAAGCGCGCTCAGCTTGCCCGGTTAACCACTGATCCAATCTTTGAATTTGATGCGCAGTTTCAGCTTCCTTCTGACTGCTTGAAGGTTTTGCGCACTGATGACGACCTTTCGCCGTATCGCATCGAGGGTAAATCCCTGCTGGTTAACTCCGACTCAGTGAAGATTGAGTATATTTCCCGCGTTGAAGATACAACCATGTTTGATTCTCTGTTTGTCGAGGCGCTTTCGGATCGCATTGGTGCGTATTTAGCTTACAATCTTGCCGATAACACTCAGCTAGTCCAGATCATGGAGCAGAAGGCCTTGAGCCGTATCAGGCAGGCACGCTCAATGGATGGGCAGGAAGGTGTGCCGCGCAGCGTTGAAGCTGACCAGTGGCTTAATACGAGGCTATAAGTATGCCAAGAGCTGCAGCAATACAAACAAACTTTACGGCCGGTGAGTTGTCTCCTCGATTAGAGGGGCGAGTGGATATATCGAAGTATTACAACGGTGTTCGCACGTTAAAGGATATGATTATTCATACCCACGGTGGCGCAACCCGGCGCGGCGGTACTCTGCATATATCAAACGCCAAGACGAATGATAAAAAGATTCGCTTAATCCCTTTTCAGTTCTCTGTTGAGCAGGCGTATATGCTTGAGTTTGGCGAGAACTATATTCGGTTTTATCGTGACCGGGCGCTGATTGGTGGTGGCGGCTTCTCCAATGGGTTTTCTAATGGCTTTTCTCAGGTAGCTAATGCCGTTGAGCTGGCAACTACATATCTTGAATCTGAATTATTCGAAATTCAGTTCATACAATCCGCCGACATTCTTTACATCGTGCACCCTAATCATCCGCCAGCAAAGCTATCCCGCACTGCTGTTGATTCGTTCAGCTTGGATGATGAGGAGTTTGTAAACGGCCCCTGGCTTGATGAGAACACCACAGATACGACTTTAAACCCTAGCGGGACGACGGGCACAATAACCATCACCGCATCGGCTGACGTATTTGTTTCTACTGACGTGGGCCGACTAGTTCGTATTGACGAGGGCGCAGACTTTGGATATGCGGAAATAACCGTTTTCGGATCAGCCACTTCAGTGACCGCGCTTGTAAAGGATGATTTTGTGTCTGTGGGTGCCGAGAAAACTTGGCGGCTAGGTGCGTTTAGCGAGACCACTGGATACCCAGCAACGGCGGCATTCTATGAAGACCGGATTTGTTACGCCGGAACTCCATTAGACCCGCAAACAATATGGGGGTCTCAGTCAGGGATATATAACGACTTCAGTATAGGTGTAGAGGCGTCAGATTCGTTTATTTACACGATTGCTTCGGATCAGGTAAACGCTATTCGCTGGCTGTCGCCTGGTAAGTCATTAACTATCGGGACTGTTGGCGGAGAGTTCTTAATGTCTGCATCAACCCGGGATGAGGCTATTACGCCGACAAACGTTAAGATTGTGCGCCAGTCTGAGTACGGTGGCGCATATGTGCAGCCTGTTAGATCCAATGGTGTCGTGCTATTCCTTCAACGTACTGGCCGAAAGCTAAGACAGTTTATCTACCAGTTCGAATCTGACACGTATATAGCCCCTGATTTAACCCTGCTATCTGAGCATATTACCGGGAAAGGTATTGTTGAGATGGATTATCAGAGAGAGCCTGACTCCATTGTGTGGATGGTTCGCGAGGACGGCGCATTGATTGGCGTCACCTTTGAGCGAGATCAGGAGGTTATTGGCTGGCATCGACATACGCTTGGTGGTGTAAGTGATGCACAGGGCGCAACGGCGCAGGTAGAAAGCGTCGGTGTAATTCCTGGCAGCGACAGAGATGAGGTGTGGCTATCTGTTAAACGCTTCGTTGATGGCGGTGTGCAGAGGCAGATAGAGATAATCGAGAAGGGCCGCGACAATATAAACCCTGTTGACGGCGATGACTACTTTGTGGACTCTGGCGTTTTTTATTCTGGCCCTGCAGAAACTTTTGTTAGTGGGCTGGCTCACCTTGAAGGCGAGACTGTTCAAATACTTGCGGACGGGGCTGTGCTGCCGGATCAGGTTGTTAATAATGGGTCTGTAACACTAACTACTCCGGCGTCAAAAATAAGCGTCGGTCTTGGTTATGTGTCTGATTTGGAGACGATGAGGATAGAGGCGGGGTCGGCTAACGGAACGGCGCAGGGGAAGATAAAGCGCATCAGCGATATATCCATCCGCTTCTTTGACACATTGGGGGCGCAGGTTGGGCCGAATGCCGATAAGCTTGATATAATACCTTTCAGAACCTCTGCGGATGAAATGAACCAAGCACCGCCCCGGTTCACTGGTGACAAAAAGATTGCCTTTAATTCAGGATATGAAACAGAAGGCAGAATATTTATTAGGCAGGATCAGCCGCTACCTATGACGGTTCTGGCGATAATGCCGAAGCTAAGGACGAATGACTGATATGTGTGGTAAGGCAATTGCAGATATATTTTCTAGCGCATCAAGCATTGGCTCTACAGTTGCTAATGTTGCTTCCGTAGCTGCGCCTATCATTCAAGCAGGCGCTCAACTTCAAGCTGGCGATGCGGCTTTAGATGTTGCCAAGCAAGAGTCTGATTTAATCCAGCGTCAGAAAGACTTAGATCTTCAGGCGCTGGATAGAGAAAAACAGCGCACATTGGCGAGGCAGAAAACAGGCTTTGCTAAGTCGGGCGTCCGGCGTACTGGCTCGGTGCTTGAGGTCATGAAACAGACCGCACAAGAGGCCGAAGAGGAGGCGCTAAACATCCAGTTTGGCGCTGCTGCCGGAAGTCAAGCCCGTCTATTTGAAGGCAAACAAGCGCAAAAGGCCGGCCGAGTTGGCGCTGTCGGGACTCTGCTTACTGGTTTTGGGGGTCGATAATGCCGCAAATCCCAACGTTAACTCGTTCATTTCAGGATCGTGCCAGGGGTACGGCTCCAAGTTTGGCGGCTGCTACTGCTGTTAGTCGTGCTGTTGGTCAGGTTGCTGGGCAAGTGGGGCAGGCTGCTAATCAATTTATCAAGCAACAGAAAGACGCAGACGACGCGGCATTTTTAACCGAGTCCACTAATAGATTGCTGCGCGAAGAGTCAGAACGGCTGGCAGATATTGAAACTCGCGGTGCTGATGTTGATCTTGAGAATTTGCAGGCTGATTATCAGTCTCGGGTTGATGAGATTGCGGAGCTTGCCCCAAGCGATGAGGCGCGGCAAGAGTTTTTATCGCAGGCTGATAACGCTTTTAGTCGCAAGTTCTTTCCCGGGTATACACGCCACCAGTCAAACTTAAACGTACAGCGACGGGTTAACTCTGCGCAAAGCGGTTTAGATGATATTCAATCCGAAGTATTAGCCGGACGAACCAGTGTGCCTGAAGCGGTGGCAAGGGCTGAGGCTGCTATTGTTGGCCTTGAAGAGACTGCCGGGGGTGTTGTTGATATCGACAAGCTAAGGACGTCTACCTTTAATCAAATCGTATCCAGCTCATTAGGTGGGCGCATTAAATCTGGTGATTCCGTTTCTGTAATCTCTGAGATTAAGGATGGGAAGTGGGATCAGCTTACAGACGCTAATACGTTGGGCCGGATTATGTCAGCAGCCGAGCTTGATATAAAACAGAGAGGCGCAGCTCAAAAGAAACAATTTGCTTCAGCGCTTGATGATTATGTGGCGTTTCTATCATCAGGCAAGGATAGCGAAGATTTATCAGAGAAGTTTAGTCCGACCAATGTTTCTGCTGTGTTTGGTGAGCAGGGCGGCGCAATAAATGAGCAAATAAAGGATGCTCGCGACTTCGGCAATACTTTAAATGAGATCAAAACAGCCAGCACTAAAGAGCTGGCGGCCATAGTGGAGCGAGAGACGCCTGAAGGCCAAGAGGAGTTTCGTCGCGAGTCCAGGCAGTTAGCTATTCTCGATGGGGCTATCAAAGTTAGAAATAAGGCTATTGCTGAAGATCCTTCGAAGTATGTAATTAATAACAGCGACCTAGCAAAAGATTCATTTAAAAGTCTAACTAATGCGCTTCAGTCCGGTGATCAAGCAGCAATAAATCAGGCTGCACAAGAATTCTCGGCTATACAGAGAACATCTCAAGAGGACTTGGGTGTAAAACCCGCTGGTGTGCAATTACTTCCAAAGGAGTTAGAGAACAACTTTGCTTCAGTGTTGAATGACTTCAGCCAAGGCGGCAAAAATGTGGTGTTACAAATCGATTCCATGAAAACAGCTTTCGGCTCAGAGTGGACAGCGGTTCAGAGGCAGTTACAAAGTAATATTAAAATGGGTGCCGGGCTTCGCGTACTGGCTGGCATGGATTTTGGGCCTGAGGCTGTAAGGCTAAGTGAGGCGTTATCATTACCGCAGAAAACCTATAAAGAGGTTATAGGGGATGATAATTTTAAGGATATAAAGGCCGATACAATAGAGGAGCTTGAAGACTTTCAGAGCACTCTGAGAGGGCAACCAGGAGCTGAGGCGGCTTTTATCCAGCATAAAACAGCCATAGAAACTCTATCAATGAAATACATGGCTGATGGTGTATTTGATGATACTGGCGACGCCATAAATCAAGCAAAGGCTGATGTTTTAGATTCTCGATTTACGTTTAAAGATACTTATAGAGTACCGGCTAAGGTAAATGCTGATAATGTTGAGTTAGGGATAGATAATGCCTTAGATCGAATCAAGGCGGGGGAGTTTAATTTAAGAGTCCCGGAGTCTAGCCAAGTTGTAAACCCTGAAGACAGAGAGGAGGTTTATCTATCTGCGTTGAGGCCTACGCCTATAACAAGCCCTGACGGGGATGGTATTTTGTTTGTTGACCAAAATGGTAATGCTATTTTCGATACAAATAACAACCCTTTCATCATTCCTTGGGCTGAGCTTGCTGTCGATCAGCCTAGCGGGTTCGATATATTCCAGTCCGGGAGCGTCGAACAATGACAATACAGATGGACGCTTACAAGGTTAGCAGAACCCAGGAGCTGGAAGATTTAACGACGGGCCTAGATACATCACTATCAGCGCTCGCGCAACAAATATGGGTTGAAAATCCGTCCAGTTCAGCATTCAGGCAATCAAAATTAGAAGAGGAGCTATTTGGCGGCTTTGTTCCCGGGACAAAAGGCGCTCAGTTTAAGGGGCCGCAAACTGACGTCCTTAGTAAAAAGGACGCTGACAAAAAAGCGAAGGACGCCGGTGTAAGTTTAGATATAGGCGAAGGCGGGATTCCTGATGGCGCTTTGTCTTTGATGATTGATAGGAAACGAGAAGAAATTAAGCGTGATGCATTAATTCAAGCAGCGCCAGAGGGGTTTTGGTCTGGTGCCGCTCAAATAGGCACAGGTTTGGCTGTGTCGCTTGCTGACCCTATTGGCGTCGCATCTGCATTTGTTCCTATTGTTGGGCAGGCCAGGTATGCAAAGTTGGTCGCGGGTGTTTCAACTGCAACAGGCCGCGCCGGGGTTCGTGCTGGCGTTGGGGTTGCTGAAGGTGCTGTTGGTGCTGCGCTAATTGAACCTATAGTTTTGTATGCAGCTGAGGCTGAGCAGGCTGACTACGGGCTCTATGATTCGTTCTTAAACTTGGCTTTTGGTGCTGTTCTGGGTGGGGGCTTGCATGCTGGCTTAGGCGGCATAGGTGACGCAATTGGCAAGTCATCAGCAGCAACTAAAGAGGATTTACTCCGCTCTTCAATTGGTCAGGTAATGGATAATAATCCTATTGATGTTGGTTATGTTGCCAAACTAGATAAAAGTTTCCGTCAAGAATGGCGGTCAAATCAAGTAGCAAGAGCTATTGAGGGTTCTGAGGTTGACGCCAGGGTAGCAGGAGAATTTAACCGGGTAATGGATGAGCTTAGACCGGAGTTGATAGCTAAGGCTAATGGGCTACCTGATGGCGTTTCCTTTAGGGCGGTTCAGGATCTTGAGGCGGGGCGCGTTCCAGATGTTTTTATTGATGACGTTGCGAAAGTCGTTAAATCAAGGATAGAGGATTTTGAAGCACCAGCCCCAATACTTAACCCTAAATCACCAGAAGCCTCTATATCTTCATCATTAGAAGCAAATAAGACGCTGGATGAGTCTATAGAGCCATCACCAGAGTCTATAGATAAGCTAACAGATGATATACTTTTATCACTTGACGAGCAGGATGTGGATACCGCTAGCATCCGGTCAGAGATAGATGAAATTAACCAATCAGCTGAAATAGAGGCTAATGGCCTAAGGGAAGCTGTTGCATGTATGTTGGGGAAATAAATGCCAGCCGCTAACTGTATAAAAAGAATAGAAGATGCAATGCAGGGTGCGCCACTTGCTGACCAAGTACGCATGGCTGAGGAGGCTGATCGAATTGTAAAGGATTCTGTCGGGCTTTCTGAAGATCAGATATTTGCCAAGCTAGAGCAAAGCATTCTCGATCAAACTATTGCAAAAAAAATAGAGGCAAGAAACACGGCTTTAAATTCTGTCGCCCGACGGCAGATAGATCAGTTTGTTAGCGGCTTTGAGGGTGACCCAGCTTTAGGGTTTGAGGCTCTTCTTGTGGGGATTAACGATGTAAAGATGGGGTCGCGAAGATCTGTTGCTAATATGCAAGCCTCTTTGCAAGAATCTTATATGGCTGGAATGGTCGCTGATATAGAGGATATAGGCCGCACCGCGTTTGATGCGTTTACATCTGGTGATCTTGATTTAGATATAGCTCGCGCACTCTGGAAGATAGACAATGGCGATGACTTTAGCGGTATTACTGCAGATGCAGTCGGTGTCGCGAAGGTTTTGCACAAGTGGCAAGAGAAGGCCCGTATTGATGCAAATGAAGCTGGCGCATATATTAAAAAGCTTCCTGGTTACATTACCCGCCAATCTCATGATATGGATAAAATCAGGAATGCAGGATTTGCTGAATGGCGGAGAACAATAGAGCCGCTTTTGGATGAGCGAACATTTGAAGGAGTTGAAGACAGGGAGGCGTTTCTGGATAGCGCATTTCAGGGTCTATCAACTGGCATTCATTTTGGGGCTGGTTCTGTGCCTGGATTAAAGGGAACGAAGAATATAGCCAAGGCAGCAAGTCAAGAGAGGGTGCTTCATTTCAGGCAGGCTGATGGGTGGTTTCAATACAATGAAAGATTTGGCAGGGGCGGTCTTGTTGATACTGTTATGCAGGGAATGAGAATGTCAGGCCAGAATACCGGCCTACTTAAGGTTTTAGGTCCTAACGCTGAAGGAAATTATGATCTTGCTGTTGAATCCATCCTTAAGGATTTAAGAAAGACCGACCCATCTGGTGCAGTCAGTCTTGCCAATGCTCAGAAAGGAAGGCTGGATAACTTTGTTAAACAAGTGACCGGCGCAAGCAATATCCCAGGCAGCGCAATGGGCGCTCAGATTGGTCAAGTAGTTAGGGCGTATGAGTCGCTAACTAAGCTTGGTGGAGCTGTCATATCATCTATTGCTGATGTCCCTGTAGGTGCATCAGAAATGAGGTATCAAGGCAAAGGTTTTCTTGATGCGTATGGCTCAGCGCTAAAAAATGGTGCGGGTGCTATCGGCGATATGGGCAAATCAATAGCTAACAGAAGGCTTACGGTTAGAAATAAACAGTCTCGCCGCGTACTTGCTGAGCTTGGTGTTAGCCTTGATGCTACGACAGGACTATTTACATCAAGGTTTGACCCGCAAGGGGAAGCAATCCCAGGGCGAGTATCTAACGCTATGAGGACGTTTTTTAGGCTTAACGGATTAACCTTATGGACGGATTCAATGCGCGCCGGTTCAATGATAGGTATGGCGCAGCATGTTGGCGATTTGTCGGCCATGTCGTTTGGTAGGATACCTAAGGGCTTGCAAGATACTCTTACCTTGTTTGGTATTGGTCGCGCTGAGTGGGATTTAATACGATCGGTAGGAGCTAAAGAGTTTGACGGTGTGGATGGCAAATATTTAACGCCTGAGATGCTTGATGGGATTGATGATGGTTTACTATCGAATCATCTTGAATCTATCAGCGTAAAGCCTACAGAATTCCAGATTAAAAAACTTAAAACAGATTTGAAAGATTCCCTTAGGGGATATTATGTCGATCGCTCACAATTTGCTGTAATTGAGCCTGACGCGAAGACACGTTCTATTATGCTTCGAGACTCCCAGCCGGGGACTGTTGCGGGCGAGTTGCTTAGACATTTGACGCAGTTTAAGGCGTTTCCCTTTGCTATTGTTCAAAAGGTATGGGGTCGTGAAATAAGGGGGCGTGAGGGTCGAGGCTCATCCGTTGCGGGAATGGCTGAGTTTATGACGGCCTCTATGATTTTTGGCTACTTGGCCATGAGCGCGAAAGACATTGCTAAGAATAGAGAGCCTAGAGACCCGGCAGACCCTAAGACAGCAGTGGCGGCATTTCTCCAAGGGGGCGCGGCAGGGATATACGGGGACTTCCTGTTCGGCGATGTTAAAAACAGATTTGGGGGCGGGTTGGTTTCTACTTTAGCCGGTCCTACAGCGGGTACTCTGGATAGGATTGCCACTATCTACGGAAAGGCGCGAGACGGCGAAGACGCTGGTATTGATTTGTTTAGGCTTGCATATCAGACTGCGCCAGCCGCTGCCTCGGTTGCATACCCTCCCGCCTCAGTAATAAATGCTGTCTATGTAAAAGCTACGTTAGACCACTTAATATATTACAATGTAATGGAGTCTCTTAGCCCAGGATATAAGCGAAGAATGGAACGGCGATTAAAGAAAGAAAACGACCAAGAGGTTTTGATTAAATGACAGTATCATCAGAAACACGCCGGGCTGATTATCTCGGAGATGGGGCGACAACTGATTTCGCTACCGAATTTAGATTCCTGCAGAATCAGGATTTAAAAGTAATCGTGACGGTAACGGCCACCGGAGCTGAATCAGAGAAGGTTTTGAACACTGACTACACTGTAACCGGGGCCGGACTGGATGCCGGCGGCACTGTGGCAATGATTGTTGCACCATCGACCGGCGAAAAGATTTCTATTCTGCGGAACGTGTCGATAACTCAGGAAACTGATTATGTTGAGAACGACCCGTTTCCGGCCGAATCTCATGAGCGTGCCCTTGATAAGCTGACAATGATTGTCCAGCAGCAGCAGGACGACATAGATCGGTCACTTAAGCTGCAGGAGTCTGAAGTATCTTCAGGGTTGACAGTGCCGTCCCCGGATGAAGGAAAGTTTTTACAATGGGACGCTGATGGCAACCTAAAGAACACCGATATTGCAGGCCAGGGCAGCATAGCTATCACTGATTTTGGTAGAGATCTGGTAGTTACTACTGACGCCTCGGAAGCTAGAACGCTTTTAGATGTGAATTCTACTGAGGAAATCCTATCAGCCACAGATCCTTTTTCTATCGCCACGGGATCGGTTGATGCTTTAATTGTTGACTATACACCAGACCTTGATACAACAATTGATGGGCGACAGTTTAGGGTGAGAACTCTTGGGCCTAATACAGCTACCTCCCCTACGATTCAGATAGATGGAGCGTCCGCCAAGACAATAACAAAAAACGGCGGCCTGCCATTGCAGGCGGGGAACATGCCAATTGAGGCAGTATTCCGACGAAATACGATTAATGACCGAGTAGAGCTATTAAACCCTGTACAGGTCAAAGAGTCTTTTAAATCTTCTGAGCAGACCATTACATCGGGTGGTCTTTTAACGCTAAATCATGGCTTAAGTGGTGAACCTGCTCAGGTTATGGTTAGCATTATTTGTAAAACAGCAGACCAAAATTATTCTGTTGGCGATGTTCTTATTATGCCTCTGGGGCAAACCGCAGCAACAGACCAAGATAACCGGGGTTTGTCCGTGCGAAAAACAGGAACTCAGATAATTATTAGATACGGTTCAGATTCTGAGGCATTGAATATATTAAGAGCTAATGACGGATTGCAAGCATCTATTGTTAATACAAGATGGAGACTTATTGTGGAGGCATCGCTTTGAAATACTTAATTGATGGAAATGGCGTGTATTTAGGGGCGTATGACGATTCCGCCGCCCCGGCTGGGTATATTGAGGTAGATAACCCGCCTGATGACGCGAAGCAGATTTACATCAACGGTGCGTGGGTTCTACCACTATCGTTATGCGAGGAAAAAATAGCATTTCTGTACAAAGACGCTATGCATACTCTGCAAAACGGATACAGCCAGGAAGAAATAAACACGTTCCCGGTAAAGGGTGAAGCGGCAAAAGCCTATATCGCAGGCAATGCAGACGATGAGCAAAAATATCTTTTAGCCAAGATCGTTGAGGTAGTTAACGGTAGCTCCCCGCTAACACTGGCCCAGATATCCGCAGAGGTCGCCACCATAGATGCTGCTGGTTGGGCCAAGGTGCAAGCCAAGGCTGACAGCATTATGAACAACAAGCTTACTTTTGAGTTCTATCTCAGCAAGATTGAGCAGCGATGCAGTCACGCTAAGGGCTTGCTGGTGGATGACGAAGACAACACAGGCGTGATTAACGCGCTTACCGCAGAACTACAGGCGGTTAAGGCGAGCATTAAGGGGGCGTAATGTACAAGCTAGGTAAGCGAAGCCTTGACAGACTAGAGGGCATAAATGGCGACTTGGCTCGAGTAGTTAAGCGTGCTATTCAAATCACTGAAATAGATTTCACCGTGCTTGAGGGTATGCGTAGCGAGGAGCGTCAGCGGGAGCTTGTGGCTAAGGGCGCGTCGCAGACCATGAAAAGCCTTCACCTTATTGGGGAGGCGGTTGATATAGCTCCCTATATAGACGGTCGTATTAGCTGGGACTGGCCGCCATACTATGAGCTTGCCCGTGCAATGAAGCAGGCTGCTGAAGAGCTGGGCGTTACCATTACCTGGGGCGGCGACTGGGAGACTTTTAAGGACGGCCCTCACTTTCAGATAGAGGTGTGATATGTGGCAGATACTTGGCAAGATCTTTGGCTCCGGAGATGTAGTTAGCAAAGGAATTGACCTTATAGATGAGTTCCACACATCAGATGTGGAGCTAATCGAGGCTGACGCAGCCGCTAAGAAGAGTTTGATTGAAACGAAGACTCGCGCCAAGGCTGATTTAATTACGGCTTACGCGCCGTTTAAACTAGCTCAGCGGGTCATAGCATTTTCATTCACTGGGGTTTACCTTCTGTGCTTTCTGGCTATCCTTGGATCTATATTCGCTGGATATCTGGACGAGAAGCAGGTAGAAGGAATCAAAGAGCTTATGGCCGAATTTAATGTAGGCTGGATAATGATGGCGATCATCTCGTTCTACTTCGGAGGCGGATTTATAGAAAGCGTTAAGCCCAAGAAATAGCAAGCAATAAAAAACCCGGTGGGGATTGTTCCGGGTTTTTGGTCTATGGCGATAGATTTGAGTCACTTTGTGGATCTAATACTATCCCTTATTGCTGGTTTCGTCTAGCCGCTATTCTTAAGCTCCTGCAGCTGCTTCTGCATTTCGAAAAACTCTTGAGCCGGCACAGATACGTAAAGCTGCTCGTTTCGTTTTTTCATCAGGTACTTGGCTCCATCCATTGGAACCACGCCCATATCTCCGGCTTTGATAGTGGTGAATCCTTCCACTGCTGGCGTACGAATCTTATTCCGGCTGATAAAGTTGTGCATTGTTTTGTAGGTGACTTCCCACTTTTTTGCCAGTGCCGCCACACTAAATCCGTTAAACACGTATAGCTCTCGGATCAGCTCTAAATCACCTTTATCTATTGTTGCGCTTAATTCCATAATATTTATCTCCTTTGCTGATCAAAACGGGATACCGTCGTCGAAATCATCCATACCCGGTGCAGACTGCGGTGCCGGTGCCTGCTGTTGAGGCGGTTGCTGATACTGCTGTTGCGGTGCTTGTTGCTGCGGAGCCTGTTGCGGCTGATCAGAGCTGTGGACAAACGTTAGCTTTGCATCTTGGATCTGAAGGCGAGGCTGATAATTAGAATCGGTCTGAGGCTCAATAATCAGTCCTGTGCCGGTGACACTAACAACCGCCCCAGCCACCAGCTTAGCTGAATAGAACTGAACCTGATTTTCCTTAGCAAACAGAGCCGCTTCGTAGTTTGTGTATTCAGACTGTTTAGTCCGGAAGTTGTAGTTCTTCTCTCCCAGCGATACAAAGAAAGTAACGCCGGATTGATTAGGATGCTGACGCGCATCTTTGTTTAGCTTGGATGTTACTGTGTGTGTCATCTATCTATCCCCTGTGTGTTATTTGATACGTAACGATGTTTTTGTTTTTTCCATCCGACAGCCAGGCACGTGTTCGCCAGCCTTGAGCTTCTTCAGAATCTCAGCTTTGTTTGGCTTCTGAACAACAGACACCTCAATCATCTCATCTGGAACATCCGCTTCACTATCTACAACAGCAATATCCCTGCCATTTGCTAATGTGATTGAGAACAACGGACACTTAATGCTAGTTATTCCTGTGGCTTCCATATTGGTGCGCAGGTATTCGCGCAATGAATCTTTTTTGTTGTTGATTGCTTTCTTTCTTGCCTGAAGCCGGTCGATCTCTGCATCAATCTCTGAAGTGTCAGATTCCATGTTATTTACAACCTGAATGAGAGAAACGGCCTTTTCGTTAAACTGGCCCTCCAATCCTTCGAAAGTATCTTTAAGGTCTTCATCGGTCATTTCGCCATCGGACACCAACTCCTGAAGCTCCCTGTGCTGCTCTGACACTTTATACAGTTGAGTCATTGGTACTCACCTCCTGTGACTCTAAACGCTCCTTGTGCTTATCCTTGGCGCGCTCAATGTGAAGGATTGCAGTATCGTACCCTCGAGCCTTGGCCTTTCTGATTCGCGATTTGTGTGCTGCCTGAAGCTCTTGCATTGTTGATGCGTTAGCAAACGACTCGTACATTTCCTGCATCCAATCGTTGTACTCCTGCTCCTCACGTTCCTTTTTATCAAGAGCTGATTCAGCGCTCTTTACGCTGGCTGTCTTAGCTGCTTCTTGAAGATACTCGTTATCATCAAACTGACCCATAAATACATCAGCCCCAAACCCAAGCTTTGATAGCGCTTTGCTCATGGTGTTTGTTTCTGCTTTCTTGGCAAAGTCTGGATCAATGCGAGATCCTTGCTTAACAGGCCATGCGTTATTGATTGGAAATTCGCTACGGTCACCACCAGTAACATAAAAGAAAATAGCCTTTACAATTACAAGCCCAAGCGGCTCAATCTGCGACATATCAAGATCGCATGAAGCAAAACCCCAGCCCTTGCCATACGGGCCAAACACCTCGGTAGCCTGTTGAATCTGATACTGTGGAACAATTGCGGTGTATCCGCCGCGCTGATTAACTGTTTTTGTTTGATTTGGATCGGTAGTACAAACCTGATCCCAGATAGCCATGTTGCTCATCGCGCTTTCTCCCGCTCGTACTCAACAATATCGTCAAAGCGATCCTCTACAATTCCGCCAAGCACATCATTAATTTTGTCGAACAATACAGTACGGTTGCCGTTTGCAGCATCGCATACCATCTCAGACATTTTTTCGTACTCTTCACCGCTTGGGTCGTCGCAGGCATCATCTAAGATTTTATGGAGAGCATCTGTCATCCATATGCGCTTTTTCCCAAGCTTGGTTATGCCGGGAATTCCGGTCTGATAATAGACGGGTTCGCCTGCAATGATGCGGCTAACTAAAATCTGGATTTTTTCATCTTTTAAGTCTTGAGTGCTCATATCTCATCTCCTGTTAATTTGAACTAATTATGAGTCATGCGTATGTATAATGCAACAACTATCCCGTGCGATTTGCAATTTCAATCAACACCAGGAAGGCGATGATTGATACACCGCCAGCTGCAACCATCCCAATAGCTACGCCTATTTCCCTTGCTCGCCGCATGGCTCATCCCCTACTAGTGACTCATAAGCCCGGCGTTTAGCGTCTGGGGCCTGTTCTTCGCCAGCCCTGGCACCAGCATACGTCATACGGTTTACTGCATCTTCTGCTGTGGCATCTACCCATGCCGCCAGCGCTTCGAATTGTTCGAGTGTTAGTTTCATATTCATTACCTCAGTAAGGCCCGGGGCCGGGTGTTAGTAGCATCCAGATGAATCAGTAATTAGTGAGTTTATTTTATGGTAGTGCTCCATTTCTTTAGACCTAAGGCAGTAAAAGCAATCAACTGAATCCATATTTTCAGTAACCTGCTTCCTTACGTAACCGCAGGCTGTTTGATGGGTGTATTCATATTCAGTTTGTCCGCTGCTTCGGGAATCAACGCCCGCAATTTTAAGGTGCGTTTTCATAATCCTCTCCTCTAAATACTAATGGGCTGACTGGGTGCCAGCCCGGGGGTTATGCAAACGTTTGACCGGTTCGCATATACTCTTCAATCATGCCGGCCAGCTCATCTGAAATGCGGCGCACCATCGCTTTCTGCCCGGAAAGTCTTAACATTTCCGGTGATGCAGCATAGGCCCACTGACCATTGCCGGCAGTAAAGTAAAAATGTCTAGCGTTGCGGATATCATCGCGAACCTGTTCAAGCTTGACCGGCTCGATGCTTTCAATGTGCGCATGAAAGTGCGTGGGGTACGGCTCGGGTGAATCTGCCATCAGCTCGCCAACATAAGGATCAGTCATCAGTTGATTTGGCGAATACATTTGCCACGACCTAAAGTCGCGCGGGTTGTTGATCTGGATAACTTCACGCTGAGTAAGCCCTGAAATATTACCAAGCACATCATCGACAAACTTCAGTTCGCTATTCATATGTTTGATCTTAGACTTCTCATGATCGTTACATATCTGCAGGGCTTCAACCTGCGCCTTAAGCTTCTTCTTCTGCTGTCGTCCAAATCGTTTGCTCATAATCATCCCCTTATCTGAGATTGTTGTGCCCGGTGGGCGGTTAGTAGTCTTCAAGTAGATCGCGGATATTTACATAGCAATCAATACTGTTTACTGAGCAGCGCTTTGGCAGATTTTCGATAGCTTCTTTGCGCTTATCGTAAGCCTTTGCCATTTCGCTTTCTTCCTCTTCTGAATAATACTGAACAAAGCAGAGAAGATTTTCACGACAGACTGCTGTTTTATTCCACCAGCCAGCGTCCGATTCATGTGATACGCCGATATTGCTTAGCCAAGACGCATATCGTCCGCCCCAATCTGTGCGGCCACCTAGAGCATCATCAAGAGCGCTGTGTAACTCCATGTGCTTATCAAGGCATTCGCGGCCACGAAAAGAATGAACATCCTCTTCCTGCCACTCATTCACGTTATTTTGGTTTAGAAAGATTTCTTTTAACTCGACCATCCTATATCCCCTGCGTGTTTCGTTGTTGATGGGGTGAACTATAAGCCAGACTTATACGCAACGTCAAGATAAATTTTGCATTTGACATGCGCATAATTAAAGCGCATTATTGCTGCATACAAACACGGAAACAGGAGTAAGCATGAAAAAGAAACCGACAAATATAACGCTGACTGAAGCAGTAAAGGCGGCAGCTCAGGAAGAGGCCCGGAAACGCGGCATGAATCTTTCGGTAATGATTGAGCAGATGCTGCGGAAAGAGCTGAAAATTAAGCACGCATAAAAAAAGGCCGCCGGGTGGGCAGCCTTAAAGACAGGTGAATCATATGCAAGACGTAATACTAGCACAAACAGATAAGTTAACAATGAGCAGTCGCGAGATTGCAGAGCTAACTGGCAAAGAGCATAAAACGGTAATGCGCGACGTTCGTATTATGCTTGAGCAATTAAACGAGGGTACAGATCTGTACCTTGGTCAGTATGTGAGCAATAGCCGCACATATGACGAATATAACCTTCCTAAGCGCGAAACTTTGCTTCTGGTGTCTGGCTACAGTATTGGATTGCGGGCCAAGATTATTGACCGACTTGAGGAGCTGGAAACAAAGAGCGCTCCACAGTTGCCCGGCACATTTGCAGAAGCATTACAGCTGGCAGCAGATCAGGCCAAGCAATTAGAACTGGCCGCCCCTAAGGTTAAGTTTGTCGATAACTTGGTTGAACGCTCAACACTAATGACCGCTACCCAGATCGGCCAGAAGCACAAAATGTCAGCCGTTAAGCTTAACCGCTTTCTTGATGAACTGGGCGGAGTGTACAGCAAGAGCGTAAAGCGTGGCCGGGTATTTATTCAGGCATTCTTAGATAGCGGCTACGGTGAAATGAAGCAGACAGAGCAGGGGCATTCTCAGGCACTGTTTACGCCAGCCGGTGAAGTATGGATTAACGAGAAGCTGATTAGTGAGGGTGTTATTTAATAAACACTTAGCGTAAAGTAAAAACACATTAGTAAATAAAAGGAAAACAGTTTATGCTTGATGATACAGCAATGCGGTTGAAGCTTCTTGGCCATGTTAAGAAAAATTATGGCAGTCAGGTTGCGGCGTCAAAGGTTTGGGGTATTTCTCCGCAGCAAGTAAACAACATGATTAAGGGTCTGACCGGAATTACTCAGCCTATCCTTGATGAGCTTGGATACGAAAAAGTAAAGCTGGTTAAATACCGGAAAAAATAAACCCGTCGGCTAGGACGGGCTAAGAGTGAGTCAAAAACGAGGTAATTATAGCATGGCTGGATGGATCAAACTACATCGCGGCATTGCTGACCACTGGTTATGGTCTTCTGAGCCTTTTTCGAAAGGGCAAGCATGGGTGGACCTCATTCTTAATGCAGGCCATACGGACCGTAAAATATCTATTAAGAGTACGGTTGTTGAGCTTAAAAGAGGTCAGCAGGCACGTTCAGAAATAACCCTTTCGAAGACGTGGAAATGGTCAAGAGGAAAGGTTAGAAGGTTTTTAGAGCAGCTTGAAAAAGACGGTATGATTGCTCAGGAAACGGGACACCTAACTAGCGTCATAAGTATATGTAATTACGAGGCTTTTCAGGGGGACGGTACAACAGACGGTACAACAGGCGGTACAACAGGCGGTACAACAGGCGGACAACAGGCGGTACACAAACAAGAATGTAATAAGGGAAAAGAAGGTAATAAATATTGTGATGAGTTCGAAAACATTTGGGCCATCTATCCAAAACGAAAAGGCGGTAGCAATAAGAAAAAAACTTATTCAGCCTGCCTTGCAAGAATTAAAGAAGGTAGCACTTGGGTCGATATGAAAGTCGGAACAGAAAAATATCTAGCCTTCTGTGAAAAGGAAGGAAGCATTGGAACTAACTTTGTGAAGATGGCTGCGACGTTCTTTGGGCCTGACCAACACTTTAGTCAAGACTGGTCCACGGACACCGATCAAGATGTAATTGATGTGGTTAGTATTTATAACGAAGAAGTGGTTGAACCATTCAGGCCTGTTGAGATTGTTGTAGATGATAACCGTGTGACCAACACTAAGGCATTCTTTTATCTGATGGGGAAAAGCAACGATAAGGTACGAGAGTATTTTAAATACTTCTTTGGATCTGCCACTGATTGGCACAAGGGAAACAACAACGCTGGGATAGTCGTTAGTTACGACTACATAATTTCAAAGAAAACGGTCCAGCAGGTAGTAGAGGGGAGTTTATGAGAGAGCTATTTTCTATCGAAGCAGAGCAAGGCGTAGTAGGCGGATTGATCTTTCAGCCAAAGTCATACGATGAGATTGATGGCCTGTTAACTGAAAGCATGTTTTACGACCTGGCTAGCCGGACACTGTTTGACGGTATCTGCGCAATGCAGGAAATGAACCATCCTGTTGACATGATCACCCTGTCTGAATTCTTGGAAGAAAAGGATTCCGAGCTGTTCGCAGATATAGGCGGCATGGATTACGTGATCGACCTGATGCAGAACACGCCAAGCGCTGCAAACATTAAGGGATGGGCTAACATCATCATCCGGTTTGCAAAGGAGCGTGATCTGTTCAACGGACTGGTTGAGGCTCAAAAGGTTCTAATGACTGACGGCATGAACACCGATGAGCGCTTGCAGGAGGCGGAAGCAATCATAACCGCCGCTGGCAATGAAGGCCCAAGCAGCGATAAGGCGATAGGCACTGTCGAAGCGGTTAAGGATTATCTCGATTTTCTTGAATACCGTCATGAAAACCCGGGCATTCACGGACTGGAAACCGGACTGACTAACGTTGATGAGCGGTTGCAGGGCCTGAAAGGCGGTGAATTCTATGTTGTTGCTGCTCGTCCTGCCATGGGTAAGACCACTTTGTCTATGAATTGGGCGGCAAATATCGGATTAGCTGGCGGCAAGGTTTATATCTCAAGCCTAGAAATGCCAGCCAGACAGCTCACGCAGCGTTTATTTGCATACATAGGCAAGATACCGCTGTCACTCCTAAAAAGCGCTGAGGTGCTATCTGACGACGAGCAGGCGCATAAATTAACTCATGTTGTTCATAAGCTAACGAAGGCCAGCATTAAAATTGATGATCAGGCCAGTTTGGATGTGAACGAATTGCGCACCCGCTGCCGTCGTGAGAAGCGTCAAAGCGGATTAGATTTGGTTCTGGTTGATTACCTTCAGCTGCTGACGGATCGCCAGTGCAAAAACCGATTCGATGAGGTGTCCAGTATTAGCCGAAAGCTTAAGGCGCTGGCTAAGGAATTGGACTGCACAGTAATCGCATTGTCTCAGCTAAGCCGAAAGGTTGAAGAGCGGGCAGACAAGCGGCCTATCCTGTCAGACCTTCGTGAGTCTGGGCAGATTGAGCAGGACGCCGATGTAATCCAGTTTATCTACAGGGATGAGGTGTACAACGAAGACACGCCTTTCCGGGGTATTGCTGAACTGATCACAGCCAAGTTTCGAGACGGCGAAAAGGGTACGGATTTTCTAAACTTTATCGGTGCAGAAAACCGGTTTGCAGTATTTGACGGGCCATTGCCAGTAATTGAAAAACCAAAGCCGCAGCGTCGCGGATTTAATTTGTAGAAGGGGATAGAAGATGACTAACTTAACCGAAAAGACAAACTTTG